>ERZ1740062.1326-NODE-1326-length-10348-cov-3.725444_pt1 | contig 10348 bp, 8 predicted proteins | sample MGYA00581741_ERZ1740062 | MGnify/ENA primary metagenome ERZ1740062 (study PRJEB43018, sample SAMN04849747) | marine metagenome | isolation source: floating plastic debris | place: Pacific Ocean | collected 2008-09-01 | study: EMG produced TPA metagenomics... | reverse complement strand
AGTACCGGCTGATACCACGCACGTACCTGCCCGACATCCGCTTGCCAGTGATCACCGTCTGCAGCGACGGCAGCGCTCGCTTGCAACGACTGCATCAATGCACAGAACGCAGACCAGGCCGTGATGGCTGCTGCGGGCGGCGTAAACTGCGACAAGCTCGCCAGTGAGTACTCGTTGGCAGCCACATACTCAAAGCAGCGTGCCGCATGCGAGGGCCCGATGCCCGACAACAACTGCAACACACGAAACGCCGCGACTCGGTTCTTCGGGTTGTCGGCCCAGCGCAGTATCGACAATAGATCTTTGACATGCGCGGACTCCAGAAACTTTAGCCCCCCGTATTTCACATACGGGATATTGCGACGGGTCAACTCCACCTCGAGGCGATCGCTGTGGTGCGCATTACGAAATAGCACCGCCTGATCACGGAGTTGGGTGCCCGCTTCGCGTTGCGCCAGTATGTGGTGGACGATGTAGTCGACTTCTGCATTGGCGTCCTCCACCGTCACATAGTTCGGCTTCTGCTCGGATGGCTGTAGTGAATACAGGTCTTTGCGATATTGGCGCTCACTATCGGCAATCAGTGCATTGGCGGCATCTAGAATGGGCTGCACCGAGCGATAGTTGCGCGTCAACGATACGACATGTGCGGCTGGCACGAACTGATCCGGGAAATCCAGAATGTTGTCGACCTCTGCAGCACGGAACGCATAAATCGACTGGGCGTCATCGCCAACGACCGTCAGGCGATCACCGTCGGGACGCAACGCCTGCAAAATGTCCGCCTGCAACCGATTCGTAACCTGGAACTCAACCCACAGCACATGCGAAAAACGCGCGCTGATATCGGTTGCGAGCGCAGGCTCCGACACCAGGTGGTACCAATAGAGCAGCAAATCGTCGTAGTCGAGCACCGCGTGCTGTTGTTTGGCTTCAACGTAAGCGCCGAATAGCGCATTCAGTTCGGCCAACCAGTCGGCACACCACGGATAGCTTTGCGCTAACACGTCGGCGAGGGGCAAACGCGTATTGACGCAACGCGAGTAGATCGCGAGGCAGGTGTCTTTTTTAGGGAAACGCTTGTCGCGGGCGGACAAGCCCTGCTGCTGCCGCAACGAGTCGATCAGATCGGCGGCATCCGTGCGATCGAGGACCGTGAATGATGGGTCCAGCCCGAGATTGCGCGCATAAATACGCAGCAACCGATTGGCGATGGCATGGAAGGTACCCGACCACGCAAACCGGATCGAACGGGCCGCTTGACCGCGACTGCGCAACGCCTGGCGAACGATGCGTTCAGCGCGACGGGTCATCTCGGCAGCCGCACGGCGAGAGAATGTCAGCAGAAGGATGTCTGCCGGATCGACGCCATTCACAATCAAGTGGGCAACCCGGTGCGCGAGCGGCATGGTTTTGCCAGTGCCGGCACCAGCGATGATCAGCAATGGCCCGGACGGCACAGCGGCCGATGTCGCTGGACGCACCGAGGCTCCGGGAGCAGCGTACGTCGCTGCCTGACGCTGCTCGTCATTCAGGGTCGACAAGTAGTCCGGCGTGTCCAATGCAACCGCCATTTCTCACACTTTCAGAATATATGGGGTTATATACAGTAGTGGATGAAAAGACAGGTGTCCAGCACCGCTAGCTGGTCGTGGCCAGCGCGCCGGTATATGGAATATCACCGGTCGGCGCGCCAGTCGGCGAGCCACCAAGCGGCTCAACACTGATCGCCAAAATGCCACCCGCGTCGAGCGCTGCAAGCTGTGCTGTCGACAACGTGAGTTCGCGCACTTCGCCCTGCCCGAGCAAGCCCAGCGATACGGGCGCATCACCATCGGCCGGCACCAGCCACAGCTCGTAGGTCTGGTCCCGCGCAATTGTCGCGGGATCGAACGCGCGAATGCGCAATGCCTGCGCGTCGCGCAACGCATCTACAATAAAGGCTGGCGTTTTCTCGCCATCCTGCAACACACTGGTGAACGCCGGCGCCTCAACAGTCTCTTGCTGCTGCCAATACAGCCAACCGATAGCGAGCGTCGCGAAGGCGAACACGGCGGCCAGCCAGCCTGTCCATCGTGATGCTGTGGTCAACGCGCGATTCGCAGGCCCGTCGAGATCATCCAATGCGGCTTCAATGCGCGGCCAGAGATAGACGGGCGGCGCTTCAGGCGGCACCTCCGCGGACAGCGCCGCCAGTCGTCGCTCCCAGTCCTGGACGGCGCGCCGTGCCACCAGATCGATAGCCAACAGACGCGTGAAACGCCGACGAGTCAGCCGCGGCATCGTGCCCAACACGTAGTCACTGGCGAGGCGATCCAGCAATTCAGGATTCTGGATATTCATTGGCCGAGGCACCGTTTCAATGCCGCGAGCCCGCGACGGATCCAGCTTTTGACGGTCCCGACTGGTGCGCCCACCTGGGTCGCGACTTCGCTGTGGCTGAAGCCACGCAGGAAAGCCAGACGAATGCTGCGATTCTGGTCATTCGACAAACCATCCATACAACGCGCGAGTTGCTTGGCATCGTCGCCCCATTGCGCGGCCAGTGCCGGGTCGGATTCAAAATCGGCGGGCTGCGGCTCCGCTTCGGCCAACGCCTGCGGCAATGCCGCTTCGCGACTCAGGCGTCGTTTGATGTCCAACGCGCGATTGCGCGCGATGCTGGTCAGCCAGGTCAGCGGTTTGCCACGGGCGACGCGGTAGCTGGCCGCCTGACGCCAAACACGCATGTAGACATCCTGCAACGCTTCTTCAGCGAGGTCGCGCCGCGACAGGATGCTCAACAAGACAGCGAACACGATGTTGGCGCTCTGCGCATACAGCTCACGAAACGCATGACGGTCGTTGGCCGCGATGCGTGCCAGCAAGTCTTCCAGATTATCTGCGGTATCCGCCATCCTCGCGCGCCAAACCTCATGCGTATCGCCGATGTTGATACCGGCAGTCAGCGATCACGTTAGCAGGAAAAAAGATTTTCGCCAGTGCATCCGATCGGCCGAGTTGTGCGTAGTTACCCGCGCTTTAAGCAGTAATTCGTTGATCAACAGGAGAACAACATGTCATTGGAGAGATCACTCATCGGCGCGGCCGTGCTGTGCGCGCTGGTACCCGGCGCATGGGCATCGAGCCATCGCGAAGCGCCCGCCATCACCGAACAGCCGAAAGTCGATGCGACCGACTTCTATCTATTTCGCAGCTACGAGCCGGGTCGCGAGGACTACGTGACCCTCGTCGCCAACTATTTGCCACTGCAAGATGCCTACGGCGGGCCGAATTACTTTTCGCTCGATCCCGACGCCGCGTACGACATTCATATCGACAACAACGGGGATGCTGAGGAAGACCTGACGTTTCGCTTCCGATTCACCAATCAACTGCAGGACATTGCGCTACCCGTCGGTGATGCCGCCGTCTCGATTCCGGTGATAACCAGCGCCCCGGGCGGCATCGGACCCGCAGTGACGGATCGGGCCGGACTCAACATACTCGAGTCCTACAGTGTTGAGATCATTCGTGGAGATCGACGCAACCAAGGCGATGTCCTGACGAACGCAGCGGGGGGTGTCACGCCTGCGCAGTTTGCCAAACCGGTTGATAATGTCGGCGAGAAATCGATCCCCGACTATCCGGCTTTCGCTGACGCCCATATCTACGACGTCAACATTCCTGGCTGCGATGACGGTCGGGTATTTGTCGGACAACGCAAAGACCCGTTTGTGGTCAACCTCGGTGAGATTTTTGACCTGATCAACACCAATCCACTCGGTCCTGTTGACGGCGAACAAGACGACCTAGCCGACAAGAATGTCACCGCGTTAGTGCTCGAGGTGCCGGTGGCGTGTCTGACGCGAGACGAGGATCCGGTAATCGGCGGCTGGACAACCGCGAGCCTGCCGCAGGCGGAGATTCGCAATCCTTCGCCTGCCTACGATGCACCGAATGGCTTGGCGATCGGCAGCCTGCAAGGGGGTGCGCTGACGCAGGTTTCACGCCTCGGTAACCCGCTGGTCAACGAGGTAGTCATCGGCTTGCGCGACAAGGACCGCTTCAATGCGAGCGAGCCGAAGGATGATCCACAGTTTCTGACGTATGTGACCAATCCAGTCTTACCGGAATTGATCGAAGCGCTGTTCGGCAGCGCGGGCGTGCAAGCACCGAATAACTTTCCACGCAATGACCTTGTCGCGGTGTTTCTAACGGGCATTACCGGCGTCACGCAACCCGCCAATCTGCAGGCGCCGGGAGAGATGCTACGGCTGAATACCGACATTCCGGCGACAGAAATGGCAGCACAGAACACGTTAGGCGTGATCGGCGGTGACAACGCAGGCTTCCCGAATGGTCGCAGGCCTGGCGACGATGTGGTGGATATTGCAGTCCGCGCTGTGATGGGTGTGCTCTGCACGCTCGACAATGTCGATGTTTTTGGCTGCATCCCGAGCGACGCGCCGTCCGGTGGTCTGCCTTACACCGATGGTGCCGCACTGTCGGCGATACAGTTTGGCAATGCCTTTCCCTACTTGAACACACCGCTCGCCGGTGCCCGCAGCGACTAGGAGACCATCATGCAACGCAAACAACGCTGGCCTGCTGCCAGCACACTCGTCTTGGTCGCACTGAGTCTGGCTGCCTGCACAGGCGACACGGGCGACGTTGGCGCAACCGGTGCCACCGGTCCTGAGGGGCCAGCGGGACCGGTGGGCCCAGTGGGGCCAGTTGGCCCTCAGGGCCCTGCCGGTCTCACGGACTTCAATACACTGGTCCGCGCGATCATTACAGACCCCGAATGGCAGGAGCCACGGGAGATCAATGACCTGAACATCACCAGTAGCAATGATCCTGCTGCCTTCGACGACTTGTTCTAACCCACTGGGTGGTCGACGATCAGCGTCGGCCACCCGCTTATTCAGGAGAGAGTTTATGGCTTTCGCACAAACCTGGCGACTGCGCGCAACCGTGGCATTGCTGGCAACACTATTGTCGGCACTTGCCGCCAGTGCGTCGGCTCACGCCCAGTTTCTGCTGCCGACGAATCAAGTCAATGACGACGGACATATGCTGGTGCAATTTCGGGTTGGACATGCGGGCGAGTTCAATCCATGGCCGCATGGTCTGAAACAGGTCGCCGCCCTGCGCGACTTTGCCCCGGACGGCGTCCACAATCTGCTGCAATATGTCGCCGCAGCAACGGTTGCGGTGCCTGCAGCCCAGCCTGGCACACATGTCATTGCGCTGGAGAGCTATCGCTCGACATCGACGCTGCCCGCAAATCGTTTCAACGCCTATGTCGAGAAGGAAGGCCTGCGCGCGATCGCTGACTTTCGGCGTGTCAAAGGTCAAACCGAGCAACCGGGGCGAGAGCACTATTCCAGACGGGCAAAGACCCTGGTTCAAACGGGTACAACACTCAGTGACCACGTCACGTCACCGGTGGGGTTGATGCTTGAGATCACGCCACTCACGCACCCGCTGGCAATGGAGAAAGCGGACGAGCTGACGCTGCTGGTCGAGTATCGCGGGCAGCCGCTCGCCAATGCCAAGGTCAGCATGGAGCTACTGACAGTGGAAGGCTTGCCGCGCTTGAGCACGACTACCGATGCACGCGGGCATGTCCGCTTCGCTATTCCGGCCACGGGCACCTGGAAGTTCACAACGGTCTGGGGAGAACACAAAGAACACGACGAGGTCGAGTTCGAGACTATTTTCTCCAGTCTGACATTCACGTTGCCGCCGAATTAAGAAACCTACTCGGTGAGCCGTTTCCCACGCCGACTACGCCTATCTCTTATGTGAGACAACCGCACAGTCTCACCCCCCCGAAGCGTCCATGGCCTGAAAGACCACGGAAAGAAGGAGCAAAGTGAGCGAATCGCGCAATCGCAGCCACTCGCGGTGATTTCCACACCGCGCCAGTCGGTTAGCGACACTCACTCAGGCTTGGCAAACGGAGCAGGATGTTGTGGACGCTTCGGGATCCTTCATCGTCAAGCAGGGCGCGGTGGCATCACAGGCCCGTCAGTCGTTATGCTTGGCGTATGACGGAATCCAAGACGCCTAAACGCCGCGCCCTTACATTCTTTCGGGGTGCACCGCTGCTCGAACTGGCTTTGATCATTGTCGGCGCATTGCTCGCACTGGCGCTTGAAGACTGGGCGGATGAGCGAGAGAAAACCGAACGCGCACGTACCCTGCTGCAGCTTGTGGTGGCCGAGATTGAAACCAATCATGAACGGCTAACCAAGGAAATCGACTACCATCGCGCGATGCGCCTCCCCATCCAGCAGACCGTGGTTGAGTTACGCGACAACAATCGCTTCACGCTGCCAGAAGGCTGGCAAGGCACACGTCCTATCCAGTTAACACGGACGGCCTTCGAACTGGCCGTAACGTCGAATGCGCTGGCGCGCCTGCCCGCCCCGACCGCACTCGAAATTGCGGACGTGTATGAGACGATGCGACGCATGGAAGTCGCACACAACAACAATAGCCTGGTCACTCTGCAAACAGACTTTACTGACGGCGATCGCTACCTGCGATTGCTGTCGCAGGCGATCGATCAGGAGGTCCGGCGCTCAGAAACGCTGTTGCCACAGCTCATCAACGCGGGCACCTCCCTGACGACCGAACTGGAACAAATGTAACGCCGATCACGCTTCGCATGAACGAAACCGACGACAACAATCCATTGTTTCCAGATCCGCACGATAGGCTATCGCGCCTGCAACATACGCTCGATCGCGTGGCCAGTGCCCTGGCCCGGATTGCCGATGGCGCGGCATCACCCACGATCAGTGAGACCGATTGGCGGGACTCGCTCAGTCGTATGGATTTCAAACAACCCCGCGAATTCAAAGCGGTCATCGACTGGCTGGTCAACGCACTGAGCGAGGGCACCGTGCACATGACGCACCCAGGCCATCTCGGGCTGTTCAATCCAAAACCCAGCGTACTCGCGGAAGCCGGTGATCTGATCGCTGCGGCCTTCAATCCACAGGTCTGTGTCCGATCGCACGCTCCCGTGGCTGTAGACATCGAGCGCCACACGATCGAAGCTGTGGCAGATCGTGCAGGCATGCCCGAAGGTAGTGGCGGCCACTTCACGTCGGGCGGGTCTGAGGCCAACGCAACGGCTGTGCTTTGCGCATTGACTCAGGCGGCACCGACCTACGCCGACGAGGGTGTCTCCGCCTTTGACGGCACACCCCGGATCTACGTTTCTGCTGAGAGTCATCTCGCATGGCTGAAAATCGCGCATCAGTGCGGCATCGGGCGCAATGCGGTCAGACTGATTGCAACTGATGGCAATGGCGCTATCGATATCGACGCACTGCGGGGACGGGTACAAAAAGATCGGCAGGATGGCGATGTAGCCGTGTTGATTGTGGCCACGGCCGGCACAACCAATGCGGGCATGATCGATTCGATTGCAGGCTGTCGTGATATCGCCGACAGCGCTGGCTGCTGGTTGCATGTCGATGCCGCCTGGGGCGGCGCGATCATCGCCTCGGACCGCTATCAAACGACAGCCATGCCATTGGGCTTGGCCGACTCCATAACGATCGATGCGCATAAGTGGTTTGCCACAACGATGGGCGCCGGCATGTACCTGACGCGCGATCCGGAGCTGCTCGCCCAGGTCTTTCATGTGCAAGCCAGTTACATGCCGTCCAATGATCAAGCGGTAGACTTGTACGTGAACTCGATGCAATGGTCGCGGCGCTTTATTGGTGTTCGACTCTTCGTGTCGCTGGCCGTTGGTGGCTGGGCAGCTATGGCACAACACATCGACCAAAGCATCGATCTGGCGAATTATCTGGCCAGCCGGCTGGCCGACGCTCACTGGCGTATTGAGAACGCGCAGACACTGGCTATTGTGTGTGCAACACCTCCGCCCGACAGCGCACCCGTCGAGACGATTGTGCAACGGGTCGTTGACAGCGGCACAGGCTGGGTATCACTCGCCAAACTGGAAGGGCGGCCGGTGCTGCGCGCGTGTTTGACCAACCACGACACGACGAAACGACATCTCGACGCGCTGGCGACGACGATCGTAACCGTCGCGAAGCCCTGACGACCTATGCAAGCACTACGCCCACTCGCCAACGATGACCTCGATAGCGTAAACCCGCTCATCTTGCGCAGCAAGGCACACTGGGGCTACGACGCTGCGTTTATCGAGGCTTGCCGCGACGTACTGACGATCACATCCGCTGAACTCATCAACCCTTCGATGCACTGCTGGGGTGTCTTCGAAGCTGCGCGTCCGAAGGCTGAGATGCAGCTGAATCGCGAGGACACCGCTAAGCTGCTGGACAAACTGTTTGTCGAACCAGATGCGTTAGGCCAGGGGCTTGGGCGACGCCTATATGACCATGCCCTTGATCTTACGCGCAGCGAAGGCAGGCACCGGTTAGAGATCGATGCCGAGCCGTATGCCGCTAACTTCTACGCACGCTGTGGGGCGGTACAAACCGGTATGGTGGCGTCGACGGTGACCCCAGGGCGACAACTGCCTTTCTTTGTGCATACGATCGTGTGAGCGGCACTAGAATTCGATGCCTTCGTAGGGATTGGGGCCGCCTGCTGCAATCCACGCGTCGAGTTCCGCTTCGAGCACGGATAACGGCACTGAGCGTAATGACAGAATCTTGTCATGAAAATAGCGTTGATCAAACGCCGTGCCCAACGTCTGTTCTGCCGCTGCCCGTTTTTCGCGAATCAGCATCTCGCCGAGCTTGTAAGACAGCGCTTGCGCGGGCCACGAGATGTAGCGGTCAATCTCGGTGGTTACCTCGTGTTCGGATAACGCCGCGTTGTCGCGCAGATACGCGAGCGCCTGTTCCCGGGTCCACCCGTAGTGATGGACACCGGTGTCGATAACGAGACGGCACGCACGCCACATCTCATAAGTCAGTTGACCGAACTTTTCGTACGGGGTGCGATAAATGCCAAGCTCGCCACCGAGCCATTCGACGTACAAACCCCAGCCCTCGCCATAGCCGGAAAAATAGTTGTAGGCGCGAAAGTCAGGGATCTCGCCGGGCGCTTCCCGTGCAATCGCACCTTGCAGCGAATGCCCGGGGGAGCACTCATGCAACGTCAACGCAGGGATTGTGTAGAGCGGTCTCGCCGGCAAGTTATAGGTGTTCATCCAGCAGCGCCCGTAGCCACCTCGACCTGCCGTGTAAGTCGGTGCGATCGAATCCGGTACCGGCAGAATCGTATGTCGCTGCCGCGGCAGAAAACCGAGCACGTCATGAATGTGTTCCGCCATGCGCTTGTCGACATAGGCCGACACGCCCATTAATTCATCGGGCGTCTTCGCATAAAACTGCGGATCTGTCCGCAGAAAATGGAAGAAGGCGGCCAAATCGCCGTCGAACTCGAGCGCATCGACAATCGCCTGCATCTCACCGCGGATACGCTCGACTTCAGCGAGTCCGCGTGCATGAATGTCCTCGGGGGTCAGATCCAGCGTGGTGTACTCGCGGATCTGCGACTGATAGAACGCTGCACCATCCGGCAATTCGCTGGCCCCAAGCGTCTGTCGCGTATTTGGCAAGTACTCCTCTCGTATGAACTTCAGTAACTGCCGGTAGGCCGGAATGACATTCTCACTGATCGCCGCGAGTGCTTCACGCTGCAGCTCGGACTGCATTGCTGCCGGAATGGATGCTGGCATGCGATTGAGTGCCGCATAAAACGGGTTATCGGTGCCGTTGACCAAGAAGCTCTCGATCGATGCCTCACGACCCATCAGAGTCACCCGCGGTGGCGTATAGCCACGCGCGAGCCCGGCGCGCATATTGGCCATGTGTTGGTCAAAATAGCGTGGTAAATCGGCGATCCTCGAGAGGTATCGACGGTAGGCCGCTTCATCCGCCAAGCCACCCGATGCGGTCATTCCCATCCAGAAAAAAGAATCAGAGTTGAGTGGCGCTTCATAGGTCTTAAACCGGATGTTGCTCGCGCGAGAAGTGATGATCTGTTCGAACACGTCGGCGTTGATCGCAGCTTCATCGCTCAGCGCATCGCGCGGTATTTCGGCGAGTCGCGCCAACGCCGCGTCGTAGTACCCCAGTCTTGCCAAATAGGCCTCGGGCGAGAGGTCTGGCAGGGTATCGCCGGCCTGCCACCGACCGTCCTGATTCTGTCGGCCCTGATCCTCATTCATCCAGGCCCAGGCGCTTTCGTACAGCTCGATCAATTGCGCATCAGCGCTGTCACGCTGCTCGGATTGCAGTTGCGCACAAGCTCCCAGCCATACAACGGCAACCATCAATAGACTACTGCGGACAATGGCGCTCCCCTTCATGATCGTTCGCTGACAATACGTCATAAAAACACG
>ERZ1740062.1325-NODE-1325-length-10351-cov-9.986014_pt1 | contig 10351 bp, 5 predicted proteins | sample MGYA00581741_ERZ1740062 | MGnify/ENA primary metagenome ERZ1740062 (study PRJEB43018, sample SAMN04849747) | marine metagenome | isolation source: floating plastic debris | place: Pacific Ocean | collected 2008-09-01 | study: EMG produced TPA metagenomics... | reverse complement strand
AGTTCTATAGTTCTATGGTTCTATGGTTCTAGTTAATAGTGATTCAGCATGCGCATTGCTGCGGTTGCAATAATGATGGTTGTGACATCTCAGGTTATGGTGGATGTGTATAGACTTGATCAATAGCTCATTTTAAAAGTAAGAACCTGAAAAAAAACTGTGATGCAGAGAGGATTTCATTAATCAAGCCTTTTAAACAGGCATAAATACTTTGACTACGGATCTGCTTGCTTGCAGTAAATGCACGCAGCGTTAAGACTACCCTACAGGAACTTTAATAAGTAATGGGTGTTTATTTTCTCAATTTTTGGCAGTCGAGAATTTTGCGAATAGTAATTCCTATAAATTTTTTCTTCCTGTACTCTACGTAAAAGAGCAACCAGAGCTGGCTTTCCGCTTGTCTCCACTTGGGAAAATTGACCTTTTTGCATTGTTTGTATATAACGAAATGTATTTCAAGCTACTCCCTGAGAACAGGTGCCTCTAAAATTCTGAAAACGCACACACTGACCAATTGAGAGGTGTAGATTCCGTTTCCAAAATTCACTGTAAAAAATTTTCCTAGCATACTATCATTGCAGTCTATTGTCATAATCAGAGAGATAATTGTGAGACATTAAATACGTCAGGCTCACTCCCCCCACCCCCAGCGGGTTTGATATTGTAGGGTATTTATACAAGGTAGTGCGTCAGATGGATGAGGAGAGGGGACAACTCTTGCGCGTACAGTCATTATCCCGGGCGCACGATTCAAATAGCAGTTCCTTTTTAACGTAGAGTAGGGAATATCAACTGTTCTTTTATGATGTGCATCAAATTTGATGACATAATTTGACAATCCTACATAAAAAAACTGTGAGTCGCAAAAAACATTTGGAGTTGACCCGTTTTAACATAAGAGCGGACAATTTTGAAGTGATCCTAAAATGAATGTATGTTTGATGCTTTTGTCTTATCTGGTTTGATGAATGCTCTATTTAAAAGCTCTAAGTTATACCTAACACACCCTTATGCAGGTACAGAAACATATACTGCGCTTATTGCCATGGCCTCAGAGCAGAGAATTTGAAATTTTGGCGAGGAGATATTGGTTGCTTTCAACTCATTAATGACACTTGCAGAACAAGTCTATCCTCAACAGTTGATTGGACCTACAGGGAAGACTGCGTGATGGATAAGCTAACGAACAGGTAGGTAGTCAATTAGGCAACAGTTTCAGTGTCACCAACATCAATAGAAATTTTGTGCGGAATTTTGAAAACTAAATTTGATTTTTTAATGTGACGTTATTGTATGAGAACATTGATAGAGGACCACAGATAAAATCCCCTAACGTTATTGAAATGGTTTTTATGAAAAAGTGTGTGACAATATTTCACTAACCTTGCTCCCTCCTTTTAATCTTTTCCTTGTAATTGTCACAAAACTTTCAATCAGCTTAAAGGTTATTGCAGAGCCTGATTGTTTGTCTTTTCAAAATTTCAAGATTAACTCAAATCATATGCGCCCACGCCCCACACATTATAAATTTTATTTTGTTGACAGTGATTGTCAGGTCAAACAATGGCTGCCACCAGATGACAATACAGAGGTGAGAAGATGTAGATATGACACAGAAGAGAGGACAATTTCAAAATGTCCCAATGAGTACGAAGACTGGACAATATCTAAGCTGTGTGAATCTGGAACAACGTCCTTTGTGTATGAAGGAGCTCAGCTGAATCAGTTAGTTACTGCAATGTATGAGCTGTTCCACAATTCTCAAAGCGTGACGTATCCATTTGGTAGCATTGTGCAAAATAGACAAGGCAGGAAATTCCGAAATAGTTTCTGTGCGTCATGCAATTCTGCTGCATGGCTTGGCTGTCGGTTAAAGAAGAGCTTTGATGGAGATAATAACGAGACTATATCTTCATACATACAGCACTTCAGTTCAGTGCGGCCATATATGTTTAAATTCAGCATTGATTTGAACCGTCGGTCTTGCACATTTGATTCGGATGGCTATATCACTCAGCCAAACCCCGTGACAGGGCTAGACATGTGTAATAGAGTAGATGATCATTTGAAGTCATGTACATGTGACTTTGCATTTGACTTTTCGACTCAAACCTGCCGCCAACTCAGATATTCAGATGATTTCGAATGCTCGAAAGAAAATTTTGTACATGCTAGACATTCGGTTTCTAGCTACTCAAAGCAAATCTGTGGCTTTGATGATTTCAGTTTTCTGGGTTCTTGTCATAACTCAAGCAGATCAGCTGGCATGGCTTTGTACGATTCGCAAACAATGCTTCCGGTGGACCCGTGTAGTAATACTACACAAAATACGTTACTCTGCCACCCACCGAATAATAAGACAGGTTGTCTGGAGTATTTCTCTACGATGGCATTTTCATCAGCAATGGGTGCGTTACCTAGGTCTCCAAAGATTGCGTTGCTGAATGCTGTTGCTGTCTCATATGAATCAGTAAGCTATGTATTTCACCTTAAACAGGTCGAGGATAAGGTTGTGGTTGGTTTAGAACTTCTGTTTGGTTTGTTCAGTGAAAATGAGAGTGCCACTTGCTCAAAGTTCTCAAAGATAAATGATACATTTTCTTCATTCGCCGTGTGCCCAAATCAATCTCTTGTCAACAAAGAGACTGGAGCCGTGTATGGTGATTTCATCCTTCGCCCTGGCGAGGTACATGTGTGTATTGAATATGTTAAGGTTGTGTTCAGACTTGAGGACTACCACTATGTACTCTGTTCTCTGTCTATTGGCTGTATTATAATATACATCAGCTGCTACATATCAAGTGCAGACAAATCCCTGACTGGTAACTTCTTTGCGTGTCAGCTGACGACTCTTATTGCTGCACTTCTATGTTACTGCTTCATAACAGAGGCACAGTCAATACCTGCTGTGTGTAAGCTGGTAGCGTCGCTTGTGCAGTATTTGTTTCTGAGTGTACACTCCTGGACAAATGTACTGGCCATATGGATGTTTAGAGGTTTATCAGCTATGAAACTCGTGAGGAGGTCGGGAAAGAAAATGTTTATAATGTATGCTGCATATGCCTGGCTCTCACCTTTACCATTTATGGCTCTGAGTTATATTTTAGATGCGTATCCAGTCAATGGCCTATATCCAGTATTTTCAAAGTCATTCTGTTTTCTAGCTAATGGCTGGATAAGAGTTCTTCTGTTCACTGGTCCTATCTATCTACAGATAGTTATCGATATAGCTCTCTGTATGCGGGCAAGTGTACTAATCATAAGGTCAGGGGCTGGCCTGTCAAGCAACAGAAGAAAAGAACAGCTAAAGAAGAAAATCATATCCGTTGTAAAACTTATTGTCATATTTGGCTTACAGTGGTTCCTGCTGTTTTTCACAGAGATAAACAGTCCATATGTTAAACACCTCTGGACGGTTCTGAATGTTATGGTCACACTTCAGGGGGTTCTTATCATTCTCGCCCAGGTATTAAACCAGAAAAACATTGCTAGGATCTCAACGCTTAGAGCAACAAGCACCAAGAGCAATGTTACAGTAACAAGCAATAATATTCGTTATTCATTAACTCCAACTCATGAAACATACAAGTTATAATAGACAGCACTATTATCACCATCATTTATGATTTGTTATTAGAATTGGAAAATATGTGATACGTAGGCCATCTTCCGTCTTCAAATTCATTGCGAAAAGCTGATCTGCTTTTGTCCATTATTAATCTACCATTGTATAAAATTCTGATGTTGTATATGAGTTGCCTTTTTATTTAACAGGGGACACAATTTCCCAAAAAAGAGCTTCAAGTTAAAACCCACATTTTTAGGAAAATAATATCAGTTCCAGTCTATTTTGTTTTTATCATTTATGGTTTCAAGTTTTAATGTTAAGTGACCCATTTTACAGATTATTAATGCTGTCTGTGTAAGTACATCATAATACAATGCTGATTTATTATTTTTGTTAAAAGTAGTAAGCGATACAATTGCATTACTTGATATAAGGCATAGTAGGGAGCCAACGCACAATTCTCTCTCTAGCTCTAGAATGCATTCTACGCTTTTAAATAAAACTCTCAACTCAATTGACCCACTTTCTGCTCCTTTCCAGCACACCAATACAGAGACATGTCATAATTATGTATTATTAGGTGCAAAGTGCATAAAACCTGCAACAAAGCTCTCGCCAAAGTGATTCTGCATTATTTACATATCTTTTGTTACATAAATAATATTTAAGTTTGATGGTAGTGCTTACTTAAACTCCCACCTGACTTGGTTGCCTGCTGGGAGACATTAATAAATCCGTTATTCAACGATTAAAAGGATTGATAAGAGCGTCAGCAACAATATTAGTGAGACGCATGATAAATAATAAAAGCCGATGTAATCAAATCTAAAGAAATTATTTATTATAAGATATGTCCCAGAATTCATAAGCGCTGAGTGCCTGTTCTTCATGTATAGCCTCTGAATACTAAGTGTATGATCTTTATTCATAAAAATACGATTGGTTTTTGAATAGAAATACAGGCAAACATCAAACTTAAAACTGCAGAAACCTCAGCAATCTTATTGCCTTTTATATATATATATATATAGACTTTTATTTGGCAACATAAATTTATTTGGCCTTTTGATTGAAACTGTGAACCTGTCTGCTACAATACTCTAATAAGTATGAAGCTATCGTCGTGGATTATACTGGTCTTGATCTCTATTATTGTGCCACATGTAATAAGTACGGGTGGATATCAGATTCTACAAGAATATCTCACCTGGAATGAAGTACCTACAGAGATCTATCTAGGTCTTCTATCTCAGGGCGTATCAGAAGTAGAGACAGTGAAGCTTATAAACGGTACATGTTTTCAGTATGAGCCACATGAGTTTGATAGATGTAAGTACTACAGTGATTGCTGTGCTATGACTCCTGCTAGACCTATGGAGCAACTCGCTCCTGGGACTTTCTCCTGTCATAATGGATTTTATGTGATAGACAAATGTCCAGCTAAAACGCAGGATCAAAAACTCAAAGAACTTTGTGAAACCGAAGCGAAGTCAGGTGAGATTAATCTGTTTTATTTTACGCCAATGTGAAACCTGATGTCTCATATCAAGTAGTTATACAATGCTACAGAGATTTTGACATAAAATTATTGGCCCATTTATAGGATTCCTTTAAAATCGAGCAATGTGAGCCGAAACATTAGGTAAACCAGGGAGTAGACTCCCTGGGTAAACAAAGAACATAAATAGTTGTTGCCTGGTTTAAGAGTTATCTGCTCATGGTCTACTTACGCACAACTCCAATCATGCCTGACATAATCAGGACTTGAACCACTCAGATCGAATCATGGAATTTTTTTGCTCAGATGGTGCTCTTCCAGTAGTGTACGTTCATATATTTGTCACAACATTTGCAAATTACACGTATATTGAAAATTATGGTTTCTTACAATTTTCCTTGTTCAAATTTTTGCAGATTTATCGATCAAACGCTGGCCACTCAGAGGAACCGTTAATCATTTATCTTACAAGAATATATTCTGTGCTGTTTGCAATGGAGTTGATGTAGCGACGCCACTTGACCTATCAGCCAATGGGTCCGGAATCACATACAATGGAGCTGACCCACCTTCGGATCTAACTCCTGTGGCATGGTGGCCTGCTAAAGTCTTCTGTTCTCAGTATTATATTGACAGATATCTCAACAACACACCAAGTCATGAGCAGTTAATCCTCATGATACGAGAGTAAGTTGACTCACCCACTCAACATATTGCTATCGCTATCATTGTATGTTACATTTCTTTGTGAAATGATGGTACAAGTGCAGGTAAAGCTTGTGTCAGACAAATGTTGCTAATAACCCTAGAAGATTTTAACATCGCCAATCACCAATTTTTTATAGTCTGTTGAGTTATCAAGTGGACAAATATTTTGTGATTGATCTTCTCTCCAGGCACTGCAGGGTTGAATACTACCCATCTCAATCTCCAGACCTCTGCTGGGAGGCCGTGAGGACCTGTCCAGACGCTGCGAACTCAGAACTGAAAATGCTGTGCGAAAGAGGACCCTCCAATTACATCAACATAACAATGAGTAAAGCAGTCTATCGCAATCAGTTCTGTGCAATGTGTCATGGTGAAAATCTTTCATATGCTGCCCAGCCAAACGATTTAGAGCAGAATAGTGATTCTAAGAGTTTCAGTTGGCAGGGTGATGGGCTGATGAAAATCAAACAGGATCACGATGATGAAGATTTACTACTTCTTGCAGTGATGCAGCCGAAACTGCAAATAACTGACAATAATAGACTTGATGATGAACGTAAGGACTTCACCAGTTTTGAGTCATATTTCAGAGTCATCACATGCTCCTTCTTCATGGACACCAGTCAAAACTTCTGTGATGAAGAATTAAACAGTTTGGGAATAACCTCCAATGAGACGGGAAAGCCAATCTGGGATTTAGGTTCATTAGCATGCTTCAGTCAGTATCACAAAGTCTGTGATCTGTTTGTTGTATCTGACAGCTCCAAGGCACCAGAATGCACGGATCCAGGATGTGGAGCAAATATGGTTCTGGACCCTTCTTCACTAGAGTGCCAGCAAGTGAGCGGTTATTTCAAAAACAATGAAGTGATAAGACAACTCGACCAAAGATGGCATTCAGACATTATCTGCTCTTACCAAAGTCAGTGTAGAGCTGCTGAACTTGGTTTTCTCAAGGTTGATGAGTTGAACTGCTATTGTGATCAGTCTTGTATGTACTACAACGATTGTTGTGAGGACTCGCCGCACCAAGCTACAGATGAGACGAGGCTTGAGGATGACACATTCAACTGCTACAGAGATAACTCTGATCTGCGAGCCAGTGCTTCAGAGGATCTATATTTCTGGGGGATTATGCAGGTGGATAGATGTCCGACACAGTTTAATGATAGTATGATTAAGTCTCAGTGTGAATCAGGTCCTGATATAAATCGCTACTCAGGGAACAACTTTGGAATTATCAGCACACCAGTAACACACACTCATACTGGTCTGAGGTATGTAACAATTCTATGATGTTTTGTGCATGCATTGGTAGTCCATGTGCAGGTCATTTATGTCAACTCTCGCTTGAATGAATGGATCTGAGGGACATGCTACATGTATGTTACACCACGCAGCTTTGTTGTGAAACTTCTTTGACTACCTCATTCAAATTCATCAAGACATAAGTGGTAATTCACTTGATGTAACACAATATTGAATGAAAATCGAAACAACAAAGGTCACCAGTGTACCACACTAGTACCTCACTATTAGGAAAAATCAGTTTGTTTTGAAGTTGGAGTTATTTTCACTTTTGGTCAGAGAAGACAACTACATTTTATGTACAACAATTCACAGTTGCAATGCTTTACAGCTTTCCATAATAACATATTGTGCAGGTACAGAAACATATACTGTGCTTACTGTCACGGCGTCACTGCAGACAGCCTGAGATTCTGGAGAGGAGATATCGGTTGTGTTTATCTAGTAAATGACACATGCAGATCATTTCAATCTGTTGTTGACTGGGCCTTCAGAGAGGATCCAGCTGTAGGAAAGATAGCAAACAGGTATTGCATTATATACAGACATACACGTAACATCAACAATGATTCAAGACTGTCAACAAACTTTCATGTGTTTTTCTATCAAATAATTATCTCGCAGATGTTGTTTCACTAAAAGTTGTGAATTTCAGTAGATGATAACTTCAACTAAACGTTGATACAAAGCAAATCTGCCCAAATCCTGCTGAATCCGAATGTGCAGTACTTGGCACATTGACTGAGTGGAAGCTTTATACCCCCCCCCCTTTCAAAAGTATATTGGGAAAAAATCTGGAAATGACAAGGACTTCAAAGCCAGACTGCATAATCATTGGTGAATACTGGGTGAATAATCTGCTGGTTTATATGTCTGTTGTAGTAGTGTCTGCAGACTCAAGCAGTGGCTACCGCCAGAGGAGAACACCAAAGTTAGGAGGTGTCGACATGATTCCGATGAGAGAATTGTGTCAAAGTGTCCAGAGGAGTACAAAGATTGGAAGGTTTATCAGCTATGCGAGTCAGAACCAACTTCATTTGTGTATGAAGGTGGTATTCTGTCCCAAATGACAACCTCTCTTGTGACCTTCTATAGAAGCATGCAAGAAGTTTATCCCTTTGGACCTATTCAGCGACATTTACAAGGCAGAATGTTTAGGAATAGCTTTTGTGCATCATGCAATGCTGTAGCGTGGCTTGGTTGTAGGGTGAAGAAAAGCTTCCTTTCACCAATGAATGATGAGACAACCATAAAAAATCTGATTCGATATAAACAGTCAGTAGAGCCATACATGTTTGTATTCAGAACTGATTTGAACCGGCGCACATGCACTTTTGACTCAGATGGATACATCACCACCCCTAACTCATTGTCAGGCTTGGACACATGCAAGAGAATTACCACCACGTTAAAGTCATGTCCTTGTGGCTGGGCTTATGATTTCTTGAATCAGTCTTGTACTCAAATGAACAACTCGGATGACTCTATAACATGCACATTGGATGACTTCACTTCTAAGGCTCAGACAGTTTCGACCTATACCAGAGAGATTTGTAACATTCAGGACTTCAGCTTTATAGAGAGTTGTCAGAACTCAAGCACAAAAAGTGACACGACATTCTATGATTTTTGCACATATCTGCCGATTGATCCCTGTGACAAAGCAGTTTATGGACCACCTTTTGTGCATTGCGATTCTAGAACACCATTTGTTTGTTATCCTCCCACTAACAAGACAGGTTGTTATGTATTCTTGTACTCAGGTGCATTGGGGTCTTCAATGGGGAGAGATGCTATCACGTCAAAGTTTGCACTGCTAAATTCTATTGCCATTGCATATGAATCAACAATAGACTTTGAATTCTTTTTAAATGACGTTGAGAATAAGGTTGTTGCTGGCTTAGAACTCCTGTTTGGTTTGTTCAGTGAGAGTAAGAAAGCAACTTGTTCTAAGTTCTCCGAGTATAATGACTCGTTTTCTTCATTTAATGTATGCCCAGATCGATCACTTGTTCACAGAAGAAACAGGGATGTTTATGGTGATTACATTCTTCAACAGAATCGGACCTATGTCTGCGTGGAATATTCCAAGATTGTGTTCAAGCTGGAAGTCTACCACTATGTGCTATGCGGTTTATCTGTGCTCTCTGTTACAATATATATTGGCTGGTATCTCATATGGGCAGACAAGTCGCTGACAGGTCACTTCTTTATAAGTCAGTTAACAACTCTCGTGTTCGCTCTTATATGTTACTGCTTGATAACTGAAGCCAAATCTTGGCCTGTAGCGTGCAAACTGGTGGCTTATCTTGTGCAATATTTATTTCTTAGCGTACACTCGTGGACTAATGTCCTCGCTGTTTGGATGTTTAGAGGTTTGTCAACAGTTAGACTAGTCAGAAGATCTGGTAAACGAGTGTTCCTGATGTACGCTTTGTATGCATGGATATCACCTTTGCCATTTGTTGTGTTGAGTTTTGTTTTGGACACATATCCAATCAACAAGCTGTACCCAGTATTTTCGGAATCATTCTGCTTTTTATCCAATGGCTGGGTTAGAGTTTTATTATTCACTGGTCCCATTTATGCTCAGATTCTGCTAGATGTGGGGCTCTGTATCTGGGCTGCTGTTATAATCACAAGGTCAGGAAGCGGGTTAACTAGCACTAAGAGCAAAGAGAATTATAGGATAAAAATTATATCTGTGGTGAAGCTCTTAATAATATTTGGCTTACAATGGTTCCTGCTATTTTTCACAGAGATAAACAGTCCACATGTTAAACACCTCTGGACGGTTTTGAATGTCTTAGTAACACTTCAGGGAGTTTTGATAACCTTATCTCAAGTTTTGAATCGCAAAAACCTGACCAAACTATCTACAATCAGGTCTAAAAGTGTAAAAAGCAATTTAACTGCCACAAACAGTAACAACAGCCAATCCGCCGCAAACCTCTCCAGCATTTGATTTTTAACAAATGGCATGAGCTAGTCTAGTAATAGTGACAGCGTAGCCTCACATTCTGCCTCAAACTTTGACAAAATTTGCTAACTTTATATATCCATCGCTATAACTGTTGTGAATAAATGATCATAACACAGCATAATTAAAGTACGAGGCTTATTGATAAAAAGTAAAAATAAAAGCAATGCGTAGTAATCTCCCCAACATGTAGGAGAAGATAGCCCATGCATTTGAGCATTTGACCGGTTACATTTTGCTTTTTGTCCCAAAATAAGAAATGAAATGCGCTAATAAGCTATCCTGTGTT
>ERZ1740062.1324-NODE-1324-length-10351-cov-10.600913_pt1 | contig 10351 bp, 7 predicted proteins | sample MGYA00581741_ERZ1740062 | MGnify/ENA primary metagenome ERZ1740062 (study PRJEB43018, sample SAMN04849747) | marine metagenome | isolation source: floating plastic debris | place: Pacific Ocean | collected 2008-09-01 | study: EMG produced TPA metagenomics... | reverse complement strand
CCCACACACAATCTTTAGGTTAGACTGGTCGGATATTTTTAGAGATAAAATTTTACCAACAAACAATGAGCAGGTGGGGAAACCTAAAATATTGTCACTACTATCATTAGCTGCATCAATGGGAACCTAGAGTAAACATACTTCAGATTGATATTTTAAGACACAAAGTTGTCTATTCCTGAATAAAGAGAAGACAAACCATAATTTAAAGAATTGATATCAATGAGATAAGTATAATATCAACATAAAGTTCTATTTCATCTCATTATTGATAACTGTCTCAACAACTTACAAGTCGACCCCTGATGGGATGTTGAATTACAATGTACATGTAGTTGTCCATGTTGCTGTAACTATCACTCTCGCTGCAGTCCCTGAGTCATTTATTATTTGATCAAACTATTTCATATTGCCATGCTTAGAACTCCGCATGCACACAGTTTAAAAACGTAACACAGACTGGAGCCTTCAACGGCTACAAATCGGATTGTGCCATTTGTAAAAGATGACTGCATGATTGATAACCCTATCACTGCCAACAGGGCTTCAAGGGAGAGAGAGGCGAAAGTTACTCTATCAAATTTCTATTATGAAGGAGTTATCTACATGGGGTGACAACTTGATACTTATTCAAATGTTAACCACTTTTCTCCAGTGAGTTACCAATCTTGATTCTAGTGAATTTATTTTACATCCGCAATTCTCAAGAGCAGCTTCCAGGTACCTACAAGCCACCAACAGGCCATCTACATGAGTTACGGAAGAGAATAGAGGATTGAATTCCGCTTTGCAACCTAGTATACAGCAATGAGATAAATATGTTATTACGATCTCTACGGTACACAGTGTATATCTATGCTGTGAATATCAGAGGAGAAACAATTTTTTTGTTGTTTTCACATTTCTTACTTTAGCAAATGACGCTCAAAAACATGACTTTGAAGAAACCAAATTCAAATAACAAGTTGAACGCTAATCATAAGCAACCTCATAACATAGCTCCCATCTGATTTTTAGGCTCGATTTTTTAGTGCACTCAGACCTACAAGGACCTCGTATCGATGGCATATCGATTGCCAACAGTAAAAAATAATGTGTTACAAGTAGAATACTTGTCTTTATTGTAGTGCTTTCATGCTTTCAAATTTAGTCAAGAGGTTGTCATCCGAGTCATCCAAACTCAAAATGTCATAATTCACTCTCTCTTTTTGTTTGTTTGCGTTTATTGGAAATTAACAACTCTTTTAATGTCCCCTAGCTTTTGGTCATCACTGTGAGCTTGTCATTGCCTTGTGCCAGCCAAAGGATATACTGGGCAGGAGCCAAACGGTGAACTGCTCTTAGGCTAAGAACTCTGTTTATATTCCATATAGAAATATTATGATACGAGGTGAATTTATTTGCACTCTTTCTCAAGTAGTAAAATTGCAATTATCGCTGATAGGTGATTTCTGTATCAATTTCAGCTTTTTTGTCTAAAGATACATTCTGTTTAAGTTAAAAAAACTGATAACACAAGAGCACTTGTTTTAACTATGAATGATTTATATTACCTGGTATTCAAACTACACACTCATCCAACTAAAACAATCAGTAAGGAGTAAACAGCTCTTTATCTGACATTTATATCCTCTTTGTTCTTCACACTTATTATTTGCACAATTTGATGTTCGATATTCATTTATAATCTTACCCTAAGTGCTGCTTTGCTCCTCCGCAACTGGCAATGCTACCTAACCTGCAATTAGAATAAAACATTGCTTTCATTAGTTGGGATACCAACAGATGGGTATATTAGGTACCAGAAATCATCTTATCACCAAATATCTCAGTTCTGTTTTCAGAGCAAAGAGTTGTTTAGAGCTGCCTGCTTCGAGACATTTTATATTCAATAAGTAATGATGTTCAATCGATCATCACAGAAAAATTTGAAAAAAATGTGTGTTTTTCGACATGCTTGCAATATGAACATGATAAATAAGTTGGCCTATTGGATTCAAACGTCAGCAATAATAATTATTTTTCCAACCTCAGTCACAAATTTTTCTTGAGAATAGCTTAGAATTAAAAAAAACATGTAAACACATACTTTTCTATATTGACCACACCACATTTGGATACAATGACATGACACTCCCATGATACTACAAGTGGAAAATCTACTGTATGATTTTTTATTTTTAAATTATACATCTTGAAATGTGTCAAACACTACTGAGTTATAATAAAAGTAACTTGTGACATGGATGGGACACAATTAGTCTTAGGGCCCCAGCGAGCGGAGAGCAAACGACACAATCGACAACGTGATATCTCATTGCAATCAAGAGGTCCTGCACTGGGAGTTGTATCCCTTTGTTTCGAGGTCTGCCAGTGGGTCAGTTTGCCAAGGAAATTATAACATATGGAAAAGATGTTGCGATGGTTTCGCAATATGAACAGCTACAAATAGATCAGTCATCTCTCAATTAATGAAATTCAGAATATCCGGCCTCTGGCTTCACTGATGCAGTGAAACCTGACGATGGAACCACAAATGGATGTACATTAATACTAGAACAATCTAGCTATTGAACTTTTCCAAGAAAAGACCGATAGATTGCTCTAAATTAATGTGCTGACTTCTTATACTGGTTTTTTTCCTTAGAAGCTGTTCAAGGTAGTATCATGGTGAGAGTTTTCCATACTTGCAACTCTGCTCGATCTAATTATAATATAAACTGCTGAAATTGACAGATATGCCGGTAGTAAGAGCAATTGGTCATCGGAATTTCACTAAATTTACCCAAGAACTGCTGACGTTGCTTTAGCAGCTGCATATAGAGCCAAGCTATTGTTGGAGTGCAACCATTATTGCTATGGACTGTCACTGTCCTCCTGATGTGATCTGGTCTTCGGGACATGATTAGACATACAAACTTTGAGGTCACTGCTACATGTATAGTGGTAGGCGCAAAATGTAGGAGGCATGTCTCATAAATTTCTAATTTCGCACTACCACTAGTCCTTCAGAAATATGATGGATGCATAGTAAAAGAAAATTTTCTACCAGGTACTGCAGTAGCAGAACTTGTTGGAAATATATGAGTAACTTCTGATTCAAACAAGCAATCTTGTGATTGTTGTTACGGTTTAATAGTTTTTCACTGTAACTGTTTCATAATATAGCAGAGGTGTTCTTGTCCAGGGCTCTTCGGTTCAAGAATAATAATATTAATTGAAAATGTATAAACTCTGATTACATTAAAAGGATTATATAAGAAATATGTAATAAAACAGCATGAAGGTCTATCATAGACTAATCAATGTTGTTTGGTAAACACGTGCTTCAATCTGGTCTCCTGAGGGATAATTGTTTCACTTGATGAAATTCTTATCTTTATACACATTAAAATCAAAATAATTTTGTTAGCGATGCAAACTGTTTAACTTTATTTAATTGGTGGTGATTACAAGGCTACATTAAATTATTACAATGAGAATTAAATGTTGTCGCAGCAATTCTATAAAATGAATATCAATGGAAGACATATGGACCTAAGAAGATTATTTTTCTGAAGAGTTCATTTAACTGTATTCATTTTCCCCGAGAACCGAACCAAACAATTTTTGTTAATAAAACGAAAAATTATTTTAGGCTTTAGGCCAATTATGACAGCAAACGCCATCAATAAACCTTGATATAAGTATTTGTGTTTCACATAATTTACAGTGTGCATTTGATGTAGGCACGAGGTTTTAGCAAGACAGTAATGGTGGTCAGATATTTTTGTGGATTCTTTGGAAAGGCTTTGGTACAGTATATATACAAACCGATTCATTTTCAACAAAACCTTGAATTTAATGAGTCATTGAGTCCTTGATTATACCGTAACACCATCAGAAGTTTTTCATTCCAAGTTTAGGATGAATTTAGGTACACACTAGATCGCTTTTCATAACTTCAGCAATTCAAGATGCTAAGAGAGTATTACTCACATGGACAAGTACCCTTACAGAAGCTCATTCAAGTTTTGATAAGTTCCAAGAGTTTGAGATAATCCATCATACTATCATCACATTTTATTGTATTCCTTACATTCCTGTGTGAACTGATTCAAAAATTATCTCGAAATTAGGGCTATGAAGTGAGCTAGTAAGGCATCTCCTCACACAACGCTCTCAAAACTATGATATAACATAATAACGAAAATGATATTAAATTATTATTCCTTTTTATGGAGCGCACAATGGCTCACATACTTAAAAATTATTTAGAGGTACAATCCCTAAACTTTTGAACATCAAGTTTGTATTTATGTTTATAAATAACAGATGTCATAGTGAGATGTTGATCCCTCTATTCAGATTTATTTCGTTTCATAACGGTTTATAAATTAATTTATCTATACAATAATGCTTTATACATCAGAGCGATTGACCAGTGATTTTAATTTGTCCTATTGAATGACTGCTTTTCATGATCATTGACTTGAGTTACTCAGCAGTGAGGTGGGTAGGTGCATAGTCGAGATTTGGCGCAATGCCGCCTCACCGCATCTGAAATTATGAGAGTTGCATTTGAAAATGTGGACTGATTTTTTATTTTGTATTTCAATCCACAAGTTTAGCACTGAAAAACAGTTGCTTTATTATTACATTTAAAAAAATTGCAAATTTAATGACTTTACAGTAACATGTGCGTCAATAAACTTTTTTAACTTTCCATAGTAAATAATGTGGGTTTTTTGTATACGGTATGGTATTTTGATTTGAACCGACTCACAACAGCTATCATTTGTTCTTTAACATGTTCACCGGTACCGATTTGATGATTAGAAGCCATCTGAAAAAATCTGGCGCACACGTGGTCTTTATAAAGTAAGTTACTGTGCAGTAACGATAGGACTGACCGGTTATATTTACCAGGAAGCCAATAAATAGTTTGGCGTCATCAATGATTCTCAGTCTTAAGTAAACTAGCGTAGCCACACCTTGATGTTTCACATGATATTGTCACGTACATATCCAACAGGATAAATCCACATCAGTTTCTCAGCTCATGGAAGCCAATCATCTCATCAGCTGAACAGTGTAGGGCTGAAACATGTTTAAAATTTCAGGACATGGTTGGCTTTTCAAATATTGATGATGGGCATAGATAGGGTTCAGAATGGGCTTTGTCTTTGCGGATTGTCAAATTTGGACTTGTTTTCATTGGTAGTGGTAGTCATCTGGTTTTTTTTATAATAATGAAACAAACAAGAAATACCTTCAGGCACTTTGTGGATTAAGGAGGGGTTTAAACTGATCATAACTTACACTTACATTTAGCTTATTTGATATGCAAATTTTCAGACTAATGAGATGTCACACAGATATTGATGCTTGCGCTGTGCACATCAGAACTTCTGGGTTATGTGTAAGGTTTTTTGGTGGGTTTCCCTAAGGACTGAGCCAAATCAGTGATTGTTCCACCACTAGTACAAGTAATAAGCCACCCATCGATGTTCTCCAAGATTCCAAGTAGTCATGTTGTTTACCAGGCAGCAGCACTATAATGATTAATTTCACAATGTCCTTCTTCCGACTCTGAATACCCATGCTCCTCATATACCTGTTATTGGTAAAAACTGGTTCAACTGGTCCTCTTACGTCTATGTCACCTGAGATACAGATAATCAGTCGTCAGAGCTCAGTTTTGCAAACACATAAGTTCACACCAAACAAATGTTACCGGTAAAACCGGGATCTGTAACGTTAATTTGAAGAGTTTGGGCTCCCAGGACATAATTGTGAGATTCAAATTCTGAAGTACTTGTTATTGGTGTAGACTTACTAATAATATCAGTAAGTTTATTGCCATTGGTATGTCTACGGAGATACCTGCTGCGGCTGAAAATTATTGCTGCGATATAATCCATGTTATATATCGTGCTTAGGGAATAAGGTCAGAATATGATACAAATATAGCCCATGGCTTTGTGGTTTTGAACAACTCAAGCCATTTTTGAATACGCAATTTTTTGAAAAATATGCTCTAAATTGTGTGCATTGAAAAGTTGAAGGAAACCTTTTTGACAGTTTGTTGTGTCTCAAATCACATTGATGAGTGCCTACAACAAGTAAGTACTCAGAAGAAAGAGTTTAGATTTTCTCTTCATTTGTTCCTAAGCTACAGCTCGAACAAGGTGAAGGGTGTGCGTTTTATTGTGATGCATCAATGCATGTCATTATATACGACGCAAAAAATGTGATGATTGTATGCTTCTTGGTGCCGAGAGCTTTCAACGGTATATGACATGAATGGCTTCGCAGCGAGAATATTCAGCTGCTACTATACTTTAAAAATCTCTAAAAAGGTCTTAAAAACAGAGAGAAAGCTTGTGTTGTCAGGTATAAGATAAAAGTCATCAGTATTCTTAAGGCATCCATGGAAAATGCACAGGGAGCCCGAAAGGTGAACGAGATGAGAAATCTGTTGTAACCAAGGTCATACCCAGGATGATGTGTTGAAACTAACAGAAAATTTTCTTGTTGTAATAAGAAACAAGTATGCGCACAAGTAGTTTGAATCATGCACGCTTATGGAAAAAAAATGGTGTCAGAATGAAAGCTTTATATACACTATTAGCCAATACTATCGATGTCCAATGACAGCACGGAAGTTGCCACATTTGGAAGCTGGAATCCCACCAGTACCGAGTTTTGCTTCACATTTCTACTGCACATTCTATCAATTCTTATCTGTGTACATGTACACCGCACAAAAAGTGAAGGAGTATAATTTATTGACAGATATTATAGCTATTTTAATTGTATAATAATAAAAAAAATTGAACATGACTTTGTAGTTTAACCTCGCTCGAAGTTCTCTGCTCTGAGTTCTATGGCAATTGGACTACTACATTATGAAGCGGTTTAGCGAGCATATTTTTGGTTGTAAATCATGACAGCAGCAATGCACAACTGCTCTTTTGGTTTGGAGTACCACTGAGGTGGAGCGTTATGCACCAACTTACAGGTTGATGTCAACAAGTAGACAAGAGCAAGGAAAACAATTCACTATCATAAGATAATATTTAGGTTAATACAAGCTGATAGGAGCGAACTAAAGCTCCAGCTAATGTTTATTGCTCGCACTTGTTTCTTGAAGTTCTATTACACAAGAAGTATTCGACAATAGAGTTATCTAAAGTACGCCATAAAACTGTCTAGGCAATGAGTACATGGTAATAACATATGGTAGATTTTTGGCATTTTCCACTTGCCCGGAGTTGAAGACGCACAATAATATCACTATAGCACTTTGAGAACATAGTAATAATGGCGGTTAACTGTTATGTAAAATGCCAACACTCATTGGCTATATTTTTAGGGTAGGATGTCTAGTCTTATTGACTTTTTGTGCTTGGTTTACCTTTTTTTTTCAAATACACCGATTCAGGGTAAATATGTAGTTGATTTTGTATCAAACAGAAGTTAAAATTTTGTTTGTTGAATTAACACACAGTAATATCCGGGAAATCTTGGCCTGATATTAAATTGGAGTTTAATGCACCGCTTCTAGTCTCAATTGATTTTGGTGGCAATCAGAAGGAATAAGACATTGACTGGCCCGACAACTCCTAAGGGAACATAACACATTTTTCTTCTTCTTAGACTATTTTTTCCAGAACATCATAATATTAATAATCTGTTTATTTATGTGCGTGTCATCCTTTATAAAGATAAATGTTCGCAGATTTGCAGACTTTCGTGCATACATTTAAGTGCAGCATTGTACTGTCAGTCAGTAATGATGATTATGATGCTTTTAGTGTGAAGATTAACAAGATATTAATTAATAAAATCTTTCAGAAATGCTGTGTTTGTGAATCCATGATCTGTTTAGCATTCACTTTAATTTATTGTTATCAGTTGATGTGTGATGAGCTGGTAAATTGTTATTAAAAGTCAGCATTTACTTAAACAAACGTATAATAAATGCAAATGGACACCAGGCCGATTAGCACTCTGTGAATAAACTGTGTATAAACTCAAGTGAAATGAATACCTGGTCAGTAGCTAAACACTGCTCTCTGTCAATATACATCAGCTATGTACCGTACACAACTATTACATTAGCTATATTGCACAACAAAATATACAACAAAAGAATATAAATATAACCGAAAACTTAATAATAAATAACAGAGTCAGATTTCCATTTTATCTTTGGTTATTTGGCATTAGAAGAGAAAAAGAGGAAAAAAATACAAAACAATAATGATGAGATATTTCTTAATTACATATAATTCAAACGTTTATTTTTTTTAATAATATTGATGCTACAGAATCCAGCTGCAACACAAAAATGTTTTATGACAACGAAAATATAAATTGCCATCAGCCCGCTAGCACTAATGTTTTATTGAGGTAGAGACACCGATGGCCATGGCTGAGGAACCCCAAATGTTGGCATTGGAAATCTTAGCTGCTGTCTTAATCTCTCTATCGCTGCCCACTGCATGGCAGCAGGCAGCATTGGTATTGAAGCATGTGAATGTGCAGAGAGAAGTGGGTTCTCCAGGCTACGAGCCTGAGACATCACTGGAACCTCTGATGACTTTGAGCCGTCTGAGCCAGATGATGATGTGCCTATAATACTATCTATACTGAACTTATTAGGCTCTGGCACTTTGCCCTCCTGTAGGAGAGATCTCATAGCTCCATTTTTAGAGTGGTCTGAGGGTGATGAAGTAGGCGACACTTGAGGTATATTCAAAAACGGATTAGTCTGAGCTCCAGGCATTACAAATGGGTTTATTGGAAGGCTGGGTAGCTTGAACTGTCCATTGGGTGGTAGGAGCAGTGGAGGTAGGCTAGAGGGGAAACCGATGTTGTGCATAAAGTCTAAACTGCTGGTCTGTTCGGGATGTCTATGATGGTTTGTTGGGTAGGGGGACATCATTCCCTTCACCGTTCTCTTATAGCGTTTGCGGCGACGTAAGAATGAACCATTGTCAAACATGTCTTCTGATGCAGGATCAAGAGTCCAGTAATTTCCTTTGCCTGAAACAAATGAATAGATTAATGGAATTATAGCTAGGCGCTCTCAGGCGGGAGTAATCAAATGCTGCCATTATTTATTCACATGTGTGTTTGATATTTAAAATGAATGTCAAATATAATCCCAAAGACCCAAGTGGAAGAAACAGAATCTTTGAAATAAAAACAGAAGAAATATGTGCAGTCAACGGTGGATTACGTTGATATACTGGGCTCACTCAAGTTTATAAAGATAAAGGTCAGTTTTCTTAAAGAATTATAATTATTATCATAATGGTACTGCTGTTTTTGATACAGTTACAAAATAAAAAGCCTGTTAACATTTCAATCACCTACATATGATAGCTAAAACTTTTTTTTCGCTTGAACTGCATTCAGCATTTTCTTCCGGCTGGTTCATATTATTTGCTAGATAACACGAGTTAGGACCCAGCAGCATTTCAAGAATACAAGCTGATAAAAACCGGAATCAGAATAATTTTTATAAAAGATGATATTATTATTCTACAATTTTCAATCAATTTATTCTGATAAGTCTAGAAATTAGATTCTTACCTGGATTTCCAGGTTCTCGCGGTATTTTTACAAAACAATCATTCAGGCTGAGGTTGTGACGTATCGAATTCTGCCAGGCTGGAAACTTTTCTCTGTAATACGGGAACCGTTTCATAATAAACTCGCAGATGCCGCTAAGAGTCAGCTTCTTCTCTTTAGACTGTAATAAATAAATCAAATAATAGCATTAAGATATGGAAAAATTCCAGGATGCAGTGACCATACAACTCTTTAAATAGTATACCGACACTTATGCTTTTGATCTTGTTTCATTTAATAGTAGAAGTGTGTCATTTGTATTTCTTAAATAAAAAATTATTGTACAGCTTTTATAGCGTAAGTTTTCTCCATTCACACATGAACCATTGCTCTCATGCACATGAACCATTACTCTTTAGCAGAAATGGTTTATCTTTTTAATAATATTCAAATCTTGATAAAACTACCAACAACAAAAAACAGCCGCTTTGCAGTACCCAGGTAGCGGTTTCACACAAACAATGTTTTGCTAGCCTAAGCATTGCACCGATTCTAATGAGGTGATATTTTACAGTCTGACGTGAAGATATATTTAACTTGTATGGGAAACATAGGGTGAGTTATAGATATCATTAAGAATGTAACATTGTTTATTCATACATAAAGGGGCAGGTCGGGGGGGGGGGGGTGGGGGAGAAAAAATGATATAATGACAGTTTTAATTAAAATATTTTTGAAACAAAATAGCCAAGAAAACCAAAGAAATAATAGTTATATAAATATATTT
>ERZ1740062.1323-NODE-1323-length-10355-cov-4.360388_pt1 | contig 10355 bp, 3 predicted proteins | sample MGYA00581741_ERZ1740062 | MGnify/ENA primary metagenome ERZ1740062 (study PRJEB43018, sample SAMN04849747) | marine metagenome | isolation source: floating plastic debris | place: Pacific Ocean | collected 2008-09-01 | study: EMG produced TPA metagenomics... | reverse complement strand
GTTTTTGATTAATCCCAACGGAATTGTATTTGGTGAAAATACGCGGTTGGATATTGGCGGTTCTTTCATTGGCACATCTGCCGAAAGTATGAAATTTAGCGATGGTTCTGAATTTAGTGCGGTAAATCTTCAAGAATCGCCTTTACTGACTGTTAACGTGCCTTTGGGTTTGCAGTACGGAACGAATCCTGGTTCAATTCAGGTACGAGGAAATGGTCAAGGAAGAAGGAGTTTTGACTCTGCGATTATTGATACACAAGATGCATTACGGGTACAACCCGATAAAACTTTAGCTTTGGTTGGTGGAGATATTAAGTTAGAAGGGGCAACTCTGAAAACTGCTGGCGGAAGGATAGAATTAGGTAGCGTCGGTGAGAATAGTTTAGTTAATCTGGTGCCTATTGAGAAAGGTTTTAGCTTTGATTATAGTGGCGTAGAAAATTTTGGAGATATTCAATTATCCCAGCAGGCGAACGTAGATGCGAGTGGGGAAGCTGCTGGTGATATTCAAGTCCAAGGTAAACGTCTTTCCCTCACGGATGCTTCCAAGATAGAAACAAGTACTCTGGGAAAAAAGCAAGGTGGAGATTTGGTCGTCAATGCCACTGAGTCAGTAGAAACTCTTAAGAGAAGCAAGTTAGATGTTTTTGTTTACCCAAAAGCTACTGGAGATGGAGGAGATTTAACAATTAAAACTGGTCAGTTACTGGTACAAGATGGGTCACAAGTTAATAATATTACATTCGGTAAAGGTAATAGTGGAAATTTAAATATCACTGCCTCAGAAAGTATACAGCTTATTGGCCACCCTACTGATGGTAAAGCTCTCAGTGGATTGTTAGTTCAGACTAAATTAGGAGCAAGTGGAGATACAGGAGATTTAAATGTTCAAACTCGTCGGTTGTTGGTGCGAGATGGGGCACAGCTAGCCGTTGCTACATTTGGTTCGGGTAATGGTGGAAATCTGAATGTCACCGCAACCGAGAGCATAGAAGCTACCGGCATGAATGCTGACGGTAATTTTGGTAGTGGTTTGTTTGCTCAAGCTAATCCAGATTCAACCGGGAATGCAGGTAATTTAAATATTCAAACTCGTCAGTTACTGCTAAAAAATGGGGCAGTTGTAAGTGTTAATACATATGGTCCGGGTAATAGTGGAAAGTTGAATGTCAAAGCCTCTGAGAGAGTGGAAGTTATTGGTGGCTCTACTGGTGTTCAGTTTAGTAGTGGTTTGTTTGCTGGGGCTCAACCACCAGCAAGCGGGAATGGAGGAGATTTAAATATTCAAACTCCTCAATTGCTCTTAAGAGATAAGGCGATTTTAGGTACTAGTACATTTGGTGCAGGTAAAGGTGGAAATTTGGCAATTAATACAGAAGATTTAGCCATTCGTGATGGGGCTATTATCCGTGCTAGCACAGTTGGTGCAGGTAATGCTGGAAACGTGCAGATTAACACAAAAAAGTTCGCGATTAGTGATGGATCTACTGTCCGTGCAGATACATTTGGTTCAGGTGATGGTGGGAATTTGAATATCACCGCGACCGAAAGTATAGAAGTTATTGGCACATCTGCTGATGGTGAAATTGCCAGTAATTTATCTACTGGTGGCGGCTTAAACTCATCAACCGGGAATGGAGGAGATATAACAATTGAAACCCCTAAATTGCTAATACTAGATGGAGGGCAAATAGATGTTGCTACATTTGGCGCTGGTAATGGTGGAAATTTACAAGTTAATGCTGATAAGGTTCAAATAAAGGGTAGATATCCTGACGGTTTATTCCCGGCTGGCTTATTTACCAATGCAGACCTGGGAGCAACTGGAAATGCTGGAAATATCAAGGTAAACGCGAGCGAGTTTAGGATCCAAACAAGAGGCTTAGTGTTTTCTGGTACCAGGGCTGGCACTCAAAGTCCAAGCAATGGGGGAGATATAGAAATTGACGCGGAACAATTGCTTCTGCAAAATGGTGGACAAATAGGTGCAGGTACTAGAGGTTTGGGTCGGGGAGGAGATGTAATTATTAAAACGAATACACTAAAACTAATTGGTAGAGATCCTAGTAACATTCCAAGTTCAATATCTGCTAGTTCTGTTCCAAATATCGGGGGAAATGCGGGAAATCTATTAGTTAACACTCGTGAGTTATTTGTTCAAGATGGCGCATCAATTTCTGTTAATAGTCGCGGAACCGGAACCGCTGGGAATCTTACAATCAACGCTCGCTCCATTAATTTAGACAATCAAGGCCTCCTCGCCGCCAACACTCGCAGTGCTACAATTAACTCTGACAAAGAACAAGCAACAATTAACATCAACTCGCGAGATTTAATCCTACGTCGTCAAAGTAATATCGTTACCACCGCCAGTGGAGAAAATGGAATTGGTGGCAACATAAATATCAATACTGATATACTTGCTGGTTTTGAAAATAGTGATATTAGGGCTGACTCCATTAATTTTCGAGGAGGTAATGTCAGAATTAACACTAAAGGTTTCTTTGGTATCCAATTTCGGGATATAGCTTCTCTTCTAACAAGTGATATTACAGCTACAGGTGCAAATAATGAATTGAATGGCAATGTTGAAATTACAACACCCGATCTAGATTCTACTAACAGTTTAATCGAACTTCCAGTTAATCTTGTTGATGCTGCCAACCAAATATCAAATGCTTGCACTCCCGGAGGTTCGCAATTCCAGAATGAATTTGTGATTACAGGAAGGGGTGGTTTACCCATGAGTCCTACCGAACCATTGCAAGAAAGTAATACAATTTCAGCATGGGTGAGATTAAAACCACAATCCTCTAATTCTGCTTCTACAACAATTAAATCACCATCAACAGAAGTTTCAGATTCCAATAACAATAACAATAAAGTTAAACAAAGAACTCAAATTATAGAAGCTACTGGTTGGATAGTTGATAAACATGGGAATATCGAATTTGTTGCTCAAGCTAATCAAATTAATCTCCAAAGGACAAAACAACAGAATAGCGATTGTGCTGTATCTAAGTGAAATGGTTAAAAGTGAATAAGTTAATGCTGCTCGTACCTATATTATTAATGGAAAATGAACTCCCGAATTTTCTACAGTTGATAGTTAAGTGGAAAGAGCGAGGTATCTATGGGTTTCTACCGGTGCAAGGGTTTGGCTGTTCTCATCTCAAGTGCGATCGCCACAGTGGGGCACATCGTCTTATATACAAATCCCTCGATTGCTCAAATTACTCCAGATGCAACTTTGCCAAATAATTCCCAGGTAGATTCAGTTAACAAAACTTTAAATATCACTGAAGGAACTTCTGCGGGGGGTAATCTATTTCATAGCTTCAAGGAATTTTCGGTTCCCACAGGTTGGGAAGCAGTTTTTAATAATGGTGCAGATGTTCAAAATATTTTGACAAGAGTCACTGGTAAATCAATTTCTAATATTGATGGTTTAATTAAAGCTAATGGTAGTGCCAACCTGTTTTTGATTAATCCCAACGGAATTGTATTTGGTGAAAATACGCGGTTGGATATTGGCGGTTCTTTCATTGGCACATCTGCCGAAAGTATGAAATTTAGCGATGGTTCTGAATTTAGTGCGGTAAATCTTCAAGAATCGCCTTTACTGACTGTTAACGTGCCTTTGGGTTTGCAGTACGGAACGAATCCTGGTTCAATTCAGGTACGAGGAAATGGTCAAGGAAGAAGGAGTTTTGACTCTGCGATTATTGATACACAAGATGCATTACGGGTACAACCCGATAAAACTTTAGCTTTGGTTGGTGGAGATATTAAGTTAGAAGGGGCAACTCTGAAAACTGCTGGCGGAAGGATAGAATTAGGTAGCGTCGGTGAGAATAGTTTAGTTAATCTGGTGCCTATTGAGAAAGGTTTTAGCTTTGATTATAGTGGCGTAGAAAATTTTGGAGATATTCAATTATCCCAGCAGGCGAACGTAGATGCGAGTGGGGAAGCTGCTGGTGATATTCAAGTCCAAGGTAAACGTCTTTCCCTCACGGATGCTTCCAAGATAGAAACAAGTACTCTGGGAAAAAAGCAAGGTGGAGATTTGGTCGTCAATGCCACTGAGTCAGTAGAAACTCTTAAGAGAAGCAAGTTAGATGTTTTTGTTTACCCAAAAGCTACTGGAGATGGAGGAGATTTAACAATTAAAACTGGTCAGTTACTGGTACAAGATGGGTCACAAGTTAATAATATTACATTCGGTAAAGGTAATAGTGGAAATTTAAATATCACTGCCTCAGAAAGTATACAGCTTATTGGCCACCCTACTGATGGTAAAGCTCTCAGTGGATTGTTAGTTCAGACTAAATTAGGAGCAAGTGGAGATACAGGAGATTTAAATGTTCAAACTCGTCGGTTGTTGGTGCGAGATGGGGCACAGCTAGCCGTTGCTACATTTGGTTCGGGTAATGGTGGAAATCTGAATGTCACCGCAACCGAGAGCATAGAAGCTACCGGCATGAATGCTGACGGTAATTTTGGTAGTGGTTTGTTTGCTCAAGCTAATCCAGATTCAACCGGGAATGCAGGTAATTTAAATATTCAAACTCGTCAGTTACTGCTAAAAAATGGGGCAGTTGTAAGTGTTAATACATATGGTCCGGGTAATAGTGGAAAGTTGAATGTCAAAGCCTCTGAGAGAGTGGAAGTTATTGGTGGCTCTACTGGTGTTCAGTTTAGTAGTGGTTTGTTTGCTGGGGCTCAACCACCAGCAAGCGGGAATGGAGGAGATTTAAATATTCAAACTCCTCAATTGCTCTTAAGAGATAAGGCGATTTTAGGTACTAGTACATTTGGTGCAGGTAAAGGTGGAAATTTGGCAATTAATACAGAAGATTTAGCCATTCGTGATGGGGCTATTATCCGTGCTAGCACAGTTGGTGCAGGTAATGCTGGAAACGTGCAGATTAACACAAAAAAGTTCGCGATTAGTGATGGATCTACTGTCCGTGCAGATACATTTGGTTCAGGTGATGGTGGGAATTTGAATATCACCGCGACCGAAAGTATAGAAGTTATTGGCACATCTGCTGATGGTGAAATTGCCAGTAATTTATCTACTGGTGGCGGCTTAAACTCATCAACCGGGAATGGAGGAGATATAACAATTGAAACCCCTAAATTGCTAATACTAGATGGAGGGCAAATAGATGTTGCTACATTTGGCGCTGGTAATGGTGGAAATTTACAAGTTAATGCTGATAAGGTTCAAATAAAGGGTAGATATCCTGACGGTTTATTCCCGGCTGGCTTATTTACCAATGCAGACCTGGGAGCAACTGGAAATGCTGGAAATATCAAGGTAAACGCGAGCGAGTTTAGGATCCAAACAAGAGGCTTAGTGTTTTCTGGTACCAGGGCTGGCACTCAAAGTCCAAGCAATGGGGGAGATATAGAAATTGACGCGGAACAATTGCTTCTGCAAAATGGTGGACAAATAGGTGCAGGTACTAGAGGTTTGGGTCGGGGAGGAGATGTAATTATTAAAACGAATACACTAAAACTAATTGGTAGAGATCCTAGTAACATTCCAAGTTCAATATCTGCTAGTTCTGTTCCAAATATCGGGGGAAATGCGGGAAATCTATTAGTTAACACTCGTGAGTTATTTGTTCAAGATGGCGCATCAATTTCTGTTAATAGTCGCGGAACCGGAACCGCTGGGAATCTTACAATCAACGCTCGCTCCATTAATTTAGACAATCAAGGCCTCCTCGCCGCCAACACTCGCAGTGCTACAATTAACTCTGACAAAGAACAAGCAACAATTAACATCAACTCGCGAGATTTAATCCTACGTCGTCAAAGTAATATCGTTACCACCGCCAGTGGAGAAAATGGAATTGGTGGCAACATAAATATCAATACTGATATACTTGCTGGTTTTGAAAATAGTGATATTAGGGCTGACTCCATTAATTTTCGAGGAGGTAATGTCAGAATTAACACTAAAGGTTTCTTTGGTATCCAATTTCGGGATATAGCTTCTCTTCTAACAAGTGATATTACAGCTACAGGTGCAAATAATGAATTGAATGGCAATGTTGAAATTACAACACCCGATCTAGATTCTACTAACAGTTTAATCGAACTTCCAGTTAATCTTGTTGATGCTGCCAACCAAATATCAAATGCTTGCACTCCCGGAGGTTCGCAATTCCAGAATGAATTTGTGATTACAGGAAGGGGTGGTTTACCCATGAGTCCTACCGAACCATTGCAAGAAAGTAATACAATTTCAGCATGGGTGAGATTAAAACCACAATCCTCTAATTCTGCTTCTACAACAATTAAATCACCATCAACAGAAGTTTCAGATTCCAATAACAATAACAATAAAGTTAAACAAAGAACTCAAATTATAGAAGCTACTGGTTGGATAGTTGATAAACATGGGAATATCGAATTTGTCGCTCAAGCTAATCAAATTAATCCTCAAAGTAGAAGTTTAACTGCTGCAAATTGTTCTGTATCCAAGTGAAGTGTGAAATATGCAAAAAAATAAGTATCCGCGACGATTGGTTCAATTGAATCTCAAAAACGTAATTTTATTTACTCTTGCTTTTTTATTAACCATTACCCCCAGCACCTTTGCCAAACAGCCAGAAAATTCACCTTTGTTAATTCAAGCTCAAACCATCAAATCAACTGTCAATCAAGCACAACAACTTCTCGAACAAGGAGAAGCACTTTATAAAGCAGGATATTTTCAAAGAGCGATCGCCATTTTGCAACAAGCTCTGGGCATCTATCAAGAGAAAAATAACAACTTAGGAGCAGCCGCAGCGCTGACAAACCTCTCCCTAATTTATCAGCAAATTGGTGCCTGGGAAGAAGCCGGAGGGGCGATTAACAGTAGTTTGAAATTACTAGGCTGGGATAATTCAAGTCAAGAGTTTAATATCAACCAACCAAAGTCGGAATTATGGATAATTCTCGCACAAACTCTCGATATTAAAGCTGAGTTGCTTCTCAAACAAGGAAAACCCAATGCATCTTTGGAAATATCCCAGCAAGCAGGGAATATATGGAACCAATTAAATGACAAAATGGGAATGACGCGCAATTCGATCAACCAAGCACAAGCTTTGCGAGTTTCTGGTTTTTACGATCGCAGTCTAGATATACTCAAGGAAATAGATAAAAACTTAGAAAATCAACCCAACTCCCCGATTAAAGTAACAGCATTGCGTACTTTGGGGAATACCCATCAACAATTAGGTAATTTAGAAGAATCTGAGAAAGTTTTACAAAAAAGCTTAACAATTGCTCAAAACCTGCAAAAATTGCAAGAAAATAATTTAACAGAATTGAGCCGTCTGCAATTATCCCAAGAAATTGCTTTAACAGAATTAAGCCTTGGTAATACGGCTAGGTCGTTAAATAAAGATGATATAAAAATAGCAATACAACATTATCAAAATGCTGCTAAATTTGCTTCTAATTCACTGACAAAAACTCAAGCCAAAATCAATCAATTCAGCCTGCTAGTTGATCGAGAAAAAACAGCAGAAGCGAAAAAATTAATACCTAAAATCCAATCTCAATTAGCTAACTTACCTATTATACGAACTGGTATTTATGCACGTATAAATTTTGCTCGCACTTTAACCCAAGCTCAAATGAGCAATAAACAAGATATAGCCGAAATTCTAGCAACAGCTGCTAAACAAGCCAAAATTATTGGTGACGAGCGTGCCGAATCTTATGCTCTAGGAAGTTTAGCAGAAGTCTACAAACAAGATAATCAGCAGCAATCAGCACTAGATTTAACCAAGCAAGCCCTATCTCTTACAGAAAAAAACAATGCCTCAGATATAGCTTATCTTTGGGAGTGGCAGTTAGGACGCTTGCTCAAAGCACAAGGCAATATTTCAGAAGCGATATCAGCTTACGATAGTGCAGTTGCCACACTTGGGTTACTTCGTAATGACTTAGCTGCGGTAAATAGAGAAGTACAGTTTAATTTTCGCGATGGCATTGAACCAATTTATCGCGAATCGGTAGAATTACTTTTGCACAACCAAGATGAAGTAAAACCCGATTTAGATAAAGTACGTCAGCGAATAGAAGCTTTACAATTAGCAGAACTAGACAATTATTTTCGAGAAGCTTGCTTAAATAATCAATTTGTGGTGCTTGATAAATTTGTAGACGAAGATAATCCCGATACTGCCATAGTTTATCCAATTATTTTAGATAATCAGCTAGAAATTATTCTTAAGCTTCCCAAACAAAAACAACTAATACATAAAACTTCTGAGGTTAGCAATCAAGAATTAGAGCAAATTATTACACAATTGCGAGACAAAATAGTCCAACCGGATGAGATTCAGCAATTTAAACAAGCTTCGGCAGAGCTTTATAAATGGTTGATTAAACCAGTTGAAAACGAACTAAAAAAGAGTCAAGTAAAAATTAAAAATTTAGTATTTATCCCCGATGGCTCGCTGCGAAATATTCCAATGGCTGCATTGTACGATGGGAAAAAGTATTTAGTTGAAAAATATGCTATTGCTATTAGCCCCGGATTACAATTATTTACCCCCAAATCTCTAACGCGACAAAAACTAAATGCTCTTGCGGGGGGATTATCGGAAATGCCCAAACATGAAAATTTTCAGCCGCTCCCCAATGTCGGTAGAGAACTAGAATCAATTGAAGAATCGGGAGTATCGACCGTTAAATTATATAATGAGACATTCAGAAGCGATATTTTACAACAAAAAATCAACGCCCAACCTTTTCAAGTAATTCACTTTGCTACTCACGGACAGTTTAGCTCAGATCCAAAAGAGACATTTATCTTAGCATCAGATAAACGCATTCAAGTCGCCGAATTAAATAATTTACTCAAAAGTAGAGAGCAAAAAAGGACAGAGCCAATTGAACTGCTTGTTTTAAGCGCTTGTCAAACAGCAACAGGAGATAACCGCGCTGTATTGGGGTTAGCAGGAGTTGCTTTAAGTGCAGGTGCAAGGAGCACTTTAGCCTCTTTGTGGCAAATTGATGATGCTCCCACAGCCGATTTTATTAATGAATTCTACAACGAGTTAATGAGTCGTGAAACTACGGCAGAAGCTTTACGTTTTGCTCAATTGAAAATATTGCAATCTCCAAAGTATAAGCAACATCCGAGGTATTGGGCACCTTATATTCTAGTTGGCAACTGGTTGTAAAAATTTAGATTATGATAAACATTAACAGAGTAATATCATGTCCAGTAATGAGTAATGAGTAATAGCCACCATGTTTTCAATAAGGTTATATCGTAAGTAATCAGCCGGACTTGATATGACATCTTGCACCATTTTCAATAACCGCAGGCTAAGCCTGGGAACTCTCTCGAGAGCAAAGAGGCTTATAAATATACTAGTAAAGCACGGCGGAAAGGGCGCAACCATTTATAAAGCCTCAAAGCTAGAAACAATAATAATGAATGACTTTTGATTTTTGACTTCCGCGCAGCGATACTAGAGAGGTGAATTTACGATAGGAGCAGTATCAATATTATTTAAATCTACCGATTGTAATAAAATTTGCCAATCTTTTTCAACGGAAACATTTTGAGAAGATTGGCGTAATTGTGCCAGCATATTTAAAGCATCAAACCAAATACCTTCTGTTGCATAGATGATAACTTTCTGTCGCGGATTGCTTGCTGCTGTTAATTGCTGCCTAACACGAGCATTTAAATTTATTCTTTGAATATCCCCTTCTACGTAAACGGGAAGACTTGCTGTTTGTTGCTTGCAACGAACTTTGAAATACCACCGATAGGTTTGACCTATTTTTAAAGATTTAACTGTATTGGGCAGAGAAATACCAATAACACCAGGTTTATCAGGTAAGGCGATCGCTTTTTTTCTATAAACATCCATTCCCCTACTATCCTGTAAACTAAATTCGGCACTTGAGTTAACTAAATTCTGGGTAGTATATGGAACGTAAAACCAAAATGTCGGTTTTTCCAAAGTTGTTAGCCCTCCTACAATCTGGGCAGTTGATTTACCCGTTTTGTTGCTAATAGGAAGTTCCTCTCCAGGTACTAAGGCAGTGAGTGAAATTGGAACCCTAGGGCAAGTGTTACGGCTACCCATTCCCCTTCTACGCCCTGGTACGGGAGTTAACCCTTTAGGTACTTTTGGGGGAACAAAAACTGGTTGAGAACGAGGTTTTTTACGTGCGGGGGGTTCTTGACGTGCAGGAGGTTTCCTCGATGGTTGGGCTGGTTGCTTAGTAGTGGTTGTGTTTTTTGTTTGCGCTATTGCTTGTGGTGCATATTGAATAATGCTGCTCAAACTTAAATATGATTAATATTAATTTCATTAGAC
>ERZ1740062.1322-NODE-1322-length-10364-cov-23.653895_pt1 | contig 10364 bp, 9 predicted proteins | sample MGYA00581741_ERZ1740062 | MGnify/ENA primary metagenome ERZ1740062 (study PRJEB43018, sample SAMN04849747) | marine metagenome | isolation source: floating plastic debris | place: Pacific Ocean | collected 2008-09-01 | study: EMG produced TPA metagenomics... | reverse complement strand
TAGCACGGTTTCCAGTTTTTTTATCATATGAATGTTTTAAACTTTTACCATCAATGGCATTGAGCCGAGATACGTGTAAAAACCTGCAAGATGGTCTGAAAACTCTTGCTAAACTTAGCTTTCAAGGATTTCGGGTGGAAGTTTCATCGCCGCCTCCAATGGTTGCGGAATTGCCTGTAAATTCACTACATAGTCTCCGTATCTTTTGATATGTCTGGTCACGTAAGGACTCAAGGCTTTAAGATATCTACGATTAACCTCTTCTCCCTGTGCAGATAACGTTTGAATCGCCAATGACATATCCACCGTGTTTTGTAAAATTACAGCAGAAGCAACTAAATCCAGGTATTTCAACCGCTTTTCTTGCTCAATCGGGTCATTCTCAGTAATCGCACCTTGTTTGCCAAAAAACACCCAATCAAGAAAATGGTGATATTTCTCTACGACATTGGTAATAGCAGTAATCTCTCGACGCATCCTAACGTTGGAGATATATTCCAGTAGGAACATTGTACGCACCACCTTACCCAATTCCTGAAACGCTTGATAAAGGCGATTCTTACGACTGTAGCTGCCCAATTTGCGTAAAAGCGTAGAAGGCATTACCTTCCCAGCTTTTATCGACAATACGACCCGCATCATATCATGCCAGTGGATTTGAATCAGGTTCCAGTTAACTACACCTTTGAACAATGGGTCAATATATTCATAAGTGACATCTGAACTTGGACGTAGGAAAGCACAATCCTTCCAGTTACGGATACGGGGCATCAATTTGATACCAAGAAGATAGGAAATTGCAAACACTGGTGCAGATTGACCTTGTGTATCTGCGTACAAAGTATCCGGTTGAATATCCGAAGTATTCTTTAGTAAACCATCCAAAATATACACTGCTTCCCAAACACCACAAGTTATGAAGTGAGTAAACAGAGCGATATATTTATCAGAGACGTGGTGATAAGCAATACCACCATAACCGCCATAACGAATGTGGTATTCACTATGCAGATTATTCTCATAAATTTCAAATTTACTACCATCAGCGGCTGCTCTCTTCCCAGTACCCCAGAGATTTGGAAGGCTAAAACGGTTGAAAGCGTTAATCATATCCCGAATCGCTGCTTCAATTTTTGAGGTACTAATATGACGACGGTTAGTATAAGAAATCATGTGAGAGGTTACTACATCTCTGGAGTGACGCGCCATTTGATTTGGGCCAAGGTTACATCCGTAGCTAAAAGTTGTAAAAATATAGCGCTCCGCAGATTGCTTAAACTTCGGTTCGCTTCCGGATAGAGGACCAAAATGTCTCGTCCAATTTAACCAATGTTCAACATTGCAGAGTATGTCTAAAATACTACGCTCCGGCATCAAATCACGTAATTTATTTTCTAGTTCCTCCACCTCTTTTGGCTCGGAAGTTGATGGAACTCGTGTCAGTACAATTTCTCCATTCTGATTAATTTTTACCTGCTTGTCGTCTACACAAATCTTATCTACTTTTTCCGCAACCTCACTTAGCTCTTGACGTAAGTATTTAACAAAACCTTCTGAGTTGGAAGGGAAGCCAACAGTCGAACAATATTCCTCTATCAAAGGTTTGCACTCCGCCCCTGAAAGTAGTTGTTCTCGGAAATCAGCGTAACTTTCAGAACCAGCTACACAAGCATCTCCTGTCTTCAAATCCAAAGCTAAGTAAGAAAAAATACAAATTTCTAGCTGCTGACGTACTAAAACCTTAGCTCCATTAACCTCGGATATAACCAGCGTTCGCCATTGTTTACTGATAAAATCTAAATTAATATCAAACGGTAAATGCTTACCACGCTTGTGTTGATTATCCAGTAAAAACTTTAGGGCATCAATTACAGATTCATCCGCAGAAGTGCTGCTGATATCCATTGAGCGCACTAAATCAAATAAAGATTTACGGTGACTGTAATAAAATCGCCACATCAACGGTAAGTAATTATTCGTATTATAAGCTGCAATTTCTTCATATTTTTCTAGCAGCAAATCTATACCACCGCCTTCATCTATGATGGTCTGCACCTTACCACCTAAAGCTTCTTTGTCTTGAGTTTGTTTTGATGCTGTTAGAACCTGTGAAAAGGTATTTAACAACTCGGATGTTTGTACTAAATGTTTCTCCCGTAGCTCCTGCAATCGCTGTTTGGCATTGTTTTGAATCTTAAGCATTCGTTTGAGAAACATCTCAACCAAATTGTCACGGGTTTTGACCTGTGCTGAATATAGCAGGCATATCAGTAATGTTCGGCGTTTAGGTATATTAATATCTCGGAACTCTGATATATCTAAAGCCCTGGCTTGGGCTGCAAAGTATCTTACTTTTGTTGGGGCTATGGTTGATAATAACCGTTTGGCATTGCCAAAAGTCATGAGAGAATCAAACTTAGCCAATAGTTGTTTCATTCCACCAAGAGTTGCACTCTTGGGTGGGGATTTAAGTAGATTGAGTGTTGCAAGTGACTCTTCCGGTTCCCCTGCCAAAAGTTGGTCTAGATAAAGAATCTCTTTAATTTCAAGAACACTGGATACCCGCAAAAACAGACGGTTGTTGACCATTGTACGAATGTGACCAATTAAACGGTCAAGCGTACTGAAAGCAGGTAATTCATAACGCTCTTTAACCAACTCTTCAATTGCTACATTGATTAAATCAGCAGGATGATCTAAAACTTCTGCTTGTTTTGCAACCAGGATAGCGATTATTTTCTGGGCTGCTTTATCGTATTGTTTAACTCCCAAATATGAGCGAATCGCATTTTGGTAAGTGTAGCGCTGACGTTCTGAAGGAATTGTTTTTACCCAATCCTGTAACTTTAAACACGACCGTAAATGTTTGATTACAGTGATTGGTACCAATTCAGGATGCGGAAAATATCCAAGCCGTTGAAAAGATTTCAACATTACCATGAAGCTAAGAAAACCATTATGGCTCTTGGTTTTAGACTTTACAAACTTAATTTCTTCTTGTGTTGGTGTATAAAGTTCTGCTAATTCTTTAGCATCAGGAAACTGTTTAAATTTGGGATAGGCAGTACAACGATGCAAGGTTTAGCGATTGGTTTGGGAATCCCACTTGAATACTTGGAAGCTGTGAGTAGAGGTGAAGAGGTTAAACAAGTTCATTCGATTAAATTTTGTCCCCAGTGTTGGATTCCTGGAAGTGATGCTGATCCAATCTGGGGGAATGTTCGAGCAAAATTCTGTTATCTATGCGGTACTCAGTTACGAGCAAGTTGCGCTAATTGCGGGCATCCTGTTGTGTCGTTGAGGTATAAATTTTGCCCGATGTGCGGAAAGCCTTATAAATCAGACAGTTAAAGTCGCGCTCGAAAAGTATATAGTAATAATTTCGGCGTTGTGTTCAAGCGGAATAATTTATTTCGGATTGATGGCAAAAAACTAATTATAATCACAGCCAGGGATTTACCATTCCCATTGTTTGAATTAAAGATTGAAAAGAACGGCATCGGAGAATGCTAGCACGACCGCTAATTAAAAGCCATGCTTCCCATTCATGATTGTGGATAATTTGAGGATTTAGTAAAACAACACTAGCATCTTCTTCATCGCTAATTTGTAAAGCTGTCTGCATATACTCAGTGCGTATAGGTTGATTCCAATTACAATTTTTGCTGTAAACAAAATATTCTTCATTCCTTACTGGTGGGAGAAGTTTATGACAAGCAACCCATTCATCAATCCAATCTTGATTTTTAACGCAAAACCAATTAATTTCGGATGTGGAATATAATCGGCACGGACCTGGTATTGCAGACCAGCCATTGGTGATTTTCAGAAACATTCGATACGAAGGTGGCAGAATTGTACCTAAGCGAGTTTCAGCACTCTTAATTTGTTCTTCTGTTGCACCAGGATAACCGAACCATTCAGATTCAATATTTTCAGCTTTTAGTTCTGGTAAATTCCAATTGTCTACGCTATTAGTTTCTTTTTCTTTGTAATTCGCAATAATTCTTTTACTCTCTTGCTTGAGAAATGTCTTCCAATCAAACTTGTCCATTGCTTTAACATACTAAGTGCGTTCTTTAAGTATAATTTTTTCTTACTTACGTAAAATGTTGCAAAGAAGCAAGTTGAATAATACTAAAACCTATATCTAGCAATGCTTTCCAGACCATCTTGCAGGTTTTTACACGTATCTCGGCTCAATGCCTCAATCGCAATAACCTCACCATCTGTTAAAAGTGCAACTGATTTTATCCATGACACAAAACATTCTTGAAATTGTTGTGGATTAATTAAAGCAAATATTCTCGCAAATGTATCATGGGATGGAATGCCATTGGGTAGTTCTAGAAAACGCTCTAACCATTTTTGTTTTGCTTCTCCATATGTTTCAATTGCTACCCATGATTCTGCCCCACAAATTACTGCACAAATGGCAATTGTAATTACATCAATTAGCTGATGTCTCTTTGTGCGCTCAATTCGAGGGTCTTCAATATCTACAAAGTAATCCGTGATTGTCTGCTTCGGTCTCAGTTTCATGAAAGAACCATTTTACACCCCACCCAGATTTTTTTAGACTACCACAGATTAATTCTTTAGCACTTTTCCCGATTCCTCGTTGTGCCTGCCCTTCAATTTAGCTTCGCTAATCCCACAGAGTGTGCCGGATACACACCTGCACCTTTGAAATTGTAAAATTTAGATGCGTTTGCCCTGGCCCATAGTACCTGCCTAGAAGTTTTTTCAATGGACTTTTAAAATCTTGTCTCGGCTGATTTGGCATTTTTTTGTTTTCAGATGCTATTGCCGCTAGTCTATCAAGTTTGCTAAATATTTGATAAAGCATTTAGAACTGGTAACTGTAGCGAAGAATTCAACGCTACTTTCGGTTACGCTAGCTTGCAGAATGCTTAAACCTAATTTTGCGTACTCAAAAATTCAAATATTTAAGTATTTGCGTATTTTAAAACTCAAATACTTGGATATCCAAGTATTTGACAGTTTACTACTATGAGCTTTCCTGATATTATTCTCAAACATTGCATACTCAGACTTTCAAGTTTTTGCGTACTTAAAATTTCAAGTTTTTAGCAATGTAAATATTTAAGTATTTAACAGTCATTAAATGCGATAAACCGAACTGAGTAGGCTGCTCTTAGGATAAATATGATTATTACAATTGCATCATTTAAGGGAGGGGTGGGTAAAACTACGACAGCAGTCCACCTTGCTACTTACCTCCAAAGTAAAGCACCTACATTATTAATAGATGGCGACCCCAACCGCTCTGCAAGTAATTGGTCGAAACGGGGTGAGTTGCCATTTAAAGTGATTGATGAAAGGCAAGCTGCCAAATATGCCAAAAATTACGAACACATTGTTATTGATACTCAAGCACGACCAGAGCAAGAAGACTTAGAAGCCCTTGCAGAGGGATGTGATTTATTAGTACTCCCGACCACTCCTGATGCATTGTCATTAGATGCCCTAATGCAGACTGTTAAAGTCTTAAAAACTTTGGGTGCAGACCAGTATCGTATTTTAATTACTCGTGTTCCGCCCAAACCCCGACGGGATGGAGAAGAAGCCCGTGAAATGTTAACTGATGCACAACTACCACTATTTAAAGGAGCAATTCGAGAAGCAGTAGCATTTCAAAAAGCTTCTTTAGCAGGATTACCAGTAAATAAAGTCAGTGATGCACGCGCCAAAATGGCATGGCGAGATTATCAAAAAGTTGGTCAGGAGGTAATGAAGTGAGCAAGTTTAAAAAAATACTTGATGTTGCCTCCGAAGGCACACCCCAAATAGATATAGATGTTCAACAGCAAAATTCAGAAGACAGTAATAATAAGACTGCAAAAAAAACCCAACCTACCAAAAAGACTACTAAAAAATCTTCTTTATCAACTCAATCCACGACCTCTGTACAGACCGACACACCAAAACGAGGAAGACCCAAAGGCAAGCGATCGCATCCTGATTACGAACAAGTAACGGCATACATAAAAAAGGAAACCCACACCGCAGCTAAAATCGAACTACTCAAAGAAGGTCAAAAACGCCAGTTCAGCGAGTTGATTCAAGAACTACTAGATGATTGGGTAGAATCGCGTAGCTAAGTTTTTGAGTACGCAAAAGTGCAAAAACTTAAAGTATTATTATCAATTATTTAGAAAGAGTGCATTTCCATGAGTTATGACAATGCTTGTAAATATTTAGCCGAAGAATATCCTAGAGATTTTATGCAGTGGTTATTAGGAACAGAACCACAGAATATTGAAGTATTAAAAACCGAATTGACACTAGAACCAATTCGCGCAGATTCTGTTACCTTCTTACAAACAGCAAAGGAAATTTTACATATCGAATTTCAAACTTCACCTAAATCAATCCCAGCAATACCATTTAGAATGCTCGATTACTCGGTACGCTTGAAGCGACAGTATAAATGTGATGTGATTCAAGTGGTAATTTTTCTCCAGGAGACGACTAACGAAGTTGTTTTTACAGAAGAATATCGAGATAATACAACCACACATTGCTTTCGGGCAGTCAGGATATGGGAAGAAGAACCAGCACTGTTTTTAGATAACCCCGCTCTATTACCTTTAGCAACATTAGCAAGAACCGATTCGCCCTCCAGCTTACTTGGACAAGTAGCCGAGCAAATCGCTAGAATTTCAGATAGAAAAGAAAAACAAAATATTGCAGGCTGTACAGAAATTTTAGCAGGACTGCGGTTTGAAAAAGATATTATTCGTCAATTTTTACGGGAGGATATTATGCAGGAGTCAGTCATTTATCAAGATATTTTACAGCAGGGGAGAAAGCAAGGAGTTCTTTCTTTTTGTACTTCTTTGCTATCGGAACGTTTTGAGGAACTGGATGCATCCATTATTGCACGAGTTCAAGTTTTATCTGTCGAACAGTTAGAAGCTTTAGGAAGAGCATTATTAAAAATTTCAACTGTAAGTGAATTAGTCGCTTGGTTGGATGAGGAAGAAAGTAATTAAAGAGAAATTATTGAATAACTTGCGGTTCATGACACGCTTGTTAATTATAAGAAATGAAGGTTTGCGACTTTTGGAGTTAGGAACTAGCTCTTCTGCCCACCAAGGGAATGTAAGACCAAAATCTTCGGGACGTAAAAAATCTACGAAGTTTGATGTAGGTAGTTCACCCCAAGAACTGCTAGATGATTGAGTTCAATCGCGTAGCTAAGTTTTTGAGTACCCAAAAGTGCAAAAAACTTGAGAAAGGAAAATCTTAGCTGTTTAACCCTATACATGTCATTTCTGGAAATTCAATCAGAGCTAGGCATACCAAATGATATATTTGAACTTGTAAAAGTCGATTCGTTGAAACATGGCTTTTTTTACTATCATAAATTATTGGAACTTTCGGCTTTTTTGCTCCTCTAGTTGCTTTTGAAAACTGTTTGAGATTAACGCCAGTTGATAATTGTTGTAGAAGTTGTACGATTTTATCTTTTGAAAAAGTTTGGAATATCTCCCACTCAGAAACAGGAATAGCAATCATCATTCCTCTATATGTGCCGCATCATCTCATCAACTAAGTAAAAATTAGATAAGCCTGCTTCAAATTTTACTACTCCATGTATAGCTTTTCTTTACCATGAGTACCAAAATTATCGTTACGTCAGAAGTGTTCGTTGCATATTCCCAGTGTAGGAGCAAGGCATATAAGATGCTGTTTTCTGATGATAAGGGAATTCTCCATGACTATTGGAGCATTATCTCGGAGCGTAAAAGAACTCATCAAGCTGAGTATCTTAAGGTTTTTAAGCAAGAACATATTGATGCCAAAACATATAATGAAAATAACTTTAAAGGAAATAATTTTTTCGTTGAAGCAAGGCTTAAATCGGAGTATTGGGAAGCTTACTGCGATGTCTTAACAAAAGTTGATGCTTCTTCATCACGTCGTAAGTCAATCTATGAACCGACAATTGTTATTGGAACTTACAGCATCACCAATGAACAGAAAACAGAGCTTTTATTTATTGGTAAAGTTCTGGGACAAATTCAAAAACAATTACCTGCTGTAGGAAAAATTGTTGGGATGGATGGAAAGGTTCGCAGAGTTAAACTAGAAAGTGGTTATAAATCAATAACCCCATTTTTTAAAACGTTACAAGCATGGGTAGAAGAAAAGCCTATTGAACCTCCACCTTTGATTTTGAATAAGCATTGCCCATCCTGTCAATTTAGAGATTTATGTCGAGAACAAGCTGTTAAGGAAAATAATCTTAGCTTGCTTGATAGAATGACACCATTAGCAATTCAAAAGTATAACAAAAAGGGAATATTTACGATTCATCAACTTTCGTATTTATTTAGGCTCAGACGAAATAAGAAAAAGCCTAAAAGTAAATTACCTGTAAAACATAACTTGGAACTGCAAGCTTTAGCAATTAGAGAGCAGAAAATATATATCCAAGATTTACCCTCAATATCTAGAAAACCAGTTGAGATTTTTTTAGATATTGAGAGCATTCCCGATGAAAATTTATATTATCTAATTGGTCTTTTTATTTGCACGGGAGAAAATTCTTCATATCATTCATTTTGGGCAGATACAACTGATGATGAAGAAAGTATTTGGAAGCAGTTAATTGAAAAGATTAACGAATATCCTGAAGCAGAAATTTATCATTATGGCAGCTATGAAGTCAAAGCCATTAATGAATTAGCAAAAAGGTACTCAACTGATTGTGAGTTAATAAAACAACGTTTGATAAATCTTAATTCATATATTTATGGCAAGGTATACTTTCCAACTTATTCTAATAGTCTAAAAGTAATTGGCAATTTTATCGGAATTTATTGGACAGTTTCACATGCATCTGGATTACAAAGTATTGCTTGGCGATATCAATGGGAAGACAGCCAAGAAGTTGAATATAAGCAAAAGTTAATTCAATACAATCAAGATGATTGTCGCGCTCTCAAACTGTTAGCAGATGAATTGTGTAAAATTCTAATAAATCCTACATTAAAATCTAATATTGATTTTGCTAATCAGCCCAAAAATCAATCTACAAAAAGTGGCAAGAAAATTCACAACCAATTTGAGACAATTCTTAAATTTGCTCATGCAGACTATGATAAAAAAAAGATAAGTATTTGTTCCGAGAATACTAATGATAATAGCCAAAGTAGAAAAAGAGGCGCACAAAAAGGGCACAAAGGTCATACTAAAGTAGTCCCTTCAAAAATTAATAAATTGATTTATGTGCCAGCATCAGAAATATGCTCACAATGTAATGGTGAACTCCTTAAAGAAGAATATAAAATAATTGAAAAAATAGTTGTTGACCTTGTATTTTCAAAAAATGGATGTCGAAAAAAGATTTACAAGTATATAAGCAGGAGAAACTATTGTCCAAGATGTAAGAAATATTCTACTTTATCTTCATTTTTTGAAGTTGGTATGCCTTGTTCATTTGGACATGGGTTTAAGGCTTGGGTCGTTTATCAAAGACTTTTTCTTAGATTACCATATCAAATCATTGTGCAGCAAAATAAAGAATTATTTGGTGAAAATATCAGCCAAGGTTCAATTTATAATTTTCTAACATACTTTGCTAAATACTATACTGAAACCGAACAAAGTCTTATTAAAAAGATTCTAGACAACCCTTTTATTCACGTTGATGAAACTCAGATAAATATTCAAGGGACTAATCAATATGTTTGGGTATTTACAGATGGGAAACATATAGTATTTAGACTAACTAAGACAAGAGAGGCAGAAATTGTTCATAAAATATTGTCTGAATACAAGGGTGTATTAGTTTCAGATTTTTATGGTGGATATGACGGAGTAAACTGTATACAGCAGAAATGCTGGAGTCACTTAATTAGAGATATAAATGATGATTTATGGGAGGCACCATTTGATACGGAGTTTGAATCTTTTGTTTCTGAGATAAGAAACTTAATCGTACCAATACTACAAACAGTTGAAAAATATGGCTTAAAAAAAAGACATTTGAACAAGTTTAACAAAGTCGTAGAACAATTCTATTTTCAAAATATCGTTGATAAAGTTTACCACTCCTCTTTAGCTGTTAAATATCAAAAACGTTTTGAACGTTATAGGCAAAGTCTATTCACTTTCCTCTCTCAAGATGCTATACCGTGGAATAACAACACAGCAGAACGTGCGATTAGACATCTTGCTATACAGCGAAAAATATCAGGGTCTTTTTCCTCTTCTGGTGCTACCTCATATCTCGTTTTACTTGGAATTATGCAAACTTGTAGATTTCAAGATAAATCATTAGCAATATTCCTCTAAGGAAGGCAATTGTGTTACATCCAGCGATGCAGATT
>ERZ1740062.1320-NODE-1320-length-10373-cov-3.933805_pt1 | contig 10373 bp, 10 predicted proteins | sample MGYA00581741_ERZ1740062 | MGnify/ENA primary metagenome ERZ1740062 (study PRJEB43018, sample SAMN04849747) | marine metagenome | isolation source: floating plastic debris | place: Pacific Ocean | collected 2008-09-01 | study: EMG produced TPA metagenomics... | reverse complement strand
GATGAATTCGCTGAGATGGAAGCCCAGCGTAGGGCAGCTGAGGCGCTCAAATTCCGTCATGCTGATGCGCCCAGGCTGGGCAGCTACGCGCCGGCAGGAGATGCACCACTTCCGTCATCAGCGACGCCGACGGCAGAGACGTTCAAACGCGGCCAACCCAAAGTGGGTCGCAATCAGCCGTGTCCGTGCGGCTCGGGCAAAAAATACAAGCATTGCCACGGCGCACTGAGTTAGCCGTCTCATCGACATGACGGGCAAGCCGACCATTCGCGTGGCAGCGGGTATTCTCGTCGATGCGCAACGCATCTTTATTGCGCAGCGCGTCGATGGCCGCCACGGTGACGGCTTATGGGAATTTCCCGGTGGCAAGATCGAGCCCGGTGAATCGGCCGAGCAGGCATTGCAACGCGAGCTTGCCGAAGAGCTCGGTATTATCGTCACCGCCGTACAACCCGCGTTGAAGCACCAGCATAATTACCCGGAACGGTCGGTCAGCCTCGAATTTTTTATAGTGACGAAGTGGACAGGACAACCCATCGGTCGTGAAGGGCAGCCTGTCTTGTGGTGTCCTTTCGAAGAACTCTCGGCGCGACCGTGGATGCCGGCCAATCAGTGCGTACTCGACTGGTTGCGCGATAACGTATCAGCAGATATTTAATATGAACGGGATATCTTCGCTGCTTTGAGAGGGGCGACTGTCGACGTCTTGCCAGCTCAGGAATCGAATCGTGAATCGTTGTGGGCTGCCACTGATTTCAGGAAACAACACCGCACGATCATTGAGCGTGACTCGAAGCATGCGACAGTTGGTTTCCTTATCCAGCGAATGTGAAAACAAACCGCTATTGGCGACGCACTCGCGCGATGTACCACTCTGGCGAATTAACCAAAGTAGCTCTGTCACCGCGACGCAAAGCGGACGCAGGTCCTTGAGCCAGTCGGACATATCCAGCTGCCGGTGCTCGTAGGGCTTGCGCAACCAATGACTGAACAGTGGTAGGTCGAATTCGCAGGTACCGCCGGGAATAGCGCTGCGATGTTTGATGGCACTGAGAAACTCGCTGTCTTTTAGGCTTTGTAAATAGTGTGGTCCGAGCGCATTGACGGCCTCGCGCTGTTGAGACTAATGTTCGATGATCGTCATGAGTCGCGATGTGTCGACGACTGGGCTGTAGATGAAGGACTGTAACAGGTCGGACTGCAGCACGATTTCTTTCAAAACCTCGCTGCGCACATCGCCGCGCGCCAGGATAGCGCTAATCTCAAGAATACTGTCGATCGTCTGGCGCGTCGCCAGTTCACTCTCGCGTTGGAAATGGTGTTCGGTTTTCTTGTAAAGAAACTCGAGTCGAAGAAACGTACGCATGCGCTCGTTGAGCGGTTGCTCGTAGGTATTACTTTCCGCGCCCGGTTCCGGCGCCAGAGCGTTTTCAACCACGTAGGCCATGCGTTACCGCGACTCGTCGACTATCGCTCTATTCTGCGCCTTGAAACACATAGGCGCAAATACAGGGTTCACGTTGCGCCTGTATCAATTCTGCGACAGGTCGTAGTAGAAATGATGCATGCGCGTGGCGGCGGCGCGCAATTCCGTCAAACCGGCGTGGTTACCAATCACGTCGTCTGCGATCGCCAGGCGTTGCTCGCGGGTCGATTGTGCCGCGAGAATTCTCTGAGCAGCGAGTGGATCGTCCCCGTCGCGGGCTTGCAAGCGCAATAATTGGCGCGCTTCCGTGGTGTCGACAACGAGGATCCGCTGCATGCGGTCCCGTAAGCCGGAGCCGACCAAAAGCGGTACGACGAACACCGCGTACGGCCCTGATGCGGCACGGTATTGGTCCCAGCAGGCCGCCTGGATCAGCGGGTGCGTAATCGACTCAAGCGTAGCGCGGGCAGTGGCATCGGCAAACACGATGCGCCGCAGCACGGCCCGGTTTAGCTCACCATCGTCGGTCATGATCTGGTTGCCAAATTGTTGATGAACCGCTGCCAAACCGTCACTGCCCGGGGCAACGACATCGCGTGCGATGATGTCGGTGTCGATGATGGTTGCGCCGCACGTAGCCAGTGTATCGGAGACCACTGTCTTACCACTGGCGATGCCGCCGGTTAAGCCAATGCGTAGCTTCTCGGCTGCGTGCGTCATGGTTGTATCAGGCCAGTCCGCTCAGTGACAAATACCAATGAATCAGTTCGTCGCCATGTAGCATCGCCACAAATCCGGCTGCTGCGATCCATGGACCAAACGGCATGGGTTGTCCCTGTTGTTGTCGGCGCAGCAACATCATGGCAATGCCAAACAGTGCGCCGACGGCCGCAGACAACAGGATGATTACAGGGAGCATCTGCCATCCGAGCCAAGCCCCCAGTGCCGCGAGCAGTTTGAAGTCACCATACCCCATACCTTCTTTGCCCGTCGTTAGCTTGAACAGCTGCTACACGGACCAGAAAGCGAGATAACCGAGTATAGCGCCAAGAATGGCATCAGCCGGTGCGATGAACAAGACGCTGGATTCTACCTGTCCATGCAACAACGATAGTGCCAAACCCACCCATAGCAACGGAATCGTTATGCTGTCGGGTAACAGCTGCTTATCGATATCGATACCAGACAGCGCAACGAGCGTCCATGTCAGTCCAACCCCTGCGACGGTTTCCCAACCGATTCCAAAGCGTAACGCCACGCAGAGTGATAGCAGCGCTGTGAATAATTCAACCGCGGGGTAGCGAATACTGATTGGGGTCTTGCAGCCCGCGCACTTTCCGCCGAGTGCTACGTAAGAGACTATGGGAATGTTTTCGATAGCACGTATTGGCCGCTCGCAGACCGGGCAGGCAGATCGCGGTGTTGCCAGGTTAAACACCGGCAATGCTAATGGCTCGTCTGCCGTGTTGACGTCGCGGGTGGCTGTGTCGCCGGGTGCATCTTCCAGGCTAGCGGTGCGCTCGGCTTGCCACGAGAGATTCGCAGCGTCCCACTCGCGCTCCATCATAATCGGCAGTCGGTAGATGACGACGTTGAGAAAGCTGCCCACGAGCAAGCTCACCGTCGTCACTGCTACGAAGAACAGCCACGGCACGAGTTGGAACAATTCAGCCACGGTATCGGTTTATTCAGGTCGCACTGGCCAGCGCCGACGTTCGGCGCGAGTTAATCAGACGACAGAACCCATCTTGAAGATCGGCAAGTACATCGCGATCACCAGACCGCCGACGAGCACACCGAGAATCGCCATGATCAAAGGCTCGATCAAGCTCGACATGTTGTCCACGGCATTATCGACGTCTTCTTCAAAGAAGTCGGCCACCTTTCCAGACATTTCATCGAGCTGACCGGACTCTTCGCCAACAGCGATCATCTGGATAACCATGTTCGGGAACAGATCGGTATTTTCCATGGCTTGTTGCAAACGCTGGCCGGTGGATACTTCGTCGCGCATTTCCCGTACGGCGTTCTCGTAGACAATGTTGCCGGTGGCGCCCGCAACGGATTCTAATGCTTCGACCAACGGAACACCGGCAGCGAACATCGTCGACAGGGTCCGTGCGTAGCGTGCGATCGCAGATTTTTCGAGGATGCCGCCGATGATCGGCAGCTTCAGCGAAATCCGGTCCAGCGTTTCGCGCATCTTTTTCGAACGCTTCTTGAAGTAGAAGAACGTGAAGCCGCCGCCAATGGCAGCGATGGCAATCAGGTAGCCTTTGGTCCTGACAAATTGCGACAAGTCGACCACCATGCGCGTAAACGCGGGCAAGTCAGCGCCGAAGCCTGTGAACAGATCTTCAAACGCGGGAATCACAAAAATCAGCAATACGATGGTGACGACGATCGCCACAACCAGCACGGCGATCGGGTAAGTCAGTGCTTTCTTGATTTTTTTCTTGATCGCTTCCGTCTTTTCTTTATAGGTCGCGATCTTATCGAGTAGCGTTTCCAACGCACCCGCCTGCTCGCCGGCTTCTACTAGGTTGACGAACAAATCATCGAAATGCAGCGGGTGCTTCGCGAGTGCTTCATGCAGTGAGCTACCACCCTCAACATCACCCTTGATGTCCATAATGAGTTTTTGCATCGCTTGGTTTTCATGCCCGGTGCCAACGATCTCGAAGGCCTGTACAAGCGGGATACCAGCCGCCATCATTGTCGCGAGCTGGCGCGAGAAAATAGCGATATCGGCAGCTGTGACCTTAGCGGTGCTTTGGAACAACGTGCTCTGTTTGCGGATGCGGTTGGGAACCACGCCCTTACGACGCAAGTCGGCGCGGACCTCAGCCTCGCTGCCGGCCATCGACTTGCCTTTGACTTTTTGTCCCTTGCGGTCGACGCCTTCCCAATTAAATGGGATTTCTTTCGCTGCTGTTGCCATGTCTAATGATCCTCGCGAAATGTGAATACTGCATTCGCGCTAAAATGTCGTGGGCGCGTCCTAGTCGACGGTAACCCGGTTAATCTCTTCAAGGCTCGTTTTGCCATCAATCACTTTCTGTAAAGCAGCGCGTCGTAAATCCCACACGCCCTCAGCCTGGGCGCGTTCAGCAATTTGCATCGCGTTTCCGCCTTCCATGATGATTCTGCCCATTTCTTCGCTGACTTCCATGACCTGGAACACACCCAGACGACCTTTATATCCTTCGTTGCAGCTACTGCAGCCGACCGGGCCGTAAATAGTTAAGTTATCGTCGATTTGTGCTTCGCTGAAGCCTTCCTTAAGGAGTGCTTCGCGAGGAACTTCTTTTTGTTCCTTGCACTTTTCGCACAGCTTACGTGCCAGGCGTTGCGCGATGATCAAGCTGACCGAGGTCGCGATGGCGTATGGCTTGACGCCCATATCGACAAGACGCGTCAGTGTCTTGGGGGCATCATTAGTATGCAGCGTCGATAACACCAGGTGACCGGTCTGCGCTGCCTTGATCGCGATTTCGGCGGTTTCGAGGTCACGAATCTCACCGACCATGATGATGTCCGGATCCTGCCGCAGAAAAGCCTTCAGCGCCGATGCAAAGGTCAGGCCCACCTTGGGATTGACATTGACCTGGTTGATCCCCGGGAGGTTAATTTCCGACGGGTCTTCTGCTGTCGAGATATTGCGGTCTGCGGTATTCAGAATATTCAAACCGGTGTACAACGAAACGGTCTTACCGCTACCGGTTGGGCCGGTCACGAGAATCATGCCGTATGGTTTGTTCAGGTGCTTCAGGTACAGCGCTTTTTGCTGTTCTTCGTAGCCGAGCGCGTCGATACCGAGTTTCGCGCTGCTTGGGTCGAGGATACGCAGTACAATTTTTTCGCCGAATAGCGTTGGGCATGTGTTGACGCGGAAATCGATCGCGCGATTCTTTGACAAGCGCATCTTGATCCGGCCGTCCTGCGGCACCCGCCGCTCGGCGATGTCCAATCGCGACATGACCTTCAGGCGTGCGGACACCTTGCCGGCCAGTGCTGCCGGTGGTTGTGCAATCTCCTGCAACACGCCATCGAGTCGAGTGCGCACTCGGAAGTGTTTTTCGTAGGGTTCGAAGTGGATATCCGATGCGCCGCGTTTGATGGCGTCGAGGAGCACCTTGTTGACGAAGCGCACAACTGGCGCATCATCGACATCGTCTTTGGTGACATCATCGGTTTCGGTTTCGCCGCCACTGACGTCGAGGTTTTCAAGATCGAAGTCGTCATCGTCAAACGAGGACATCGTGGTATCGATGGCCTCGAGTGTCTTGCTGACGCGTTCAGCTAATTTGTCCTGCTCAACGACGACCGTATCGACGCGCAGTCTTGACTGAAATTGAATCTCATCAATCGCGGCCAGATTGGTCGGATCCGCGATCGCCAGAAACAGACGCTTGCCGCGCAATGACAGCGGTAGGACGCCGTGTTTATTCAGCAGCGCCTGGTCGACAGTGCGAATGACGTCGAGGTCGATTTCGATGGCGTCGAGATCGAGCAGCGGTACGCCGAACTCATGGGCTGCTGCCACGGCAATCGCGCGAGGCTCAGCCAGCGAATTTTCGACGACGTAGGTAACCAGTGGTTGATTTTTCTTGCGCGCTGCCTCGATGGCTTCCTGCACAGCAGCTTCGGCAATAATGCCGTCCTGCACCAGACGTCTAGGTAGTCCAGAGAGTGAATTTTGCGTTGCGGGTGCGGCCATGAGCGCTGCGCTTCCTAATCACGGAATATGTCCAACGCTAAGTCTCTCTGATCGGTCTCTACGGATCAACCAGAGAGTGTGTACCCCGTCACAAAACGCCGGTTTATCACGCGAAATTGAGGCCTGTGTCGGTTTTCGCCGGGGCCTTCCAAGGGTTGCCGCAGACGCTTAGCGGCAAGCAGCGGGCAGGAACTGGTTCTCGATGGGTGTGGGGGTGTAGGCGGCTGCCGTGGCTGTGCCGGTGCCTAACAGGGTCAACGCGCCGTCCACAGCGGCGTTGCCACAGCGCCATACGACGCCGTTGTCCGCGCTGGCATACGGTGTCATGTACAACGTTTGCCCAGAGATCAAGGCATGCGAGTCGTTGCCGTATAACACTGCGATGGTGCCGTTGGTGATCTCGACAGAGACGACGTAATTGCCGTTCGTGTCCGTCGCGTTCGCGCTCAGGCCAGCGGCCGCGCGATTCGCAGGCGGTGCGCCGGTTTCGGTGAAGGTGGATACGATCCCAGATTTCGCGGAGGTCAGCAGGCTCATGCCGGCGGCCACTTGCGAGCGGATCGTATAAGTCTGGTAAGCACTCATGCCAAGCGCTGCCAATATTCCGATGATCGCAACGACGATCATCAATTCGATCAGGGTAAAACCTGACTGGCGTCGGTATGCCGGCGTATTCATTTTATTATTCGCGACAGTGTTTCTCATTTCTCTAAGCATCATAGCAGCACGCCTGACGGATTTATATTTATGTTGACTCGCCCCAGAAACAAGAAGAGCCCCGCTTGGGGGCTCTTCTTGCGCTAACTGATATTAACAGTCAGACATTCGGACTAGTCCGAGTCAGGCCGCTATTAAGGACGGCAAGCTGACGGCAGGTACTTGTTCTCTACTGAGGTTGTACCAGCAGCTGAACCGGTCATCGCGGTCAGGCCAGCAGCAGCACCAGAACCTGCACAAACCCATGTGATTGAATCATCGACTGAGGTGAATGGTTGCAGTGCCAGCGTGTTACCGGTGACCTGAGCGTTAACATCGTTACCGTAGGTGACGGTGATCGTACCGTTGACGATACCCAGAGAAGACACATACTTGCCTTGCGTATCGGTGTCAGCAGCAGACATACCAGCAACGACGCGGTTAGCCGGAGCCGTACCGGTGTTCAGGTAGGTTTCTGATACTGCAGTCTTGGCAGCAGCTGCCAGGCTCAAGCCTTCAGATACTTGTGAACGGATCGTGTAATCCTGATATGCCGGAATCGCGATAGCCGCGAGAATGCCGATAATGGCAACGACGATCATCAGTTCGATAAGGGTGAAACCCTGTTGGACTTTTTTCATTACTGTCTCTCCTGGACGTGTATTTCAAATAAGTTTGAAGTTGTTTCCGCCGGCGTTTCCGCCTGTCATCCCCTAGTTAGCAAGTGCTGTGCCAGCTTTGGTAAAACGATTCTAAGTATTTGAAAAAAAATAAGAAAAAAAGAGCAATGTGACCCGCTTCACAAGCTTGTCGGGCATATCCGGCCACGCTATTCCACGGCGGATGTCAGAAACTGACAAAATTTGTCAGAAGGTGCCGAAGTTTGCCGGTTTCGCAGCGGACTGTCGCCACGGAACTACTCGATGCCGAGTTTCTTGATCCGATATCTGAGTTGACGAAACGTGAGTCCAAGCAATTTGGCCGCAGCCGTTTTGTTGTAGCGCGTTTGTTCCAGAGCCTCACGGATTGCCTGTCTTTCAACGTCTTCCAGCTGCGGCGTCAGTAGCCCGCTAACACCAGCTTGCGGGGCCATGCCAGCCGAATTCATCGGCGCCTGCGCCGCGCCGGCCGGTGCCGTTGGTTCTAGTCGCAAATCGTCGACATCCAGTAGGTCGCCGGGCGACAACGTGACCGCTCGCTCGATGATGTTCTCCAGTTCGCGCACGTTGCCGGGAAATGGATAACGCCGCAGGGCAGCGCGAGCGGCGTCGGTCAGAGATTTCTCGCCAACCTGATGTTGCGCCGCAAACGACTCCAGAAAACGATTGCTGAGCAGTTCGATGTCATCCCCGCGGTCGCGTAGCGGTGGGACGGGTAGCTCGATGACATTGACGCGATAAAACAAGTCCTCGCGAAAAGCGTGGTCTTTGGATAGCGCGGCGAGGTCCTGATGTGTGGCACTCAGGATGCGGACGTCCACGGGTTGTTCGCTGGCAGCACCCACGGGCCTGACTTTTTTCTCCTGGATGACACGCAACAGTTTGACTTGCATTGGCAGCGGCAGCTCGGCGATCTCATCGAGGAATAACGTGCCGCCATCGGCAGCCTGAAACAAACCTTCCTTATCAGATACGGCGCCGGTGAAACTGCCTTTGCGGTGGCCAAAAAACTCACTTTCCATTAGCTCAGGCGGAATCGCACCGCAGTTGACGGGCACGAATGCCGCCTCGCGGCGGCCGCTGGCGTCATGAATCATGCGTGCGACCAGTTCTTTACCGGTGCCCGATTCACCTCTGATATGCACGGGTGCCTGACTGCGCGCGACCCGCGCGATAATGTCGCGGACCTGATGCATCACATCCGACTCACCGATCAAGGGTGCCGCCCGCGCGGACTCGGCTGCGTCCATCTGCAGCGCCGTGCTGACGATGCTGCGCAGATTGCTGAGATCGAGTGGCTTGGACAGGAAATCGAACGCGCCGTTCTTGAGCGCGGTGACCGCCGATTCAACGCTACCGTGTGCCGTGATTACGGCCACCGGTAGTCCAGGATGGTGTTGCTGAATGTGGCTGACGAGATCCAGGCCATCGCCGTCCGGTAGCCGCATATCGGTCAGGCAAAGGTCAAACGAGCGTTCGTTCAGTTTGCGCATGGCATCGGTGATGCTCGCTGCTTCGACCGCCTTGATGCCCATGGCGTCGATCGTCATCGACAACAATTCACGGATATCGGGCTCGTCGTCGACGATCAAAATGTATTGCTTCGCGGCGTTGGCTTGGCTCATAACCTATTATTATTTCAAGTTTTTCATCAGGTTGCTAGCCAACACCGCTCCAGCGGCTCGGATCCGCGAAGACGATGTGCAGGATAGCGCCTCCGCTCGGGTTCGGTTTGTAGGAGAGGCTGGAGCGATTCAGTTCGCACAGCTCCTGACACAGGTACAAGCCGAGACCGGTGCCGTCGTCATGCTGCGAGAAAAACGGTTCGAACACCTCTTGCTCGACGGTTGGGTCAATGCCGGGGCCGGTGTCAGCAACCTCGAGGTAAGGTCTGCGCGATCCAGCCACCCGTCCCCAATTGATGCGCAACGGTTGTTCGGCGCCGATTCCGGCATGCCGCCGTGCGTTGTCCATCAGGTTCGTCATCACCTGCCGCAGGTGATCCGGATCAAAGATGATTTCGGTGATCGCCTCCTCGCCCGTCAACAGGATGGCGGCCGGGTCGAGCTGCTGAGTCTCGGTGTATTCCTGCGTCAGGTCGGCGAGCCATTGCGCGAGGATCAATCGCTGCGGTCGACCGGTATCGCGACGCGACATTTGCAGAATGTCATCGACGATTCGTGAGATGCGAGAACCATTACGCTCGATAATGTCGCTGAGCTTGCGGGTTTTCTCATCGCTGGATTGCTCGGCCAGAAGCTGCGCGGCATGACTCATCGCGCCAACCGGATTGCGAATCTCGTGGGCGATACTGGCCGACAGCCGGCCCAGTGACGCCAGTTTGCTCTGCTGAACCCGTTCCGCGAGCACGCTCGAGTCTTCGATGAACAATAGCAGCGATGCCTTGCGTCGATCGTTCTCACCGAATGGCGCGATATTGACCTGCAACATGCCGCCGTCGAATCCGGGCAGCGTAGTTTCCGCGCCCGGTCGCGCCGCACCTTCCTGTTCGCGCCAGAACTGCACATGCTCGGCCAGTGCCGTCGAACGCTCGTTGAGATTGGTATTGACCGCATCCCGTTCGATGCCGAGGTAGGCGGCCGCGGCATCGTTGAGCAGACGTATGCGATCTTCACCGTCGATGACGAGGATCGCTTCGCGCAGGTGCTGCAACACGTAGCGATTCAAATCCGCCAGATTGGCGATATCGACTTTTTGCCGGTTGGCGAGCGCTTCGCTCTGCGCCAGGCGCCGGGCGAGTGGCTGCATGGCCAAAACAACTGCGAAAATAAGCGCGGACAGCAGGCCTGCCGCCGGGTAATCCAGTAGTGCAGCCTTGCCGGTCAGGTTGAGCCCAACCTGCACACTGAGT
>ERZ1740062.1319-NODE-1319-length-10377-cov-5.555997_pt1 | contig 10377 bp, 10 predicted proteins | sample MGYA00581741_ERZ1740062 | MGnify/ENA primary metagenome ERZ1740062 (study PRJEB43018, sample SAMN04849747) | marine metagenome | isolation source: floating plastic debris | place: Pacific Ocean | collected 2008-09-01 | study: EMG produced TPA metagenomics... | reverse complement strand
TGTCTGTACTGAGCCTGCAGTTTGAGAAGCGCTGCCTTACGCTCTTCTGAGTCAGTCAGCAACTGCTGCCATCTAATAATACAGATATGGTTGGATCAATGTATGTGTCGTAGTGAAAATATTGAAAGTATCAAATCGTATCGAAATCCAATACACTATACAAGGAGGTGAAGCAATATTGTCCGCCAGCTGGGAAAGATGCGCGGGTGGCAGCAATGTGGCTATTCACAAAGGCTAGACAAAAAAATTCGCTGCAAATGATGACCCCAGCCCTCACTGTATGCAATACACCATGCAATGAAACACCAACCACCAGGATGAATAGAAAGTAATGGGTAAATTGAGAATAAATAATATTTCAGATTGAACCCTTGCTTAAAATTACTCCTCAAAATTTTGCTTTCTCAGTAAAATGACTTCAAATGAGATTTTTCCTGACTCCTAATTGAGGCAACCGCGATCCCAATGCATACAATGATACGGTGTGGAGTGTGTGGACGAATAATAATAATAAATGTCGTCAAATAATGTGTAGTACTGATGCATCAGTCGACCAGTCGACCAGTCGTAGCAGCTAATGTATTTAATCCAGCAAAGAATGCAGGAAATAATCCATTAAATTTTTTTTCTTAGAGCATGTTATTCATTTCACAACAACGAAAATTCAGGTTGACAAAAATTAGTACACATTATTTGTTGCAAGGTTCTGACTTAGATGACTGTTTTAGTCATATTACAAAAGTAGCTGATTTTTTGCTGTTTGACAACAGTGTTAGACAGTGAGGCAGCAGCTTATTATAATTACAAGTTGTGGTGATTAAATCTCTTCCGAAAAGAATTGACAGCGGTTTTGGTAGGATCACACATTGCCTGTCTGGAAAAATGAGTACAATAATCGAAGGCAACTGAAAACACTACACTAGACAAGCATTGAATGAACATGTTTTAGCTGGCGCAGTATCATAGCTACACAAGTTTGGTTGGTAGCTTAGTCCGGAACATTTCATGTCGCCATCAAAACATGAGCATGCTGTTCTTTTGAGAGAATCAGACCATATTATTATTGTTATCTTTACCATTATTTGTAGATCCAGATGATTTTTGAATATATGTATGCAACATTGTCACTTTCGGAAAAAGTCATTTGTGTTATTTGACTCTGACTCAATGTTACAACAGCATATTTTACTGAGCCCGCCAACAAACTATCTAAACTTCTGAATCCACCCACAGGATTTTGCCATGCCATCTCACTCCATTACTAAATCTTCTCAGTCGATTTTTCTTGACAATATACTTCACTGACTAAATCTCATAATCAACATGAAAGCAACCAGATAAGTACTTACCACGCCATTTCATTCCATCACCAAACTTTTGATTTTTTATGACATTTCGAACTGCAAGCCAGAACTTTCCCTGCTAGCCTGACTAAAACTCAACATTGAAATTGGTTTTTACCTTTCTGTTATCTGTCATCCTAACTCCCCGGGTATATCTCAAACTAACATTCAAAAATTGATTAAAATTATTCTTGGGTCGATGGCAAAGATCTCCTAAAAGAACGTTTGACAAATTATTTATTACCTGGCCTTGACATCACCGTATCGTTTGAGTATAGCTTCGGTCTGTTCGTGCTCAGCCGCGACCAGCTGATCTTTCAAAGCCGTGATGGCTTGTATCCCCTCCTTATCAAATGCTGTCAGACCGGCATCAAATGTCTCCTGCTTAGTGAGCAGTGTCATCACGGAGGATAGATCTCGCCCAAAATCATCCGATCTAACTTGTATCTCCTTCTCAGCTGGAAAGACAAGATGAAATAATTGTAAGAAATGCACACACTTTATTAATTTCTCTAGAAGGATTTTATATTGTTCAAAGGCAGCAAGCACTTTTATCCTTGAGGACAGTTTGATTATAAAAGTTGGGTTTTAGCTGAACATTTTCGTTATTTTATTTTCCTTGGGTACGATTTGAAATTCATAAAAAGTGCATGTAGTCGAGTTACATTTGATCATAATTTATCAAGTTGGAAAATTAGCAGTGGGTATCAGATGATAGACATAGATCCTTGCGTCTGGTGTGATTCCTTGATATCAGTGCTTTGGTATAAAGTGCAATTGATAGGTATTTGGGACAGAGTGTACTAATTGATAACTCTATGTCATGAGAGATGAAATAAGAGGGTTGATATCACCAAAATTATCAGACTATTAAACTCTGAAACAATGTGAAAACCTCTCCTTGAATTCAAAGTTCATGTGATAAGAACAGCGATATTGTGTGTATCCTGAATAGGATGTCGGTTTTTCCATGAACGTTGAAGAACTCCCCTCTTATCATTTGGCGTTTGTAAATTGTGCTTACAAATGCACAATGATGTCCATGATTGCATGCATGTGAGTGACCTAATTGTGAGATTCATACCACATACCACAATTATGTCACTCACACGCATGCAAATGACATAAATATGAAGTGTACATAGCATTCAAAGTTCATATGATAAGAACATTGATGTTGTACTTCATCAAGTGGAAGCCTGATGCGCAATGAATGATTATCTGGGACACATAAATTTTAATCATGTTCTCTACAAAAATATTTTATCGGAAACTTCAAGCCAAAAAAGAGCCATTCAAAAATCCCAACATGTGAAGGTTGGCCTCACAAACCCTACCTATCCAGCTTTCCACCACATCAGATTTCCACATGAACTGTAGGAAGGCAGAGTTATCAGTGAGTTTAGCTCGTCTCAGCTCAGCCTGCTGTCCCAGCATCTCTAGTTTGTGCTTCAGTGTTCGGCAGCGGTCAGCAATATCTTCACTATAAGTATAGCAATATAAATATTATTGAGTAATAATAATGATTTTATAATAGAAGTTATAATACCGATATACACAATATGATCAGCAACACGCATAGTGATGCTCATGGGCTCAAAAGTCTCCTCCTCTAGATTCTTGCATAAGGTAAAATGTAATTATTTAATCCCACTCGGATAGAGGTAGAGTATAAAACTAAGATCAAAATATATGAGCAAAATGATTGGAAAAACCCTACCCATCAATACCACTCTACAATGATACTATAGTACTAGTGTGTAATTGCACAACTTAGCTTACTAAGCCTCCCTGACCAGCTGATCAAAGGGCAAAGCAAGCATATCCTTAGGTGATGGAACATGACATACCTGTACATGTTCTCAGCGACGATAAGGCTCTCTCCTTCATTCTCAATCTCCATACATCGAGCATTGTGATGCTGCAAGTCTGCCTCGAATACTTCATGCTTCTTCAACAGACCCTGTATGGCAATGGAAAAAATTAAAAAAAATTGTTAACACATAATTAGATTTGCTTAATATTTTGATATAATTCTGGTCCCCATTGTTGACAAATTTTAACAGAAAGCCTAAACAGCCAAAGCGAAGTGAAAACGTCATGAATGTATTTTTCGTTTTGGTACATTATTATATATTTATCAGAACTGAAAATGTTATAAGAGACTTTGTTTATCCATCTCCCAATTTGTGTTTGTTTCAACCCTCCATGTTGTCAGTATGAACATTTAGCACGCCACCTAAGGTTTACAGCTTTACCATCCTGTTGTGGCATGACATCACAAAGTCTTTTTTTCCTTTTATTTAATAAATAAAAATCGATGAAAAAATTGAGTCCAGAGATTCCATCCTCTCTGATATAATCATCCTCACCAAAGGTCAATCGCCACTTATTTATCCACAAAAATTGACACGTTTTGGCAAATCAAAGCAGGATTAAAGATAACTTTCAAGCGTAGGAATGACACCAAAATGAGACAAGGAGGAAAACTTCTTCACAAGATCCACTGAGACTGGGCGGGACATAGACTTACTAATCATTAGGAAAATGTCAAATTAATCCCTTTTCTTGAATAATACCACAAGCTAGCAGGCAAATAATAAAAGTAAATAAATTCTATTACAGTTATCTCCACATGCATTCTGGTGTTTTTTGCCCCGAATATACCAGTATAGCGTACAGAAAACAAAAATACTCCAAACTTTTCACCTGTACGATAGCGAGAACATTTCCGAAATCACTGGCGGACAGCAGATGTTCCTTCTCTTGTATCCATGTTTCTTCTTCGTCTACACCGGCGCTGAATTGTCTGAACGCAAACGCCTGCTCCAATCTATAATATAACACGTTATGCAAATACATGTATATCAACATGTCATACTCAAGCTACATGATTTACATTATCGTCAGTCAAGGATTATGAAGTAGCTAAAATAGACTCCATGACAAAAAGATGAAATTAAACTCTAACTAATATTATTAGATTCCCAAAGGCATTTCACCCTCCCTCCCGCTCTTCCTGATTCCACATAATATTATGGCACGTCCAAAAAAACTCATGTCCGTTTAAAGTCTCCATACCCTGTGAGAAACCCTGAATTGGGCTTTTTTCTCAGCGTGTCTAGGGACTGATTTGTCGTTGGAGCGCAGGAGCAATTGTGGTCGGATGCCTTTCCTGACACCACCAATGACCCTGATGGGATTCGAACCCACGACCCATTGACCATGAGCCGCTCCCTATTATGATACACCAAAGATCAGCCCAAAATGCACTTTTTTGGAATTCCTACATAATACTCTATGCACATGTATCAAGGATGCCATGAAACCTGTCACTATGGCCGCTTGTGAAGTTGTGATGTATATACCCTACAGGATGAATATATACCTGGCATTTAATTTAGCAACCTGGCTCAGATTGGTCAGATTCACGGAATGAAAAATTAGCGAATTTTGTAATAAGTGGATTAGAGAATTTGCCATGAGCGAAATAGCAAAAATTAGAAGCAAATGAAAATGTTCTTCCTGTAGGGTACTAAAGGAAGGGCGCTTAACACTCGTTTGTGTCGCCTCCCAATCTAATTGGTGAGTATATTGTGAACAGGAAGTTGTATTATTGAAATCAGGAATACTCCTAATCATACATGATATAAAAATATCATAGGGATTATATCATGGTGTATCCTAATAAATATAAATTGGAAATAGTCTGTTTCCATGGGGAAAAAATGTAACAAACATACTTGAATGTTTTTACGGGGAAACAATGATTATTGTTGTAAAAATTCTCCCTTGGGCGCCCACCAAACTTTCAGAGCAAGTTAACAACTATTTGGACGCCACGGGTGTCATGTTATGATGGGTCTGCACCGCTTTGTTGTGGTGCTTCTTCCAATCGGATGGAGAATGGACAATTAAGCCCAGCAGCACACACACACATCCACAAACAGATTAGGAACCCTTGCTAAATAGCGCTAAAACATTTCCGGAGCTCTTCTCCACTCGCTAGCTTTTCCTTGTGTGCTGGTTTAATTGGTGCCATTCAGGTTGGCAACTGAATAACAATCTGAGAATGTCAAGACCTAAGCCTTATTATTTTCAACAAATAACTGCTATTTTTAGTGAGGAACATCCGAATTCTCAGTTCCTGGCATTTAGCAGAGGCCGACATGTCTACACTAGTAGGACAAGCAGGAAAGTAAATGCCGAGACAATAGAAGAGACAAGGTGATGTCACTAATATTCGGAGAAGTAATCGAAATGACTGCTAGCAAAAAATCAAAAACTGGAACTTGGCAAGGATGACACCCACATATCAATATGGAGTAATTGGATTGAGTGGAGTACTGTCCCATGTATTCACCCTATCTCATTAGTGTAAAATGGTGAAATCACTTTCCTGATCATCAATTTGTTTCCGGAAACGTGGACATTTAAGCTGCTCTTACTACTGCATTGACAGTAGTCTCTGCAACCCCTGAAAACTTACTACTCCACAGGTATTTATAGTAATAATGTTAAAAATAATCATAATGTCGAAAGTTCTCGGACCTTCAACCAGAGTTATTTTCACACTGACCTGCTTGCTCTGGCCTCTGAGAGAGACTTCAGTTCCTCCCAGTTATCGATGAGAGATTTGAGATGAGCCGCTATCTCATCTGTACCGATTGTCGACTCAGACATTAACTTCTCACCATCAGCCTGTATCGCCTGATAACGAATAAATAAAGTTTGAAGATCGAATTTTGCACCAATTTCCACTTATGTTAAGGTAGAGAGCTATCTGTTGTTGTCGACATCACTGAAAAAGTCAAATTCCTAAAAACGCGCAGGCAAATACCTATTTTATAGTTAGCAATGAGATTATCCGACTGAACGCTTTTTCCGTCAAACTAAACCAAACTAAACGGTTCACAAATTTGATCTTTAATGCAGAAGATTTTATTTTTCAATGAATCAGTTCTCAGGAACTTATTCTTGGGCCCAGCCCAGCTTTGTACACTTTTTCTTTAGATAATGGCACTTATACTAAACGAACAACTACCATTGGCATGGTACCCTTTATGTAGAAATCTAAGATGCTGACCAGCCAGGTCCCCACACTTCTATAAAATTAGTTGTAAATTTTGAGCGTTTGGCTTTGCATTATATTGTACACTACACAGAGCTGGTTAACAACCAGGAAGGTTATTACAACAGCCTTATATTGCAAGCATTTGAGTAACCTCCCCGGCCATAACCCTACCTGAATGGTATTCTCTTTAGCCGCCAGCTCCTGTTCGAACCTCATATGTTTCTTCCTCAGGTTTTGTATACCAGTCAGGTCTTTACCAAAGTCATCACTGGTCACCAGGATCTTCTTCTCCTTAATCCAGGCATCCTCATCGTCTAACTCTCTGAAGAACTCCTGAAGTCTGTTAGACTCGGCAAGTTTTGCACCGCGGGCAGCTGCCAAGTCCTGTAACACAAGAGAGATAAACCGAATACATGTGTTGTAACTTGATTCGTGATGTGACTCCAAGAATCAATGACCTGACAACTTTCATTAAAAAATGAAGATGATCTTTTTTTTATTAATCATCATTTTATACTTTTTCTTCTCTTGTTTTTCCAATCATTTTTAACGTAAATCCCAAATTACCTACTGCTACCATGGGCGATAAAATCTTATGCTGACAAAACTGCTTGGGGCCTGTGCACTTTAATTCTTGAAACATTCATTGCTCCATACCTACTGGGTCACTAGCTGTGTACAGGGAGAGGGGATTCCATGACTCATTTCCACACCGTATACACTCTTTAATGTTGATTTGACCATGGCAATATAAAACAATGCTATCTATCGAAGAATTAGGCAAGGTCCATGTTTGCACTCATGATAAAGTGATCCCTGTCACTCAGAACGCATACTTATCACAAAATTTGCAGTGTGACATTCATGAAATTCCAACGTCACATAATTGTACCTTGACATTAGCAAATCTAGTATTGATGCTGTCGCGTCTCTCCCTCATTTCGTCTTTGTCACCACCTACAGGAGCGTCATTATTGAGAAACTCTTCACATTGGGCGTTGAGGTCTTTGATTCTGTCCTCATGTGCCGCAATGTCCTCATCAAGAAGTTCGTGCTTCCTGAAACAAAACAGCGGAAACTCATACCATACAGGAGAAAGAAAAGAAATACCCTACAGTGTGAAAATGTTCATTGGAATTTAAATTTTGCTATTTTGTTTATAGCAAATTTACTAAACTTTAATTCCGCGTATTATAAGAATTGTTAGAAGGCTCTCTACGATAGCTTATACAAAGGAATTTCAAAAATCAAAATTCGCTATAATATTTAAATCCATGAATTTGACCAATCTGAACAAGGTGTAAATATTTATCCGAGGGGGGGGGATAATCAGCATCCACGATGACAAAATTGAGAATACAAAAGCAAGATCTGCCTGTATTGTGGGCATCTTTACCGTGTTATTGTCATTAAAGAGACAAGGTCGTAAAAAACATTGTGGTGAGGGTTGTTTTTTTTTGTAATCGCAGACTTCAAATAGCAAAAGATGTTGGTTGTTTATAGGGTAGTCTGATAAACAACTTCAGGCAAAAAAGACAGGAAGCACAATTAGAGATAGGGAGGGACAAACTTTTAGCACTGCACCTGCGATATGAATCAGCATACCATCATTTTTGATCTGCTTTGGATGGCCACAACATTTTTGGCAATCTTGGCGCCGCTAGATTCATTTTAAATTCACAAAACAAGATTTTAGCTCGCAAACAACTACTAATCATCCCTCACCTGACCAAGTTCCTGACTGACATCAAGTCTTTACCCACATCATCATTCTCCAGAAGCTGTTCTACCTCACCCAACCAGAACTCGACATCTTTGAGGCCGGCGTTAAATTCAGCCTGTCGGCGTGCCTCCTGTAGAGACTTAGATTTCTCTGTGCTCCTTCTTACTAACTCGGACCAATCCTCATTCAGCTTAGCAAGTCGGGCCTGCGAATGAGAAAAAAGCATTCAATATGGATACACTAGCTGGAGAGTTCCAACTGTTGTGTGCGGGGCGTTAGTGGCGCTGGCGCTATCAATCCCTCAACTCCTAGACGTATTGTCTACCCATGACAGGAGACCCTCTAGTTGAAGGATTTTCTGCTCTAAATGTTTCAGATTTCGGCTGGGTCTAAGAGCTGGCGAGAGGATGAAACTTGAATAATGAGATTTTAATTCCCTCATGAATAAAAAAAAAAATTACAAAAGGCGAAGGTGGTTATTAAAATCGCAGATTTACCATCGACATCTTACGTCAGTCATCATAAGGTGTGGGATGCTTTCTGGAATTCCTCACTTATTGCTCTATCAAAAAATGTTGTGATGTTTGATGGAGTGCCTGGCAAATAGCCCTAAAACGATAGTTACACCTATATATGCGATGACATTCAGACTAAGATTAATTTTTTCACGGCTTTATAATTGTAAGCTTTAAAGTCTACCAACAAGTTCGACAACTCTTTGATTTATAGTAAGCTGGTGTTGACATGTTGCAATAAGTTGAATGGACATACAAACCAACTTTTCATAACCAAGCAGAACATAACATTTTACCATTACAGATTAGATTGATGCGCTTTTTTTCCTGGTATCACTAGCAAGAGTATACCTGACTGTGACTGTGAGGTTTCCGGAACATAAATTTGTTTTAAGTGCCAAAAACTTTTGTTGTAAACCACAAACGGAAGCCATTATCGAAATTTGTCGTAAAGTAACAACATAGTAACATTATTAAGACAGGTAAACTCTCTTATTCCGTAACCATTGAACTTGTTCCAGCTGATGGTTACAAATACATTGTAAATTAAATCAATCCTGAAATTTTCACTGAGTAGAGCTGAATGACACCGGTAGAGTCGATTTCCACTCTCAGTAAAAGGTACATACCCATAAGGTGAAAATTTTCACAGGAGTTAAATTTAACTACTTGAAATTTTTTTTTGTTTTTGAATTCGTCAAAATAAAAATGTTTAGCTGTTACATTAACTTCAGCTGCCATAATTTTTTAGGGTATGAAAATTCTAAAACTTCTCCAAGCTACTACTTTCCTCAGTTGACAATCGCATATCTCACAGTTGAGCACTATCTACGTGACAGTTGACCATTTCAAACATGACAGTTGACCATTTCAACATGACAGTTGACCATTTCAAACATGACAGTTGACCATTGCATATCTGACAGTTGAGTACACATACCTTGACAGCCTCATCATTACCAGCACACTGGTTAGCGTCTATCAGATTCTCTCCAGACTGGAGCAGGTGCTGCAGTCTCTCATTGTTAGCGTTCAGCTCTGCCTCGAAAGCCTGATGTTTCTGATGCTTGCTCTGGATGTTAGTCGGGTCGGTCACTGGCTCGTCCCCGATTAGCTGGTGAAAAAGGTAGAATATACTTGTATGTATTAAAAAAATATTTCTTGTACCTGTGTTTTCAGTGTTACTGGGAAGTGGTAAAAAAGGGAAGAACCTCATTAAGGTCGAATTTGATAGTGATTGATGACCTTGTGTCTATGCTCTGAGTTTGCAAGATTCCCAACAGCTCAACCTGATCCTTGTCTCAGGCTGTTCAACCAGGAAACAAAACAGCTCCTTCAAAGAAATGAGATCATGCACACACGCGGGCGAAAAATGCTAACAGTTACAATTTCCTTTCAGGTTATGTGCTGCTAGGAATTTTAGGGAAAATAGATTGGAAAAATTCTTTTTTTGAAAATGCTACTGATATGGACCTAAATCGCAATACGCTGGCATGCTTGTTTTCAAGGATTGTCAACCCAAGCTTTGTAAACGCCATGCACGCACAAACATTTATTTGATCTTAGTGTTCAGAATAATATTATTAACTTCTGTCATTTTACACACCCTGAAAAAGGAGCCTAACAAAAACTCATTCCATGATCATATTGATGCACACACAGGGATGGTAGTTTACCTGCTCCAGCCTAACCTCGGGCGCCTCTTCAGTGGTGGCAGACTGA
>ERZ1740062.1318-NODE-1318-length-10386-cov-3.813668_pt1 | contig 10386 bp, 10 predicted proteins | sample MGYA00581741_ERZ1740062 | MGnify/ENA primary metagenome ERZ1740062 (study PRJEB43018, sample SAMN04849747) | marine metagenome | isolation source: floating plastic debris | place: Pacific Ocean | collected 2008-09-01 | study: EMG produced TPA metagenomics... | reverse complement strand
GTCGCAGACGATGATATTCTCGCCCCGTTCCGAGCGCGCCGCCACAATATTGGAGCCGATAACGCCCGCGCCGCCGGTCACCAGGATCAGATTTCCCATGTTTTACGCCTCTTTCTTGGCGGCGAGCAGACGCTCAATCGTGCCGGTGGTGCTGAACCCCTCTTTTAAGGACGCGAGATGCACCCGCCCGCCATAAGCCTCGACAATCTCCGCGCCGACAACCGTTTCCTTGGTGTAACCCGCGCCCTTGGTGAGCTCTTCGTGCTTGATCGCCTCAATCAGCTTGATCGGGGTGTCATCATTGAAGGGGACGACGAGATCCACGTCCGTAAGGCCCGCAATCACGATGGCGCGGGAATTCTCGTTCGTGACCGGCCGTCCCTCGCCTTTAAGCCGTCGGATGCTGTCATCGGTATTGAGCCCGACGATCAGCCGATCACATTCGGCGCGGGCCTGCCGCATGAGGGAGATATGCCCCGGATGCACCAGGTCGAAGCAGCCGTTGGTAAAGCCGACTTTAAGCCCGCGGGAGCGCCAGTTCATCACCCGCTCGAGCGCCATGTCGAGATTGACGATCTTCGCGTCCATATCGCCGATTTCCTGGCTATGGAGGGCCTGTTTTATTTCTGCCTTGGTAACAGCCGCAGTCCCGGATTTGGACACTGCGATCCCGCCGGCCAGATTGGCGATCCGCGCGGCGTCGGCAAGGGACGCCCCGGCAGCAAATGCGATGGCGAGCGCCGCAATGACGCTGTCGCCCGCGCCGGAGACATCGAAAACCTCCTGCGCTTCGGCGGCGATATGATGGGCCTCGTCCTTGGTGATCAGGCTCATGCCTGCCTCGGACCGGGTGACAAGAATGGCGGAAACCCCGGCTTTTGATAAGATCGACCGCGCCGCCTGCTCCACCTCATAATTAGTGCCGCAGGGCATCCCGCTTGCCGCGATCATCTCTTTGCGGTTCGGGGTGAGCAGGGTAACGCCCGCATAGCGGCTGAAGTCCGTTGACTTCGGATCGGCAATGATGGGGATGTCCTTTTCCTTCGCATAGGCGATGACTTGCCGCAGAACGGTATCGGAGAGAACCCCCTTCGCATAGTCAGAAAGAACAATGATATCGGCGTTTTTAACCGCGCCTTGAAAGGCTTTAAGGACATTTCCGGCGGTTTGCGGTTGTAGCTGGTGGGTCGCCTCATGATCGCTGCGCAGGAGCTGCTGTCCATCGGCGATAAAGCGGGTTTTTACCGTGGTCGGCCGACCGACCGATTTCACCAGATGAGGTGTCGTGGCGCCTTGCGTGGCGAAAATACCTTCAATCTCGCGACCTTCCGGGTCTTCCCCGACGACGGAGATCAGCTGCGCTTTCCCGCCGAGGGAGGCGATATTGCGCACCACATTGCCCGCGCCGCCCAGCATCTGTGATTGATGCGTGATGCTCAAGATCGGGATCGGCGCCTCGGGCGAGATGCGCGCAGTACTGCCATAGACGAAACGGTCCAGCATCACATCGCCGATCACCAAGGCTTCGATTGAGGCGGCTTTGTCGAGAATATCAAGCAAAGGGATGCGATTTTCCATGCAATTCAGACCAGTTTCAACGATTGTTCAAGGGCGCCGCAGAGCATATGCCCGAAGGTGATATGCATTTCCTGTATGCGCCGGGTGGATTGTGCGGGCACGATCAGGGAAACATCGGCAAGTTCCGGCATCCGTCCGCCGTCCCGCCCGGTGAAGGCCGTCGTGACTAATCCCTTTTCGCGCGCGAGTATGAGGGCTTTCACTACATTCGGGCTGGTGCCTGAGGTGGTAATGCCAACAGCGACATCGCCGGGCTTACCCAGCGCATCGATCTGGCGCGCAAACACCTCCTCGAAGCCAAGATCATTGGCCCCGGCGGTCAGCGCAGACGTATCGGTATTGAGCGCGATGGCGGCGATGGGTTTGCGATCCTCAACAAAGCGGATGACAAGCTCAGCCGCCAGATGCTGCGCGTCCGCCGCGCTGCCGCCATTACCAAAGAAGAAGATCTTGTTGCCATTCTGAATGGCGGTGACCCAGAGGTTCAGCATCTCCTGGAATGGTTCGGCGAGCGCCGCGTGGCTTTTTGCCAGCACCTCGCCATGGTCTTCCAGCTCGCGGTTAAAATAATCTAGCGGATCCAAAATGCCTCGCCTTGAATAGAATGAAGTGTACTGGTCATAATATAATCTCGCCGCCCCTGCAAATACGGAGTTGCCACGCTATCAAACGGACGGCTCCTTCGGGAGGTCTTTTGAGGTGCGCGCGGCGCGCGGGTCGGTGCTGTCGAAGGCTTCAAACGGGGCTTTCAGGCGGGCTTTGGACATCTCGATATAGTCGGGGTTGATCTCAATGCCGGTGGTGGCGCGACCGAGCACATTGGCGACCCGCACCGTCGTGCCGCTCCCCAGAAACGGATCCAGCACCACATCCCCGGGGTTGGAAGAAGCTTTTACAATCCGTTCAAGCAATGCTTCGGGTTTTTGCGTGGGGTGAGGCAGCCGTTCCGCCGCGCAGTAATGCACATGGCTGAACTGCCAGACATCGCCCGGGTTTGCGCCGGCCATATTATTACGCTTGCGGTAATATTTCTGCGGTACCCGCACGTCATCGAGGTTAAAGCGTGCGTCGTCGCCCTTCGAGAACCAGAGAATATCCTCATGACGCGGAGAAAAACCCTTTTTTCGGCCCATGCCTTGCGTGTAATGCCAGGTGATCCAGCCCTGCGGCGTGAGATTAAAGTCTTCTTCCAGCAACAGATAGAGTCGGGCGATGAACTTGACGCCCATGAAGCAATAGAGCGATCCGCCGGGTTTTAACAGGCGCACGGCCTCCGTCAGCCAGCTTTCGCTAAAGGCCTGATATTCCGCGCGGTCTTTCAGGTCGATATTGTTGCCGTAGTTTTTGCCGAGGTTATAGGGTGGGTCGGCGATGATCAGATCGACGCTTTCCGCCTTGAATTTCGCCATTTCCGTGGCTGCATCGCCGCAGATCAAGGTACTTTTGGGAATTATCTGATCCATTCCGGCTATTGCGGGGAGCGTTTTGCCATGATGCGCTGCAGGGTGCGCCGGTGCATGTTCAGCCGGCGGGCCGTCTCCGAAACATTATGATCGCAAAGTTCATAAACGCGTTGGATATGCTCCCAGCGGACACGGTCGGCGGACATTGGGTTTTCCGGCGGCGTCGGCATGGCGTCCTTGTCCGCGAGCAAGGCATTGACGATGTCTTCAACATTGGCCGGTTTGGCAAGATAGTCGATGGCACCAGCCTTCACCGCCGCACCGGCGGAAGCGATATTTCCATAGCCGGTCAGCATGACGACGCTGGCATCTTCATTCACCTTGCGAATGGCTTCAACCACCTCAAGCCCGTTGCCATCCTGAAGCCGAAGATCAACAACGGCATAATCTGGGGCGGCTTGTGTGGCGCATCTCTTGCCTTCAGCCACCGAATTAGCAAGCATCGGGGTGAAACCTTTACGCTCCATCGAACGGCCAAGCCGGTTCAGAAAAATCTCATCGTCGTCCACGATGAGGAGTGACTTTTTGTCATCCATTTCCCGCTCTTTTACTTCCACACCTTAATAAACAAGCTGTCCAAAACAGATTAGCATATTTTCTAACTACTGAAAGGATCAGATTTTTCAAGCTCCCGCCGCGACCAGAGAATTTCCACAATCGCTCCGCTATCCCTTTGGTTACGGAAGTTAAGCTCTCCGCCGCTTCGTTTGATCAGCATATCGGCGATGAAAACGCCAAGACCCATGCCACCGCGCCCGCGCCGGGTTGACATATAGGGCTCTCCCAGCCGATCGAGGACTTCCTCGGAGAAGCCAGGGCCGTCATCGCGGATTTCCGCCCGCACCAGATTATCATTCCAGTAAAGGTCTATGGTCACGTTGTCGGCGGCAAACTCCGCGGCATTGCTGATCAGGTTGCCAAGCCCGTGGCGCAGCTCCGCCGTCAGGAACAGCCGGGGGATATCGGTGGGCTCTCCATGGGTCTGAATGACGAAATGCTTGTCGCTGTCCTTGTACTTTTCCGTGACCAGCGAGAAGAGGTTATCCAGTGCGAGGAAATTATGATGGGCGGAATCTGTGATAAAACGCTCCGTCTCCGGCCCCTTGGAAAGTTGCGCCAGCACCTCGGCGCATTTTTTCGCCTGATCATATAACAAGGCGGCGTCTTCCGCAGTATCGCTTCCCTCTGGCAAAGCTTGTTTCAGTTCCTCCGATACCAGCAGGATGGTGTTGAGCGGAGTGCCGAGCTCATGGGCGGCGGCTGCGGCGATCCCGCCCACGGCGGAGAGTTGCTGTTCGCGGGCGAGCTCTGCCCGAGCGATGGTGAGCGCGTCCGACATTTTCCGTGAGTCCGCAGCGATCAGCCAGGCATAACCGGAAAGAAACGCCGTCCCGAGCACCAACGCGGCCCAGATCGCCAGAATATAGATGTTGGAGAGGATCAATGATCCTTCAGGCAGTGGCAGAGGTTCATAAAAGAGCGCAAGGAAGGTAATGCAGGCGAGCGTCGTCACACCGAGGAAAAAGGTCCCCTGTCGTGTGAGGTTGGTCGCGGAAATGGTGACCGGCACCAGGAACAACACCGAAAAGGGGTTTGAAAGGCCGCCGGTAAAATAGAGTAGCCCTGCGAGTTGCAGGATATCATAGAACAGGTAAAGAAGCGCGCCTCGGTTCGGTAACCGCGCCGAGGGCTTGCGGTTGAGGCTGACCAGCAGGTTGAGAATGGCGCTTGCGCCAATTAACAGGGCGACGGGCAGAAGCGGTAGATCATAGTCGAAGACGAAAAAGACGACGATCACCGTCAGGGCCTGTCCCAGCACGGCCAGCCAGCGGATATAGACCAGTGTTTTCAGGCGCATCCCGCTTTCGGCGAGGTGGATGGCGTCGGATTCAATGCTGGGAGTGGACATCAGGGGCGCATTTTCTGCCATATTCACTGTTTCACGCGCAGGTTTATTTTTCAGAAGATTATTCGACATATTAATGCCATCATTGATGCCCTAATCTATATCAGTATCCTGTTTTCCAACGATGAGTCAAAAAGGATTAAAAAGATGCAGATGACATTCAGGGCAAGTCGCCGAAAATTCCTCTCTCTCGTAGGTGCAAGCGCACTCCTCCTGGGGGCTGGGACCGGCAATTTCGCCCAAGCAGGTGAAGCGCAGGATCAACTGGTCGAAAAAGCGAAATTCACCATTACTAATGGCGCGGCACAGTCGGAAATGGAGCAGTTCCGTAAATTGCTCGCGGTTGCCAAGGGTGTTGTTGTCTTCCCGCAAGTGCTGAAAGCCGGCTTCTTTGTGGGCGGCGCGGGCGGAAGTGGTGTTCTTCTGGGCAAGAATGAAGCCGGGGAATGGTCCTCACCAGCCTTTTACAGGATGGGTCAGGGCAGCATCGGGTTGCAGTTCGGCGCGCAGGCGAATGAGCTGGTGCTGGTAATCATGACAGACAAGGGCCTTAAAGCCATTATCGACTATCAGGTTAAGCTCGGCGGGGATTTGCGCGCGGCCGTCGGCCCGGTGGGGACGCCGCTTGGCGCCTCAACCACGACAAATCTGAAGGTGGATGTCTTCTCCTTCGCGATTTCGAAGGGTCTCTTTATCGGTGCGTCTGTGGAAGGCTCGATCCTGTCATCGCACTCGGATTCCAACGAGTCCTACTATGGTAAGCCGGTCACCTCGCTGCAAATCGTTATCGACAGAACGGTATCGAATGCGCTAGCCGATGGCTTATAGACTGCATTAACGGCGGCAGAGGCCAAGTATCGAGTAAGCCCTTATTCTTCGGACGCCGCGGACAGCAGGCGCACAACATCCGGATGGCGGTTCTGTTTCGCATGATCCAGGGCCGTCCGTCCGGTGAAATCCGTAAGATCCAGCGTAGCACACTTTTCAAGCAGAAGTTTCACACCCTCCTTATGGCCGGTCTTGGCCGCCTTGATCAACGGGGTCTCCCCCTGCTGGTTTTCTTCGTCAATATCTGCGCGCGCCTCGATCAGGATTTTTGCGGCGGCAGTAGATCCATAGGCGGCCGCCTGCATCAGGGCGGTATTGCCAAATGGATCAGGGATGTCGCCCTGGTCGCCATTGCGGATCAGCACGCTTACAGTCATCGGCACACCGGCAATCGATGCGTGATGCAGTAGCGGAATTTTCTTCAAATCACGGGCATTCGGGTTGTTGCCGGTCAGAAGATATTCTTCCACCGCTGCGGAATCGCCCCGATCTGCGCTTTGAAAGACGGCATCTTCTCCCAGGATGGACTGGGCATAAGTGGGCGGGATAATCAGAAAAACTGTTAAGAAAACAAGCAAGTAGAAACGCATTAAGTCATTCCTTACACAAAATACCTGTGTCACAATCCCCACAGAGCCGCAGCAGATTATTAATCAATTATCTATAATATCGCAAAAAATACTGACATTACGCCGATTTTTCATATATTATGTTGCACTGCAGCGAAACTCGGCGCAGAGAAACCCATCAGAAACCAACATAGTGGTTTTTGTTAATGTAGGAGAGTACGACGTGCTTTACCAGTTCAATGAAATGCAAAAAATGGCGCTTTCACCTGTACGGATGGCCGCACAATTTTACTCTCAGATTCTGAAGAGTCCGTTCAACCCGATGTCCGAAACGGCGCCCGCACAAACCATGGCTGCTGGATTCGACCTATTCTCGGAAACCACGCAATATCATGGCAAGCCTGCCTTTGGCCTGACCTCGACCAAGATTGATATGCGTACCGTGGCAGTGACGGAGGAAATTCTCCACCGCAAAACATTCTGCCAGCTCAAGCATTTCAAGCGGGATACGACCCGCAAGGACCCGAAGTTGCTGATCGTGGCGCCGATGTCCGGCCATTTCGCGACACTGCTCCGCGGCACGGTCGAGACGATGATGCCAAATCATGATGTCTATATCACCGACTGGCGGGATGCGGCGAATGTCCCCGTTTACGAGGGGCGGTTCGATCTGGATGACTATATTGATTATATCATCGACTATATCGACATCCTCGGCCCCGACACCCATGTCATGGCGGTTTGCCAGCCCGGTGTGCCGGTCACGGCCGCTGTTGCGCTGATGTCGGAAGACAATAACCCGAATGTGCCGCTGTCCATGACCCTGATGGGCAGCCCCATCGATACTCGCCGTCACCCGACGGAGCCCTGCAAGCTGGCGATGACCCACTCCATCGAATGGTTCGAGCATACGGTGATCAATCATGTCCCGCTCGGCTATCCCGGCGCGTTCCGCCGCGTCTATCCCGGCTTTTTGCAGCTCAGCGGATTTGTCAGCATGAATTTCGGCCGCCATATGGAAGCCCATATGAAACAGTTTGATCACCTGGTTGAGGGTGATGGCGACAATGCAGATAGACACCGCGCCTTTTACGCTGAATATAACGCGGTGATGGACCTTACGGCGGAATATTACCTGCAGACGATCGAGACCGTGTTCCAGAAACAGGCGCTTGCCAAGGGCGAGATGATGTATCGCGGTGACCGGCCTGTCCGAACGGACCTGATCAAGAAAACCGCGCTGATGACGGTTGAAGGGGAGCTAGACGATATTTCAGGCATCGGTCAAACCGTGGCTGCGCATGATATCTGTAGCAATTTGCCAGACAGCATGAAAGCCCACTACGAGCAAAAGGGCGTCGGTCATTACGGCGTCTTTAACGGCAGTAAGTTCAATAGCGAGATTGCCCCGCGTATCAGCGATTTCATCCTCAACCAAGAGCCGCGCAACCGCGCCCGGTTGGCTCTGGTGTCAGAAAAATCGAAAGCGAACGGCGCGGCGAAATCTGCTCCGGCGAAACCCGCAGCCGCAAAAGCTGCTACAGCTAAGCCTACCGCAAGAAAAGCCCCCGCGCCAAAACCCGCTGCGAAAAAGGCGGCACCGTCGAAAACGATGAACGGCAAGAAACCGACGCCCAAGGCATCGAAGGCGTCTGCGGCCAAACCGGTAACGGCTAAAGCATCTCCGCCCCCTGCCAAAACGACGCCCAAGAAGACCACGCCCGCAAAGGCGGCTTCTGCGTCGGCAACGGTAAAGTCCGCCAAGACACCGGTTGCCCGCAAACCTCGGGCAGCGGCCAAACCGGCAACACGGGCGCGGCGTCAACCAGCGAAAAAGGCCTAAGGTGGAGTGAGCGAGAAACCATTCTGGGAGACCGTCGCGCTTGAAGACATGACGGCGACGCAGTGGGAATCCCTCTGCGACGGCTGCGGTAAATGCTGTCTGCTCAAGTTGGAGGACGAGGATACGCTCGAACTTGCCTATACCGACGTCGTCTGTCGCCTGCTTGATCTTGGGAACTGCCGCTGCACCCGCTATCCAGAGCGTTCTCGCCTCGTGCCCGATTGCATTACCCTGACTCCGGATATTATCCCGAAATTGCGCTGGATGCCGAAAACCTGTGCCTATCGTCTTCTGTCGGAGGGGAAATCTCTTCCCTGGTGGCACCCGCTCCTCTCTGGCGACCCTGATACCGTTCATCAGGCGGGTATATCGGTGCGTGGCCGCGCCATTTCGGAGCGACGCGCGGGTGATCTTGAGGATCATATCGTCGATTGGCCCGATGAAGATGTCGGCTGATCGCCGCAATCTGGAACTGGTGACAGGGACGTCGCCGCACCTCGTCTGTGAGGGCCGCCGCATCCCGATCGAAGTGAAACGATCTCCCCGCGCGACGCGGATCAAGCTCCGGATCGATCCACGGCGGGGTGTTGTTCTGCTGTTGCCAAAGCGCGCTTCGCTCAAGGCGGGCATGATATTTCTGCGTCAGGAAATCGACTGGATTTCCAGCAATATCAACAGGATACCAGAAACTGTGCCATTTCGCGATGGCGTCATGCTGCCCCTTCTGGGTCGGCCTCACCGGATCACCCACGCCCCGGACCAACGCGGCTTTGTCTGGGCGGAGGATGGACGTATCTATGTCGCGGGCGGGGAAGAACATCTGCCGCGCCGGATGAAGGACTGGACCCGTAAGATGGCAAAAACGGAGATTAGTGTCTGGGCCGCAGAATATGCCGAGAAGATCGATGCCCGCTATAGCGGCATTACACTCCGCGATCAGGTGTCGCGCTGGGGGAGCTGTTCTTCGACCGGGCGGCTTAATTTCTCCTGGCGCTTGCTGCTGATGCCGGAGGATGTGATGCGCTATATTGTCGCCCATGAGGTGGCGCATTTGCGGCATATGAACCATTCCGCCGCCTTCTGGGCGCTGGTGGACGAGCTTCACCCGCGCGTTGAACACGCCAAGAAGTGGCTCAAAAGCAATGGGTCGGATCTACATAAGTATGGCGTTGAATGAATGAAGAGGGTATGACTCTTCCGACCCCATTCGAAAGCCTTTCATGAAACGACTTGCCCCCTCTTCCGTTCCCTTTACGCTGTATCTTGCGGCGGCGGTGGCACTTGGGCCCCTGTCGACGGATATGTATCTGCCGACCTTCCCCCAACTGGCAGAGTTTTTTAACGCAAGTGCGGCGGAAGTACAGCTCACGCTCAGTATTTTCACGTTCGGGATTGGCGGATGCCAGCTGATTTACGGGCCGCTGACGGACCGGTTCGGGCGCAAACCGATCATTGTCGCGGGGCTGTTTATCTATGTTGTGGCGAGTTTTGCCTGTCTGTTTGCTGTTGATATCGATCAGCTGGTGATTTTGCGCTTTATCCAGGCGCTCGGCGTTTGCGCGGCTATTGTCGTGCCCCGCGCCATGGTGCGCGATTTGTTCAAGCGGGAGCAGGCGGCGCAGCAGCTTTCCCGCATGGGCACGATTATGGGCCTCGCGCCAGCTATTGCGCCGGTGATGGGGGGATATATCGCCGCTTTTTACGGCTGGCAATCGGTGTTTTTCGTGCTCGGCCTTGTGTCCCTGATCGTCGGGCTGGTGACATTGCTGCTTGTCGATGAGTCTCTACAGAGAAAAGACCTCAATGCGCTGCGCCCCAGCCATATCGCCCAGAACTTTCTGGATTTGCTCAAGCATCGGGAGTTTTTGGGCTATGCGTTGACGGGCGGCCTCTGTTTTAGCGGGCTTTTCTCCTTTATTTCCGGCTCTCCTCTCGTCCTTATTGAGGTGCTTGGTGTGCGTGCCGAGAATTTTGGCTATTTTTTCGGGGCCGTTGTACTTGGTTTTATGAGTGGGACGCTGCTCGGCCCAAAGATGACAAATGCGAAAGGCCTTTCCTTCTCCGTCGGTATCGGCGCGATAATTTGCGCCGTTGGCGGGGGCAGCATGGTATTGGCGGCATGGGCAGGGTTTAACACGGTGGCGGCGGTCATCCTGCCGCTGATAATCTATACGCTCGGCATGGGGGTTGTCCTGCCGC
>ERZ1740062.1317-NODE-1317-length-10388-cov-4.243105_pt1 | contig 10388 bp, 11 predicted proteins | sample MGYA00581741_ERZ1740062 | MGnify/ENA primary metagenome ERZ1740062 (study PRJEB43018, sample SAMN04849747) | marine metagenome | isolation source: floating plastic debris | place: Pacific Ocean | collected 2008-09-01 | study: EMG produced TPA metagenomics... | reverse complement strand
GTTCCGGTCAGGGGCGATGAAGGCCGTGCGGTTACGCGGCGGGGGGCGGAAGAATGGGACGTCATAAATATCTGGCCAGAATTTTCTATGCGGGCTTAAAAAACCAGTCGGTTTTAGCAAGCTTTTCCACACATGTCACATAAAGCTGCGGCCAAATGAAAGAAACTTTTGACAGCGATCCTTTATTCTGGCAATTCACCTCCTTCAATGGTGAGTTGGGGCGTTATGGCACAAGTTGGCGCCCCGGTGAGAATGAGGTGACAATGGCAAAACCGGAATGGGGCGAAAAGCATCGTTGCAGTGCTTGCGGCAAGCCTTTTTACGACATGAAGAAAACGCCGATCATCTGCCCGTCTTGCGGAGCGGAGAATAAGCCGGAGCGGTTGCTGAAACCACGACGGTCGGCACCAACCTCGCCGTCGGAGGCGGAAAAGAAAGCCGCCGCGGCAAAGAAGAAGGCCGCGGAAGCGTTGACGGATGACGATACGGAGCTCGATGACGATATCGATGATGATCTTGTCGATCCGGATACGGTCGATCTCGCCGACGATGATGACGATGACGACGATCTTTCCGGCGTCGTGATCAAGCCGAAAAGCGACGACGAAAGCTGAATTCAGCGGGTCTGCATTTTTGACTTGAAACTAAGCGGGCTTCGGCATAGGTTCCGAACCCGCAGCGGGCATGCCCGCTATCCATGGGGCCATAGCTCAGTTGGGAGAGCGCTTGAATGGCATTCAAGAGGTCGTCGGTTCGATCCCGATTGGCTCCACCATTCCCCCCCTAACGGGGGGATTTCCCTTTCTTCCTTGATTTCAATCGGCTTAATATATCATCGTGATCCAGCCTGGGTCGGCTGGGCGTTTTATTAAGGTCTGGTAGGAATGACAAATTTCCGGATTTCCGTTGTTGTCCCCGCGTATAATAGCGATGCGACGATCTGCGGGACGCTGGATGCCCTGCTCGGTCAAAACCGCGCGGCGGATGAAATCTTTGTCGTTGATGATTTTAGTGAAAAACCCGTCTCCTCCCTCCTCGGGGATCGCTATCCTGACGTTAAAATCATCCGTCATGAGCGGAATATGGGCGTGCAGAACGCCCGGAACTCCGGCTTTGCTGAGGTCACGGGTGACTATGTCCTTTTTCTTGACGCGGATGATATCCTTTGTCCCGAATTTCTGGATGTTGCCTCCCGCCTGCTTGAGAAAAACCCTCATTGCGGCGGGTGTTTTGGCAGGTTTTATAAATGCTTCGCTGGCGATGCCGGGCCGTTTCTTCGAGATCATCAGCCGCAGGAGCCGGAGGTTGAGGCGTTTTCGCATGAAGGCGGGCTGACCTTTTACCTCAACCACACCGGAGAATTTATCCCCTCCTTCAGCCTGCTTCGGAAATCCGTGCTGGATGGTCTCGTCCGGGATGGGCATTTGTTTCACCCTGAACTATACAATAATCAGGATTTTCACCTTTTTGTCCGGGTTTTGGCGACGGCGGATGTGCGTTATATCAAAAACCCGATGGGAGTCTATTTTCTGCAGCCTGAAAGCATTTCGCGCAATCAGGAAAAAGCATGGTCATCGCGCGCGGTTGCCGTTGAGTCGCTTATCGAGCTTGCAAGCGATCTCGCGCTTTCGAAATTCCATGTTGCCTTTCTCAAGAAAATGAGGGCGATTGCCGTGCGCCGCATGGCGCGCCTTCTTTCCAATGCCGGAAAACGTAAGGAGGCCGTAAAGACCCTGACGAAGGAGCTAAGACGTGCGCCGAGCCTTAAAACCTTCGTGCTTTTGATGCTGATTGGTCTGGGGCTGCATCAGAAAACACTAACCTACGCCGGACGGGAGTACTAGATTTTGGCTGATTCCACCAGAACCTAAAAAGGCCCCACCAGTTCGGCGGGGCCTTATTTTATTGCAAGTGACCGATAAGCGACTAAAAACTAGACTACAGGTGATCATCCCACTAGCGTAAGATCAAAATTGCCTGTCAACACACATATAACTGGCGGTATTCTAACGCCTGCAAAGTTAAATTCAATTCGAACGCTACTATCAAACGTTCCTATAAATTTATTAGCATCGACATATCCAATACATTTAAAAAAGACTTCCATATCGATTGGGGCGTCAATTGGGACGGGCTCGTCTGAGTTGCTAACATAAACTTCTGTTCCGGCGGGAACATTTGTTTCCGTGAGCGTTTCAAAGATAGTTGGTTCATTCTCATCGCTTGAAACTGTTTCGGCATTTGAAAAGATGAGGATCTTATCAATTCCCATCGCCGCGATAGATTTTTCGTTTTTTGGATCAGCTGAACCGACTTCCAGAAACGCAAAAATTCTTCCGTCCTCATCTCGTGCACAATATCCAGATTTCACAGGTTGATTCATCAAGGCTCGCTCTGCGCCATATTTCAACTCACCAAGAAACACTGGGTTATTTTCCAGTGCGACTTTATCTGGGTCATCAGGAGCACAATCAAAATAGAAATTCAAATTTTCTGTTCTGAATACGCCGTTAACAATCTCAACCCGCGACCCGAAGTCTTGTGTGATGCTTTTGCCCATGTCGTATGTGCGCTCACAGTGCTTTCGAAGTCGCTGAGGCGAGAGAATGTTTTCTATCAGAAAGAAATTTTCTCTAATTTCCGGAAAAGATAGCGAGATAATCGGTTTTGCCGTCGGCCCTGCCAATGTTTCATAAATATCGAATCTTCGGCCATTGCTTAAGACAAAATATTGAGCACGCACTTCAGGATGGGCTGCGTAAGAGTGTGCTTGGTCAAAGTCAGTTTGACTAAGGTTGTGGTTTCCACGTTTTGCTTCGATTATAAAACTACCGCGTCTTCCATCTATTCCACAGCGGTAATCAAGAAAACCTCGCAGTTCCACATCGTTCTTACCCTTGCGACCAATTTGAACATATGGATATCGGAGCAACTCTCCCCTACGAGTAAAATATGGTCCGGTATGATTATATCCAAGGTGCAATAAAACTCGATCAATGATTACAGCCCGCACATCGTCTTCTGACATGCCAAAAATTTGTTCCTCGGTCAGATCTTCTAGAATGAGCATCATCGTCCATGAATCAAGTTGGCTTACATATTCGACTATACCTATTCTTTAATTGTTGTCTTTCTCTTTTCAGCTAACTCACGCTGCGGTGCGTTGGGGGCGGCGGTTGCGGGAGCGAGTTTTGCCCGATCCGCTGCGCTGCGGTTTTGCCGCGCCCGATCCGGCGTTCCGGGATTTTGGTGCGCCAGAGCGGCCGTCACCATTATTTTGCCGATTGCCGGAGCCTGAGGAGCGGCGGTTTCCGCCGCCACGGCGTCCGCGTCCGTTATTCGCGGGCTTGCTTTCCTCGCCTGCCGGGGCAGGGGCGATGCCTTCCGCGTGAAAGGGATGATCCTCCAACACCGGGACGGGCTGGCGGATGCTCTTCTCGATATCCTTAAGATAAGCGCGCTCCTCATGATCACAGAAGGAGAGAGACGCCCCCGTCGCGCCGGCGCGGGCCGTCCTGCCGATCCGGTGGACATAGCTTTCGGGCTCGTTCGGAATCTCGAAATTGATCACATGGGTGACGCCGTCGACATCAATCCCGCGCGCGGCCACATCCGTCGCCACAAGGGCGCGTGTGTCGCCGGCGCGGAAATCATTGAGCGCCTTCTGGCGCGCATTCTGCGACTTGTTTCCGTGAATGGCGGCAGAGGAGATGCCGAGCTGTTCGAGCTGACGTGAGACGCGGTTCGCGCCATGCTTGGTGCGGGTGAATATCAGCACACGACTCAGACTTTCGTCTTTCAGCACATGGGCGAGCAGTTCGCGCTTACGACCCTTCGGCACCATCAGCACATGCTGGTCGACCTTTTCCGCTGTTGTTGCCGCCGGGGCAACCTCGATGCGGAGGGGGTTTTGGAGAATGCTGTTCGCGAGCTTTTCAACCGATGTCGGCATGGTCGCGGAGAAGAGCAGGGTCTGGCGCGCCTTCGGCAATTGCGCGATGATCTTCTGGATATCGCGAATAAAGCCCATATCGAGCATCCGGTCGGCCTCGTCCAGTACCAGAAACTCGACATTGCCAAGATTGACATGCCGCTGGTTCATCAAATCGAGCAGGCGGCCCGGCGTCGCGATCAGGATATCGACACCGGCGGCCATCGCCTTGATCTGTGGTTTGGCCCCCGCACCGCCATAGATGAGGGTGCTTTTAAGATGCAGATATTTGCCATAGGCGCGGACATTCTCGGAAATCTGTATCGCAAGTTCGCGCGTTGGCGCGAGGATCAGGGAGCGGGCGCCCTTTGCGGTGCGCTTGCCTTCGCCGGTCAGGAGTTTCTGGATCAGGGGAAGCGAGAAGGCGGCGGTTTTCCCGGTGCCGGTCTGTGCGATCGCGATCAGGTCCTTGTTATCCAGAACGGCGGGAATCGCCTGCTTCTGGATTGGTGTCATGGTTTCATAACCGCCTTCTTTAATCGCCCGAAGGACGGATTGGTTCAGACCGAGGTCTGTAAATTTTGTCATTACTTTAGTTACTTTCCAGTTTTTATGAGGCCTGTTGCAGTGCCCGCGTCTAAAACTCGCGCAAAAACAAACAGTCGGTCGAGTTCCTCGATCGCATCATGTTTATTGCTGTTTCAGGATTGGGTTTCGATAGACTAATTGTTTGTTCTCTAAATTAGCACCATGCGAAAGGCTGCAACGCGACACTCTTCTGGTATCGCTTCGGCAATGCAGGGGCTTATACGCTAAATTACCGGAATGTCAAACTTTCTCTATGTGCCTGCCAGCTGTTTCATGCGCTTTAGGGCGTCCGCCGCGAGCGCCCGAGTGAGGTCTCCGGCATCCATATCGCGCGCAAGCGATGCCGCCTGCCCTGCCCAGAGCGAGGTGAAATCACCCGATCCGGCTTTTTCCGCCTTGGCTTTCAGGGGCGCGAGGGCGGCCCCGGCGGTCGGAAAGGGCGGGGTCTTGTCAGAGATTGGACCGACTTCCCGGATTACCCGGTTGATCAGCCCGCGCGCAGGCTTCCCGGAGAATACATTTGTCAGGACGGTCTGGTCATCCTTTGCCTGATGAAGCGCAGCGCGATGGACATCGCTGATCAGGGACTGTGGCGTAAACAGATAGGCCGTTCCGATTTGCACGCCAGCGGCGCCCAAGGCAAAGGCCGCCGCGATGGCCCGACCATCGGCAATACCACCGGCCGCGATAACCGGCACTTTCACGGCATCAACAACCTGCGGCAAAAGCGCCATGCTGCCTGCCTGCGCGGTCACGTCTTTGGTCAGGAACATACCGCGATGACCGCCCGCCTCATAGCCTTGCGCGATAATCGCATCGCAGCCGTTCGCCTCAAGCCAGCGGGCCTCCTCAACCGTGGTCGCGCTGGAAATAACTCGCGCACCCGTCGCCTTAACCCGTGCAAGAAGGGACGCTTCAGGCAGACCGAAATGAAAACTGGCCACTTTTGGCTTAATATCCTCGATCAGTTCACACATGCCGTCATCAAACGCACGACGGATGGAGGCGGGCGCAATGTCGGACGGGTCAAGTCCGTATTCCGTATAGAAAGGCGCGAGCTGTGCCGTCCAGGTCGCCTGCTGCTCCGGCGTCGGTGCAACGGCGGTATGGCAGAAAAAATTCATGCTGAAAGGATTTGCGGTTTGCTGGCGAATGACGCCCGCCTCGGCGCGCATCTGATCTTCGTTTAACATGGCGCAGGGAAGAGACCCCAGACCGCCCGCCTCACTTACCGAAATCGCCAGCGCCGAGCCGTTGGCCCCGGCCATAGGGGCCTGGATAATCGGCACTTCGATTTGAAGCAGATCAAGTAGTCTCTCGTCCGGCCACATCACAACCCCTCCCGTTTCTTATATTCTGACGATTAATTTTAGCAATTTAGATCGCAAGGGTCAGGCTTTTTTTGGTTTGCGGAACAGGGTGAGAATCCGGCCGTCGATCAGGGCGATGCTCGCAAAGACAATTGCTTTTTCCGTGTGGAAACAATATTCAGATTTTCTAGCTTTATATATAGTTATGAGCTAGACTATATATATGGGAACTGTTGACACATATACTGTTAGACAAGCGTCACGATTGAGCGGATTAACCGTCAGTATGGTGAATTATTTGTGTCGTAGTGGCATTTTGACGCCGTCTACGGGCCATAACCCGGGTAGAGGAAGAGCACGTCAATATAGCTTTGGGGATATCGTTATTTTGCGTGCGCTAGCAAAACTGTTATCGTTGGGGGTGTCGGTTGCCCGAATAAAAACGGCTCTGAATGCGATTAAAAAACATCATCCTGGGATAACGCCAGAAACAATACCGTCACAGTATCTGGTAACTGATGGGGAAAAAGTATTTCTTAAACATAGTAATGAAATACTAGAGACACTGGATGGATCCGGGCAAATGTCATTTGTTTTTATGATTGAGTTGGCATCCTTGCATAAAGAAGTGTTGGATGCGAAAAAAGCTCTGGAAGCGGTATAGGAGGCTTGAGGATGAATAATGTCTTAAATCTGATACCCGAACGCGATGTTGCGAGTGAGCTTTTTGATTTGCAAAAAGAGCAGTTGGAGCATGATAGTAAATATCATCGGGACATTTGTATTCTCAATGTTCATCAGCGAATGAACCACTACGCGCTGCATTTTGCAAAATACAGCGGGTATTTCGTGGAAGCGCTACGGTTATCGGATAATGAAAAATTTTGTCAGGCAATTGTGGATAGCTTCATTATTACGCTTGCGACCGCAAACACTCTAAATGTTGATTTAGGGGCAAATGCTGACAAAATGACGGATGGTGGAGAATTGATCGGTTATGATCGTTATAAAACAGACGAAAATGACCGGCTTCCGTTTGTCCTGTCATTCGTTGAAACAACAGGTAGGTTGGCTAAAGCCTGCGAGTCTGTGGACCATCTTGAGCCTTATCCCTTTAGGCAGGAAATGACTAGTTGTGCCAAAAGTATCCTGTATCTGGTGATGAAACAAAGCAGTACTCTCGACCTTGATTTGCCGAAGGAAACGCGCAAACGGCTTGCTACGGTGAAAGAAAGAAACATCTTTCATAATCGTTAGTTATCACGTGTCGTATGCGGAGGGGGATGCATGGCTTTTTGGAGTGGTCAAAAGCTTTTTGATAATTTGAAGGATATTATTGAGAATCCGAGCGAAAAACCGATAGCGAATGCGGCTTACGAGCTACGTATTGGGCCAGAGCAGTACGTAACTCCCGATGCTTTTTCTTCCAATCCACATGGTAAGACGAAAGTTAAGCTTAATGAAAAAGACTCGTTTTCCATTCCTCCGGGCCAATTCGCGTTTCTTCTTACGGAAGAATTAATATCAATCCCGCACTACGCTATTGGCTTTATATCCATGAAAGCCGGCATCAAATTTAAAGGTCTCGTAAATGTATCAGGCTTTCATGTAGATCCAGGGTACAAAGGTAGATTGGGTTTTTCTGTTTTTAATGCTGGTCCTGTACCGATCGACCTAGATAGAGGTGATGAGGCTTTTGCATTGTGGATCGCCGACCTTTCGGAAACGCAATCGGATAAATATAAAAGAAAAAACCCCGGCTATGAATCTATCCCTACAAGTATGATAAATGCTATTCCCGGTGAATTGCATTCTCTTCAAGGATTATCCAAAAAGATATCAGACGCCGATCAAAAAATAGAAAAGCTAAAGATTCATGCCGGAATTTACGCCGTTATTATTGTCTTGATTGTAGGGTTTTTACTTAGAGGACCTATTTACGAAGAAATAAAAGGATTGCTTAGTTACAATCAAGAAAAATCAGTTGAAGAAAAAACGAAATAGAAAAGGCGCGAAGAAATTCACACCTTTTTTACGTTTCTGAACAGCGCTAGGAGGCGCCCGTCGATCAGGGCAAGACCGGCGAAGATAACTGCCGTGCCGCCAAGCGCGAGGGGGTGGATGGCCTCATTGAGAATCCATACACCGAGGAGGAGCGCGGTTACCGGGAACAGGAAGGTGACGAGCAACAGATTGACGGCGCCGGCCAGCGCGAGAAGCTGGAAATAGAGAATATAGGCGAGCGCGGTGCCGAACAGGGCGAGCGCGACGACGGCGGAAATACTGATCCAGTCGGGGCTGGCCGCGAAAGGTTCATCCACAATCAGCGCCACGGGCAGCATGATCACACTGGAACAGGCGAGCATCCCGAACGCGTTGACGAGGGCCGAAGTCTCCTTCAGGCGCTTGCCCCAGATTCCAGCGAATCCATAGGAAAGCGCCGCCCCGAGAATGGCGAGCTGCCCGATGCTTTCAAAGCTGAACCCCTCCGTGAGGCTCGGCTGCATCATCACCACCACGCCGCCAAAACCAATCAGCACGCCCAGAAACTTGTGACGGTTGAGTTTCTCGTCCGCCGTGAGGAAATGCGCGAGGATGACCGCAAAGAGCGGCGTTGTGGCGTTCAGGATTGAGGCGACGCTGCCTGTAATGTGCGTCTGGCCCCAGACAATCAGGCTGAAGGGGATGATATTATTGAGAAGTCCCATCACCAGAAATATCCCCCAGAGCTGAAGATCGCGGGGGATCGCCTCGCCCTTTAGCTTGAGATAAGTAAACAGTGCGACCGCGGCGAGCAACACCCGCAGGCAGACGATGGTGAAGGGTGTGAAATCCACAAGCGCCAGCTCGATAAAGAAAAAGGTGCCGCCCCAGAGAAACGAAAGAACAAGCAATATGATCCAGGCACGCAACGACATTCTTTTCCCTCATAAACGGAAAATCCGATGGCACCACAATGTCACTTCTCGTCCGCTAAAACTATCCGAAATCTGCTGTCAAATTCGGCGGAGCCTTCTATCGAGCTTGCAGTTTCTCTTTGATCCATATCAATGTTATTATCTGTGCAAGAAAATAGTTTTGAGGCATAACGAGTTTTTCAGGAGGGTGATCCGTGGATATTAAAGCAGCCGAAACGCAATTACGGGATATGTTAGCCGAGGAGGTCAAGCGGCTGGAAGCCATTGAGCAACGGCTGCGCGGCGCCCACAGCGCTTCCTTCGGAGAGCAGGCGCTTGAACGCGAAGGCGATGAGGTTGACGAGCGGATGGAAGAAACAGTGATCCGCGAAATCGAAATGATCAAAGCGGCACTGGAACGGATTGAAGCCGGGAACTACGAGGTTTGCTCCTCCTGCGGCGGGGAAATCAGCGAAGCCCGCCTTGAGGCATTGCCCTACACGACCGTCTGCATCGATTGCGCTAAATAAGGCGGGGAACCGCGTTCCGCCCTCTAGTCCATCAGGCAATCCATCAGATTGTCTGCCAAAGCGTTCATCAGCTTGATGTAGAGCCCTGCTCCCGGTTCCAGATCAGCCCCGATCGGGTCGAGAACTCCAAGTTTGACCGGGAATCCTTCTGCCGCCGTTTGTAAGAGCCGGTCATCGAACTGCGGTTCCCGGAAGATGCAGACGGCAGCGGTTTCCTGTATTTTCGCCCGGATCTCTTTCAGCCGTTTCGCGCTTGCCGGGGCGTCCGGCTCCAGGGTGAGGGAGCCTACCGCCTTAAGATTATAGCGCGCCTCGAAATAGGGGTAGGCGTCATGCAGAACGATATAGGGCCTGCCCTGTAACGGGGCGAGGCGCGCGCGCAGTTCCGCGTCCAACTCGTTAAGTCGGGCGATCTGTTTTTCCGCATTCGCCTTATAAACCGTCCGGTTCTCTGGATAGCGGCGGCCCAGCTCTTTGGCGACGGCACGGGTTATATATATGGCATTCTCCGGGTCCAACCACAGATGCAGGTTGTCCGCCTCTGTGCCGTGATCGTCATGATCATCGTGGCCATTGTGATCATGGTCATCGTCGTCTTCATCGTCATCACTATGGGCGTGGCTATGGCCGTGCTCATGTTCGTGATCGTCCCAGGCGCCGCCCTCGCGCCGTTCAAGAAGTTTCACCCCCTCCGCGTGGGAAAGCGAAACCTTGCGCACCCCCTCGGGCAGGGACGACAGCGCATTTTTCAGAAAACTTTCAAACGCTTCATCTATATAGAAGACCGCAGCGGCATCCTGCAGGTCGCTAACCTGTGATGGTTTAAGCGAAAACCCGTGCGGCGACGCGATGCCGGTGATAAGAAGCGTTGCTTCCCCAATATCGCCCATTACGCCTTGAACCAGGGAATGTAGCGGCTTGATCGTCGCGATCACGACACCTTTTTCACTGGCAAGAGCGCTCGCGGGCAGCAGGAACAGAATGATAAGGCGGAAAAGACAACGTGTCATGGAGGGTCAAATTTCAAGTTTCGGGTTGCGAAGAAGCGAGAGAGTTATATTATAACATAACACTGTAAAACGAGATATGAAGGGAAAAAGAATGGACTCCATACGCGACATAGCGGCACGAA
>ERZ1740062.1316-NODE-1316-length-10395-cov-11.995358_pt1 | contig 10395 bp, 8 predicted proteins | sample MGYA00581741_ERZ1740062 | MGnify/ENA primary metagenome ERZ1740062 (study PRJEB43018, sample SAMN04849747) | marine metagenome | isolation source: floating plastic debris | place: Pacific Ocean | collected 2008-09-01 | study: EMG produced TPA metagenomics... | reverse complement strand
TGCGAATACTGCTTGCCTCTTGCACTATCTGGCAGCGTCAGTAACACACGGCAAATTCTGACCAATTTTGGAGCAGCGCACTATGGCCGGACCGCAATATGTTTATCACATGCAGGGCGTCTCGAAGACCTATCCCGGTGGCAAACAAGTTTTTGAGAATATCCATCTGTCCTTCCTGCCGGATGCGAAGATTGGCGTGGTCGGTATAAATGGGGCGGGTAAGTCCACACTGCTGAAAATCATGGCTGGTGTGGAAACTGAGTTCAACGGTGAGGCATGGGCAGCCGACGGTATCAAGGTTGGCTATCTGCCGCAGGAACCGCAGCTGAACCCAGATCTGACCGTATTTGAGAATGTCGCCGCCGAATGTCCTGAAAAACAGCTCCTGGACAAGTTCAACGCCATCTCCATGCAACTGGCCGAGGACTATACAGACGAGCTGATGGAAGAAATGACCGCGCTGCAGGAGCAAGTCGACGCCGCCGATGCCTGGGACATTGATTCCAAGATTGAAATGGCCATGGAAGCCCTGCGCTGCCCGCCGGATACGGCGGAAGTGAACGCATTGTCTGGCGGCGAAATCCGCCGGGTCGCCATTTGTCGTCTGTTACTGTCGCGTCCTGACATGATCCTGATGGACGAACCCACCAACCATCTCGACGCCGAGACGGTGGCCTGGCTGCAAAACTATCTGATCAATTTCAAAGGCTGCGTCATTCTGGTGACGCATGATCGCTATTTCCTGGATGATATTACCGGCTGGATTCTGGAGCTCGATCGCGGGCGCGGGATTCCCTACGAAGGCAATTATTCAGCCTGGCTGGAACAGAAAGCCAAGCGCATGGAACAGGAAGCCCGAGAAGATAAAGGTCGCCAGCGCGCGCTCGCCAAGGAACTCGAATGGGTTCGCTCCAGCCCGAAGGCGCGGCAAGCCAAATCCAAGGCCCGGATCCAGTCCTATGAGGAAATGGCCAACAAGGCGGAACGCGAGACAGTGTCCAATGCGACCATTCGCATTCCCCCTGGACCACGGCTGGGCAACAAGGTTCTGGAGGCGGAAAAGCTCCGCAAGGGCTTTGGCAATAATCTGCTGATTGAAGACCTGGACTTCAAACTCCCACCCGGCGGAATCGTTGGGGTCATCGGTCCGAACGGGGCCGGCAAATCGACGCTGTTCAAGATGATCCTCGAACAGGAGAAACCGGATGCCGGGACGCTCGAGCTCGGCGACACGGTCAAGCTGGGCTATGTCGATCAGAGCCGCGACAAGCTGGATGACAAAAAGAATGTCTGGGAAGAGATTTCCGATGGATTGGACGTCATCAAACTGGGCAGTGTCGAAATGAATTCCCGCGCCTATGTCAGCGCCTTCAACTTCAAGAAGACGGATCAGCAAAAACCGGTCGGCAAACTGTCAGGCGGGGAGCGCAATCGTGTGCATCTGGCCAAGATGTTGCGAGAAGGCGGCAATCTGCTGCTGCTCGACGAACCGACCAATGATCTCGATGTCGAGACCCTGCAGGCCCTGGAAGAAGGGCTAGAGAGCTTCCCTGGTTGCGCCGTCGTGATTTCGCACGATCGCTGGTTCCTCGATCGGATGGCAACGCATATCCTGGCGTTCGAAGGTGACAGCCATGTCGAATGGTTCGAGGGCGATTTCAGCTCTTATCTGGAAGACAAGAAACGCCGCCTCGGCCCGGAAGCGGTCGAGCCAAAGCGGGTGAAGTTCAAGAAGTTCGCGCGCTAGATCACGAAATCCGGATCGGTGATCGCTTCGAACGCCGTTTTCGGATCCCCGTCAGGATCGAAGAGCAGCGGATAATTTGATCGGCTGATCGGGAAATTGTTCAGCCAGGACCCTGAGTCGCGAAGGCCCCAGAGGCTGACCGATGTCACACTGTCCCGTGCCTTGAACCCGTCAAACAAGTCGCGATAGAGCTGCGCCTGTTGCTGATAGACGCTGTCAGGAACATCTGACGCCATCGTGCCATAGCCCGTTTGGCAATTAATGCCGGACGCGAAACACTCGCCGGGATCATTGTAGACCGAAATGTCGAGCTCGGTGACATGCTGTTCCAATCCGGCGCCAAGCGCATCAATTTCGTCGATCGCTGCGAGCGCATCATCTGCATTGGCGCCAATGCTCAGATGCATTTGATGTCCGATCCCGTCGAGCGGAATGCCGCGATCCAGCAAATCGCGGATAACCGTGATCAGGCGCCCGCGCTTTCCGGTGAGTTCAGTATTATAATCGTTGATGAACAGCCTGGCCGCCGGATCCGCGGTGCGGGCGGCCTGAAACGCCCAATCGATATAGTCCTTTCCGGCCGCCTGAAACCAGTCATCCTGGCGATACGTGTCCGAGGCGGAATCCGAGATCACTTCATTGACCACGTCCCAGGCATAAATGTCGCCTGCATAATGCGTCAGGACCTCATTGATGTAGGTTTCAAGCTTGTCGCGAACATCGCTGGCGCTGCCAATCGTGAAATATCCTGGCGTTGACCGATACCAGAGCAGGGCGTGCCCTCTCAAGCTCGCCCCATTCATGGTCGCGAAATCCAGCAGGGTATCGCCAGGGCCGAAATCAAAACTGCCCTGGTTCGGGGCGATGATGTCGGCCTTCATCTCGAACTCGGCGGTGATCGAATTGAAATGCTGCTCAGCCAGGGTTTGATCAATGTCGCCCCCGGTGATTTGCCCGGCCTGAACCGCGGCGCCGATCAGGAAATCGCTGGTGAAGACATCCTTGAGCACGGCCGTTGAGCTTGGCGGTGGTGGCGGTGGCGGAGGCGGCGGTGACGCAATGGGGGCGGTTGGCGTCGCCGCATTGCCACCCCCACCTGTGCAGGCGCTGACGGCGGCTGCGCTGAGGACGGCGAGGACCTGTCGACGTTCCATCGATTTTTTGTCCATGCCGCTTCCCCTGACTTTGAGTTGATTATGTTAGCGCTATCATTTCTGCCGATCCTGAGCTTGTCAATCGTTGTGATCGTGCAGAAGTGATCAACCGGAGGCGCAAACGAATTGTACTCTATACGCGAGCGGTTAGAACGGTCTCCAAATCTGATTTTGAGGGCTAGAGGAGTATGAGGGATGAAACATTTATTGGCAGGAGTCGCGCTTGGCGTGCTTTGCGGCGCGTGCAGCTCGGTCGCCGACGTCTCGGCAACAGCAGATGCCGATATCGAGGCTGTGATGCCTGAACGCGCGGCCGACCTGATCTTGCAAACCTTGCCGGAGATTTCCGCGGCGCTCGAAGCCGGCGACGTTTCGTCCGAAGAATTGGTGACGGCGTATCTGATGCGAATTGAGTCGATCGACCGATCCGGTCCGACTTTGCAATCCGTGCTGGCCGTCAATCCGAACGCGCTTGAGGATGCGGTTGAAAGCGATGCGCGCCGCGCCATAGGGAAATCCTGGGGTCCGCTGGATGGCGTACCCGTCCTGCTCAAGGACAATATTGAATCGCTCGATCCGGTGGCCACCACGGCTGGCGCGTTGGCGCTGAAAGACAATATCACGGGTCGCGACAGCCCCCTGGTTGCTGGCTTGCGAGAACAAGGCGCTATCATTCTCGGCAAGACGAACCTTAGCCAATGGGCGAATTTCCGGTCGAATGATTCGATGAGCGGCTGGTCAGCGCTGGGCGGCCAGGTTCGTAATCCGCATATGCTGGATCGCAATCCCTGTGGCTCCAGTTCCGGATCGGGCGCAGCAGCGGCTGCATCGCTCGCGGCGGGAACGGTTGGAACCGAGACGAACGGGTCGGTGATCTGTCCGTCCAACGTGAATGGAATTGTCGGATTCAAGCCGACGGTGGGCCTGGTCGCGCAAGACTATATCGTTCCGATTTCGTCCTCGCAGGACACGGCCGGGCCGATGACCAAATCGGTCAAAGGCGCCGCAATGATGATGAATGCCATGGCGACCGGCGCGGCCAGGACCGACTATGTGGCAGCCCTTGATGCGGGCAGCCTGTCCGGCGCCCGGGTAGGTGTGCTGCGATTCTCGCAAGGCTCGAATGCCGACATTCTGGGACGGTTCGATGCAGCGCTGGCCGTGCTGGAAGCGCAAGGCGCGATCCTGGTCGATATTGGTGAGTTCTCGCCGGATGCCGAGAATTTCTGGGGCGATGCTCTGAGCGTGCTGCAATATGAATTCAAGCATACATTGAACGAGTACCTCGCAAGCACGCCAGATGCCGTGACCACGCGCTCTCTGGCCGATCTGATTGCTTTCAATGAAGCCAATGCCGAACACGAGCTCGCGCTCTTTGATCAAAGCCTGTTCGTCGCTTCGGAAGAAAAAGGGCCGATCACGGATGAGGCATACATTGCGGCGCGTGATACCGTGCAAGCGGCATCACGGGCCAATGGCATCGACAAATTGCTGGCCGAACATGATGTCCAGATGCTGGTCTCCCCCTCTGGCCCCCTCAGCCCGCGTGTCGATCCCGTCAACGGTGACACCTGGCCAGCGTGGGCCGGTGCAGGTTATCTCGCAGCAATTGCCGGCTATCCGCACATCACCGTTCCGATGGGTGAGGTGCATGGCATTCCGATCGGTTTTTCGATCATGAGCGGCAAGGATGCGGACGCGGCCGTGCTGTCCTGGGGATATGCCTATGAGCAAGCCAGCCAGATGCGGGTCGAACCGCAATATCTGGAAACCGCTGAGTCCCGCCCAGAGATCGCAGCTGCGATGAAGGCCAAATGAGCTAGCCTATGAGGCGATTGAGATAAGCGCCATATTCATTAGGGTGATCGGCGGCGAGCTTCAAAACTTGCGCGTCGTCGATCAAACCGATGTGCCATGCCACTTCCTCCGGGCAGGCAATCTTGCTGCCGGTTCGTTTTTCGACCGCGTGTACATATTCCGCGGCTTGCAGCAGCCCATCAAACGTCCCGGCATCCAGCCAGGCTGTGCCTCTGGGCAGGACTTTCAAATCCAGCGCACCGCGCTCCAGATATTCCCGATTGATACTGGTGATCTCGATTTCACCGCGCCGGGATGGCTTCACGGATTTGGCGATGGAGACGACTTCATTGTCATAGAAATACAGCCCCGTGACGGCGAGGTTGCTTTTTGGGTTGGTCGGCTTCTCTTCAATCGAGAGGATTTCGCCATTGGCCCCTTGCTCGACAATCCCGAAACTTGATGGGTCGGCGACCGTGTAACCGAATATCGTGGCCCCCGTGTTCGCGCGATTGATCGCTTGCAATTGCTCGCCCAGGCCGGCGCCGTGAAAAATATTGTCGCCCAGGGCGAGGGCGCAGGGATCTTCGCCGATAAAGGTCTCGCCGATCAGAAACGCATCCGCGAGACCGCGCGGGTCACTTTGAGCTTCATATTGAAAGCGCACACCCCAATCTTCACCTGAACCGAGCAGTTCCTTGTACAAAGGCAGGGCTTGCGGCGTTGAAATAATCAGGAAGTCTGTCACCCCGGCCAACATCAGGGTGGTGATCGGGTGATAGATCATCGGTTTGTCATAGACCGGAAACAATTGTTTCGAGATGCCACGCGTGATCGGATAGAGGCGTGTGCCACGACCACCAGCAAGAATGATCCCTTTCATCGATTTAGTATCCTTCGTCGATCAGTCTGGTCACGATCTGTGTCACACTTGTCGTCCAATCCTGCGGGGTCACATTGAAAGCCCGCTCAATTTTTTCTGTTTCGAGCCGCGAATTCAGCGGCCGTCTCGCCGGGGTCGGATACTCCGAACTGGGGATGCGTTTCAACTCAATCTTGCGGTTCGTCCGGTTTTGATAAACCTGGAATATAAGTTCGGCGACATCTGCCCAGCTGGCATGACCGCGGCTGCAATAATGATAAGTGCCGAATAGATCCTGATTTTCCGGTTGCACGAGTTTCGTCGCAACCTGAAAAACCGTCTCCGCGATATCACCCGCAGTCGTAGGAGACCCAATTTGATCGTCGACGACAGAGGCACCGCCGCGTTCCTTTGCGAGCCGCAGCATGGTCTTCACGAAATTCTGACCGAATGGGCTAATCACCCAGCTGCAACGCAGAATGATATGTTGTTTTGTCACCTCGCGGATCGCGACCTCACCCGCCAGCTTGGAGGCGCCATAGACATTAATGGGCGCAGGTAAGTCGGTCTCGCGATAGGGTCGATCCGCGTGGCCATCAAAGACATAATCGGTCGAAAGATGGATCAAAGGGACGCCCATTGCAGCGCAAGCCGCAGCCAGGGCGCCGGCGCCATCTGCGTTGACCAGGAATGCACGTTCCCGGTTGGTCTCGGCAGCATCCACAGCTGTGTAAGCGCCGGCATTTATCACGACATCTGGCTTATGGATCTGAATCGCAGATACCAGGCTATCTGCTCGCAGCAAGTCCACATCCGGCCGTCCGACCGTCGCACAGGCCATGTCTTGCGCAGCCGCGCGCTCTGCCAGGGCGCGTGCTACTTGTCCTGATTTTCCGATGCAGAGGAGCTTCATAACGCGACTATTGAGCCGATTCTTCCAGCGACGGTCGCAACGCGCTCAGATGCGGGAGTCGCGAATCCTTTTCCGAGACGGTCGGCTGGTTTCCATTCAGCGGCCAAGCGATGCCAATTTCGGGGTCATTCCATGCCAGTCCACGTTCATCTTCGGGGCTATAATAGGCGGTGACTTTGTATTGAACCAGACAATTGTCGGTCAGAGTGAGATAGCCGTGCGCAAACCCTTCCGGAACATAAAGTTGATGGCCATTCTCGGCCGAAAGCTCCGCGCTGACATATTTGCCAAAGGTTGCTGAGTCAGGACGAATATCGACCGCGACATCAAAAATGACGCCTTGCGTACAGGCGACCAGCTTGGCTTGCGCGGCGGGCGGAACTTGAAAGTGCAGACCGCGCAAAACACCGGACTCTTGCGAAAAGGCCTGATTGTCCTGAACAAAGGGGCCGGTAATTCCAGCTTCGGCATATTCGCGTTCGCGAAACGTCTCGCTGAAATAGCCGCGCGTATCGCCATGCCGTGTCGGTGTGACGAGAACGAGGTCGGGGATGGCGAGGCGTTGGAACATTGCGAATCTGGCTCGAAAGACGACGACACGTCGAGGACCTAGAGAATGTCGCTCCAAAAGTCACCATTACGAGGGTGAAATCAGCTGTTCGACTTCCTATCTATTTCAAACATGCCCCCGGATGAAGAGAAGCGCCGAAAATCCATCGCCTATATTCTGCGCCGCCGAAAGCGCGGCCGCAAAGTCGGGGCGAACTCAAAACATGTCGTCAAAAGCTGGGCGGAGTATAGCGAGGTGAGTTTTACACCGCGCGGGGCATATTTGACGCGTTGGCGATGGTTGTTTCTACCGGCTTGGGCAATTTCTGTTTCAATTCCCTGGATTTTTATGGCGGTGTATCAAGCGACATTCGCCACGCATTCAGAGACACTGGAACATGTTCCTCTCGATCCAGTCGGAGGGGCTTTGGTCGTTATCGCCGGGCTACTATTGGTGGCAATTGCAGTTTTTGCCCTGGCTTATGTCGGGCTTGCTGTCTGGCGCGGCCTCCGGTCATTTTTGCCTCACAGAAACGAGTAAGGATCGATATCCACTGCTACCCGCGCCGCATTTGGCAGTTTCAGGTCCTTCACCCAGGCGGCCATATAGGCTGACAAATCCACGTCGCGCGGGGCCGTAATAAGGAAGCGCAGGCGATGCCGTCCGCGCAGGATACTGATCGGCGCCGGTGCCGGGCCATAGACTGTCACGCCATCTCCATGCGGTGCGGTTTTGCCCGCGAGCAGGCCAATCTCCTTGGCCATGCCAGGATCCGGGGCCGACATGACCAGGGCAGCCATGCGCCCAAATGGCGGCAGGGTCAGTTCTTCACGAACATCGCGCTCAATCTTCAGAAATCCGTCCCGGTCTCCCGCGGCCAATGCTTGCATGGCGGGATTGTCCGGCTGGTAGGTCTGGATCAGCGCCCGCCCCGGGCGTTCCGCGCGTCCGGCGCGACCAGCGACCTGGCTTAACAATTGATAAGTGCGTTCTCCCGCCCGAAGATCTCCACCTTGCAGGCCGCTATCCGCATCAACGATACCGACCAGGGTCAAATTCGGGAAATTGTGGCCCTTGGCGACAATTTGTGTGCCGACCAGGACATCGATCTCGCCTTCAGCCATGCGCTCGACAATGCTGCGCGTCGCTTCGCCGCCGAGCGCTGTGTCTGAGGAAAAGATCTCCACGTTCGCCTCTGGCAAAAGCACGCGGACTTCTTCGGCGACTCTTTCTACGCCGGGGCCAACCCCCATGAGCGAATCCTTGGCGCCGCACATGGGACAATGATCCGGCTTCGGCATTGACCAGCCCGTCAAATGGCAAACCAGCCGATTGGTATAGCGATGTTCGGTCAGCCAGCTTTCCGTACCGGGACTTTTCAGGCGCTCGCCGCAGGCTTTGCAAATCACCAGCGGGGCATAACCGCGACGGTTCAGAAAGAGCAGGCTCTGCTCGCCTTCGGCATGGGTTTCCACCAGCGCCTTGGACAAAACAGGTGACAGCCAGTTACCTTGTTCGGGCGTATTGGCGCGCAGATCCACCAAATGCATGTCCGGCAACCGCGCCGCACCCGGCCGCGCTGACAATTTGAGGCGCTGATATCGACCGGATTCCGCATTGACGACGGTTTCGAGCGCCGGCGTCGCCGAGGCCAGGATCACGCAGGCGTCTTCCAGCTTCGCGCGCATGACGGCCATATCGCGCGCGTGATAGCGCACGCCGTCTTCCTGTTTGAAACTGGTATCATGTTCTTCATCCACGATGATCAGTTTCAGATTGGCGAAGGGCAGGAAAAGCGCGGACCGGGCCCCGGTGACGATTCGCGCGCGACCGTGCGCGGTTTCCCGCCAGGTTCGCCGTCTCTGTTGATCGCTGAGGGATGAGTGCCAAGGCGCCGGACCGGCGCCAAAACGCGCTTCAAATCGGTCAAAGACCGCCTGTGTCAGCGCAATTTCCGGGAGCAGGACGAGCACCTGTGCGCTGGGATCCTTGGCCAGGGTTTCGGATATTGCCTCGAAATAGACCTCGGTTTTCCCTGATCCGGTAATCCCGTCCAACAGGAAGGGTTGAAACCCTCCGGCCTTCACCGCCTGGCGCAAGGCATTGCCTGCTGCGCCCTGTTCTGCTGTCAGATCCGGCCCGGGACGGTGTGGCTCAGGCGGCGCATATGGCAGATCCGTTGAAAGGACGTTCGGGGCGAGGCTACCCGCCTCGGCAAGCCCCTTGATCACCGAAGCGGAAACGCCAGCCGCGCGTGCCAGGTCCGCCGCGCTGGCCGGGCCGAGTTTGGTCGCCGCATCCAGGACTTTCTCGCGGGCTGCCGTCATTCGATTTGTGCGATGTCCCGTTGTTGCAAAGACGGTTTGCGTGGGGGACGGTGACAACCCCCCGCGTGATCGCAACGCCATACCCAGAACCTGGCCTGGCCCCGCCACATTGTACCGTGCACAGAAGGTTATGAACTGGCGCATGGAGGCGGGCATAGGCGGCGTTGGATAGACGGATTCTATCTCTTTAAGGGTCCGCTCCGGATCATTGTCGACTATGTCCCAGACGACGCCGGTACGCGCGAATTTACCAAGCGGCGCGCGGACATAAGACCCAGCTTCCACCGTCATGCCCTCAGGCACCGCATAATCAAACGGTTCAGGAAGCGGCAGAGGGAAGAGAATGCGCGCTGTCAGCATGCGCCCTCCTTAGCAGAGCCCGGCGGTCCGGAAACCCGGCATTAAGCATGTTAGGCGAGACTTCTGTGCATGACGCTGATTGACGGCTTTCTGGACTATGTGCAGCGCGAGCAGCGCCTCGCCACCAATACGGTTGAGGCGTATCGCAGCGATTTGTCCGAGTTTCTGGGATTTTTGCGCGGTCATTTGGAGCAGGAACCGGGCATGCGGGCCTTTGCCGAGTTGCAGGCGCGCGACATCCGGGCGTTTCTGGCAGCACGTCGCCGTGATGGTCTGGCAGATGCATCGATTGCGCGATTGCTGTCTGCGATAAAAAGCTTCTTTCGTTGGCTCGACCGATCGCATGGGGTTGAGAATCCGGAAATCGCCTTTCTCAGCGGGCCGAAACGGCCGCAACGATTACCGCGTCCGGTCTCTGAAGTCGCGGCGAAGGATCTACTGGAACAGGCTGAACTTATTCAACCGGAACCGTGGATCGCGGCCCGCGATGTCGCTGCGCTCAGCCTGATGTATGGGGCGGGATTGCGGATATCCGAGACGCTCGACTTGTCGGGTGATCTCAAGGACGGACCCGAGCGGTTGCGCATCAAGGGCAAGGGCGGGAAGGTTCGAATTGTCCCCGTGATTCCAGCTGTCGGAGAAGCGATCCGGGCTTATGCCGGGCTGTGTCCTTATACCCTGAATG
>ERZ1740062.1315-NODE-1315-length-10410-cov-15.980396_pt1 | contig 10410 bp, 8 predicted proteins | sample MGYA00581741_ERZ1740062 | MGnify/ENA primary metagenome ERZ1740062 (study PRJEB43018, sample SAMN04849747) | marine metagenome | isolation source: floating plastic debris | place: Pacific Ocean | collected 2008-09-01 | study: EMG produced TPA metagenomics... | reverse complement strand
ACAGTCCCCATTGAACGACAAGTTTGCCATAAAGTGACTAAGTAGGCAATGGGAGTAAATCTGAAGTGTACAGAGGTGGGCCTTTGGGGATCCATCACCGGTCAGTTAGTGGACATATGTTTATGAAACTGAACAGAAGATGTCTCAGGTGGGAAATGAAAATGTATGAGGAGCTAAACAGCTGAAACATAAGTGAACTAATAAGGTAAAGCAGTTATGGAAAAGGAAGAAAAAACCAAGAGCTTTGTAGCAGCTGCCTCTTGAGCATTTACTGGTCCATATCCGGACATTCACAGGACACGTTGCTGAACAAGTGCCCCAGGAAGGACTCATGTGTGAATTGCAAGTGCCCATGTGAACAAAGAGTGTAACTAGACTGTAATGTGAGTGTCCCTGAAATGTACCAAGTGAAATATGAGTGTCTGTCAAGTGTCCTGAAAGTGCCCGACAAGGGCTGGCTGCAGACCTGAGCGTCACTTTTACCCTGAATCTCCTCAATGTCCTCAGGTGAAAGGCAGAGGAAGAGTAGAAGAACTTGAAAAAAAACAAGAGAGGTACAACAGGTACTAGAGAGGCAGGACAGGAGCATATTACAGGAACAAAAGGGGGCAGAAGATGTACACCACAGGTACATGAGATGAACAACAGAGGCCCTATACCGAACTGAGAATACATAATACCGGATAGTTGAGTAATATACAAATCAGTAGTCAAATCTTTACAATGCAACTATCAGTAGGCATCCTCTCAAAAAATGATAAATGATAATTCCTAAAAAAATCTTAGAATTCGTTTTCAAGGGGTTTAATGAACTTTTTGTTGTATTTTTCGGCTTTAGGGGATGGGGGGAAGCTTGCGCTCCATGGGTTCTCCCCCTAGATCCGCCACTGAGTCCACACGAAACATAACTCAGAATGTATGCATGCATGGATGTGTAATTATGACCTCTCATCCAAAATCTTTTACAGTAAGTTGTGAGAAAAAATAATATTAAAATGTATCAAAAATGTGATTTGAAAAATGAATTGAGTACACAATTATATTTATCGAGCATGTAATGTAGACTTCAACAGACTTATATAATATGGTCATCCAGGAAACAATGGGTCGCTGTTAGAAACATTAAAAAAACAAGGAAATTCTACACAGGACGAAACGAATTAGGGAGTCCGCCTGCCCTTATTGGCAGAATAAAAACTCAAGATTAGAAATGTACATGACAACAATGTGCCTATTAAAAGCAGCCCAACGCAGGTTTACCTCTATGCTTTGCGGTACCAGCATGTCATGCAGACCTGGATTCAAAAACTTCCAAAAGTTACATGGCCCTATTCCCACATGAAACATATTATACATATAAATAAGTATACATGTGGTACTTTTTGTGCTGCAAAATATGGTAACACAATCTATATGGTCTGACCATATAGATTGTGTTCCCTGTCGTACTGACAGTACGACAGGGAACATATAGTACATGACATACTTTAGTGAAGTTACTGTGATTCACCAACTCATCAAAGCTTTGCGTTATTGGTAGACGCACTCTGATGAATTCTACAAGTCATTGTCCAGATCCTCAAATTATCCAAAGTTCCTTCTTCAAACAAGATCTATTCACTTGTTAATGCTGCTCCACCTTGAGGTATTGGGTAGTTGAATGATTAGTTTACAAATGGTATCGTAGTGCTGGATGAAGTCAGTGACTATTTGTGGTCATGTATAGTACCCTCAGTTGTTGCTGGAGTTGCCTGGCTGTCAACCATTAAAACGTAGCGCTGGAGTTTCTCAGGAATTGGCAGCTGATTGATAACTTTGTGTGGGAAGACAGGCAGTGATCTCCGAATCGCCCTCTTACAAAACCACTGGAGTGAAAATGGTGTAGATGCATACTGTACCCATAGACTGTCCTCACTAACAGGTCCATTGCCAAAAGGAGATTCAAGTAGATGACTATCACTCACAAGTATTTTCTGAGGAAACCAGCCTGCCTCCACCACTACCCTGAAAGCTTCTTCATTCCGACGGGACAGTACCATCTTGTATGGAGCATCAGCATATGGGAACCCGAAGTATAGATAATCGTATGCTACATCCTCAGATACAGGCTTCCAGAACAGATTCTCAGGAACATTTGCATATAGCAGTTGTATCAGGGCAGGACTCAACAGCTGGTACTTGGCAATTGCGTACCACAACACGTTAGCACCTGTTGCATAGTTGCAGATGGATGGATCAGCTCCATATTCCATAAGCATGTGAACCACAGCAGTATGCTGTCTAGAAGCAGCAGTGATCAGGGGTGTGTTTCCATCACCTCCGACCTGGTTGATGATGTTTACACCACTTTTGAGGACTATCTCCAAGCATGATAATATACTCTCTTCTATTGCGCCTGCAGAGCAAATAAGACTGACCACACTAAATCCCTGAGGTCCATCAGTGAGCTCATTAAGATCAGCTCCATGGTTGATCAGCAGTTCCAGTCCTTCTTGGTTGACATTTACTGCACACATATGAAGTGGTTTAAGACTGTAGCCATATTCCGTGCACATTCTCTTCGATTTCAGGCACCCTCTCTCATCCATGGTGTTCTTATTCTGATATAGCAATTCATCAGCAGCGTCGTATCTCCCTGTCTTCAAGAGTTGGTAAAGAATTGTACTGGTTGGTCTATCAGCAGGGATTGGAGGCCTTGATGAATCCCGAACAAGTTTTCGATATGCAAAGAATCTGTCCACATCAAATCCGTGCTTGAACAACCTCCTCACTGCATCTAAAATATCAATCCAAAGACTACGAGAGGTCAAACAAGTGCTGTGCCAGGTTATACCTAGGGATTCATAGTCCTAGTTCATGCCACAAGTCTGAATGAAGTGTCTAACTTATGCGTTGCGTATGAAAGTTTGATAGTTTATAATATTTCGCATGCTTTTGATAGTTTTTTGGCACACACTGTTTGAAGCCTGAAGACTAGGGTAGGTATATGGTTGTTATAAACAATGATTTGAATACGTTTTTGCAAAGTAAGAAAACAGCAATTACCATCATCTTCAGCATAGTATAGAATGCAGTGGTCAAAATTCCAGACAATCTTGTTCAAGTCACCAACACCACAAGTCAGCAAGCCAACCAGATCGCACTCATCTTTACGCCTGAGTGCATCCCTCACATTGAGTGCCCAGGTTTTCTCACTGAGTGTTAGCCCTGCAATATATTATGTATAACCGAATGACCAACCATAAAAAAATAAACTATTCAAAGACAATTACAGTGGTTACCAAAAACTTGGCCCACCAGCTGATCCAAAGTAAGACTGGATCATTTCTCAAATTATCCAATTCCGCACACCTTCAGCGCATACCCTAATAAGTTCAATCCCAATCAATTTCAAACTACAATATTGCTTTCATGATTTTTCGATTCACTTTCAATATGAGACGCATGAATGGAAAGAAATATTTGCAGGTTCATGAGACGGTCAACATGTTATTTAACTGGGAGTGGCTGTTTCTAATTGTGATTGTTATGCAAAATTTGGATTTGGGGTATGCAAAAATTCCCAACGAGCAACTTGATAAAGCATAGTAAAATGGAAAATTTTGAGTTGGCCCGACCTGCAAAATAGGGATGGAACGGGTACATGGATCTGACCCAGTAATACTGGTATTTACTCTTCATTACCTATCCCGAAAGGATAGGGTATTAGGTCAGCTGTGGTACTTGCCAACTTCAAAAACAATAGCGATTGATTTTAGCCTCGTCCTATGCTAAAACACTGAAAATTCTGTGGCCATGAAAAATCTAAGGTTGTAGTTGACCCACATTATAAACCTTTGTGTCTATGGATCACTCCGCCTGTGATGCAAATGTTTTCTAGTAGAGTTGTGCCCGACTCGACCTGTGCCCGACTTGACCTGTGCCTGACTCAATCGGTACTTGAAATTTATTGATACCGGACCCCAGTTTGTATTTGTATACCCGTTCTGCCCCTATCAATTTTTCTATGAGATTATTGAATTGAATTTTGATTTCCATTGTGTACAGTCAAACCTATTCAATTTGATACAACTCAATGATGTTGATTGTTCTAAAACTCTGATACTATTGGCCGGCGGCGTATTTGAGCAGCTATCTGACCTACTTGTTTTTAAGATTTTTGAAAATTTTTGACTAAAATTGCGGAAATGACAAAGAAAGAGTAGGCCTTGCTTAAAGATAAGGCCAGCTTGTGTGGGTGACCAAAACATGCGCCTGCAATCGATCTAGCCCCAGTTAGAAACACAAAATTTGTAGCCGTCTGTGGATTGAAATATCAGAAATCAGGTAGGCTGGAGCAAACGTGCAGCTCGAAGACCTGCAAGGCAGTATACAGGAGATAGATTAAAACCTACGACACCTACGACAACCCTTCATTGCTGGATTATATTGCTCATCTATAGAGCAATATCTATAGAACAATTGCAAGTATACGCAAACATACTAAACCACGAGACCCACCTGCTTTCAGTCCCAATCTAATATTGTACCATCGATCCACTTGGTAATTCTGGCAGGATAGGGAAATCAAGTTATCAACACTGATGAGATTGCTGGTGACCTTTGATGACCTTTTGTTTTTAGGTGACTTGTAGGAGAAACCTTTGTCAAATATAGCCGCAGCAAATTCATCCTTGCCAAATTTCAAGGCGAGATCAAAAGCATAGTATTGCGACGGGAGAGTCTTTGCATAAAGATCCCCACCATTTTCCATCACTTTGCTGAGTACTTCCACATTTCCAAACACTACAAAAGATTAAATGAGAATCACTTAAAAACAACTTTGTAAAAGTCATGATATGGCTGTACTATGGACCTGCCTACCAACCTAGGGTAAGATGCCGAAATTTCACGAACAAAAATTAATAGACTACATACAGACCAATTGTAAAAGCATACCAGGGATATGTTGTATGTATAAAGTTCATTTGAACCATTCAAAAAATTTACAGCAGCCTGGAAATGTTAGAAATAGTATGCTAACATTTTGCTCTTTCCTAAATGCGCTGACATCAGCCTTGTGTGCCGGCTTTGTATTTTCTTAAGGCCTATGCCAAGTTTAATTAAATAAATCCTTGTAGATACTCATTCGTTTTTTGCGTGTGTGTGCATGTGTACAATCACCTGTTGATATATCCACTAGGAACAACTTTTGCTTAGCCATTGGGGATAAGGCGCCCCACCACTGAATTTTTCTCCTCCAAGGGTGACAACAATTAATACCATTGACATTTCTATATAACGAAAGTGCCACTACTTTAAGAAAAGGCCATCCATTAAATGTGTTGGTTTTGGGTAGTCTTCATAATCACTTGCGTAGAAACCTATTTTCGTTTACTTTTTATTTACACATTTACTCCACCAAACCCTCGATTGCTGACCCAAAGACCATACAAACTCTAAGGACCAATAAGGGAGAGAGAACAAGCCCGGTAAACTTGATGTTCGTCTGACAGAGAATCAATACCACAATTCTGGCAAGAATGGCCCTGCTATAAATTCCAGCAATTCATAATTGTTCAATTCTCCCATATTTAGAACCCATTATGAGATATTGCAAAATCAAGCACAGATTTGCTGTAGTATGTTGGATAGGCCCCGGGTGCCAATGTCTTCAGACAGGTCCCAAGGCGCCTATAAGACTTGTACAACAATAGGCCTTGTTTGGTGAACAACGGAGTATAATGACAGGCAAAGTTTGCTTGTCTGAATATGTGTCGGATGTGGGTGATAATGGTTAGGGGAAACTTTTCGATAGCTGAGCAGTTCTTCACCATACATACACAATCCACACACTGTTACAATGTGTAGGAACCTGTGGTAAAGGGTACAGAACAACTGTACTTTATTTTGTAAGGTCATACCCTACAGGACAAAATGGTTCAGTGGAATTAATGTTTGCAAAATTCGCGACTGCCAAAAACCGCGAAATGTTAAATCCACTAAAAGTTAGTTTCAACAGGTGCAATTGCCTGAAAACAACACTGAATATGTGTAAAATTGGTTTACAAATGTTCCCTCAACTGGGTCTTCAACCCCAAACCTTCCGATTTCAAGTCAGTTTTCAAGTCCCACGCTCTATGACTGAGCTATAGAGCTAGTTGGTGCTAGACCCAAAAGATACTAAGGTCGTTCGCGAACCATTTATTCCATGAATATCGAGAGAGGCCAACACCATCTTGAATTTATGTGCCTTGTAAGATAAGTTCCTGTAGGGTAACATGTACACGTATGTTGGTAGCCTACAGGTGCTTAGTTACAGTTGCTGTGCTGATATCAATGGTACATGTTGTTTATATGCGAGGCAACTGTAACTAGGGTCGTGTAGGCTTCCAACAAACAGAACACCAGCTGTGATGGCCAAGAGGTTAGCATGTCCAATTCTCTAGTGGGGGACCTGAATTTAAGTCCCCATGAGGATGGATGGTAACACTATAGGTATAGCTGTTTTCTTTGCAGCCGAAGTGGTGACATCATCAGGACAACCCAGAAAGCCCATAACACCTCAAATTCATCATGCCGTACTTCTGACAGGGTGGTCACATACACTTCAAATTTGGAGCACAGATGAAAAAGTCATTGTGAATTTACCAGTAAAAATCCACTCGGCTCTAGTAGCCCTGGTTGTCCAGATCTTTAACTCCTCCTTGCTGGAGCAGCACTGGTCCTGTCATTGCACGCGTATGAGTGATCCATCTGGGAAAACTGATATTAATTTAAAAAATATGCAGAAACACAAAGAGAACACATCAATTTAAATTGGTAATGGTTTACCTGTGGCAGCGTGTATCGGATAGAAGTATACATCACGCCAGGACAACAGGATGCACCCAGTGAAGTCTCTCTTTAGTATTTTTCCACAAACGATCCTATAGACATTGTCATTGAAGCATAAGCTCATATTTCTTGCAGATATATTGGCCTGCTCTATATCCCGTACTTGTCTTGACACACAACTACAACCACTTGACTCTCTCATTTGCACCCCTGTTAAAAACATAAATTTGTAATGAGTATATATAGTGAGAAAAACTAAATTTGGTGTACCAGCTCAACTTGATGTGTAACAAAAGTGTGAAATCCCCACCAACATACAGGCAAGCTTTCACTCTATTGGAGACTTTTAGTGTGGTTTCCTAATAGAGAGGAGTTCCTGGTGGAACTTGATAAAAGGTGCAACAAACTCAACCCAGTTTGAGTGCTATGATACAATAAATGCTAATCATGACCATTTGTACCCTGGACCATTTAAGGTAATGATTGGTCATGTTTTCTGGAGGCATATGATACCAACTACCTAAGCTGATACGGAGGTTCTAGCTAGGAAGCGTTACAATTTTTATGTCTGTCTGGCTTCCAAAAACAACAATCTTTACTTACAGATCTTGAAAGGTATGTTGAAATACTCCTTGAATGGTTTTATCTGGTTAGGTTTTCCAGACCCGATAGCAAGATAGAACTCATATGCAACCTGTTGTGGTACCACCGCACTGTTCAAACAATAAAACCACGAATGACTGTATAGGGTTAATTGTATATGAAAAATGATCAAACAGTGAAACTGGATCAAATCTGGCGGCCTTATTGCTTCTCATATCATAGTATGCTAGTAGATAACATTACATTTATCATCTATTTGTTACTAGAAGCAAAACTTGTAGGTAAAATTATGTGACTGGCTCTCCCTTCGGAGAAGAAAGGTCAGATCAGACATGGATGTTGAATTGTGGCTCTTTTACGAAGCTGTAAATGCCATGCATTTACTGTAAAACAGTGTTTAATGTAAGAGTTGCCTGCACAGATGTCATTCTGAGCTCAACAGCAACGAGTAGTCCGGAAGCCATCCCAGGCCCCAGGTAATAGCAGTCAAAGCAGAATCTAGGTTTTCAACTGCATAGTTTGGTGAACACCAAAGTTTGGTGTTCACCAAACTATGTCCACCTGCATAGAATTAAGTATTCCTTTATTACTATTCTTGTCGGCTTTCACTGGGCAAGCTGTGGCACTTTGATAACACATCAATCACACAGCATGACTTTCCTCCTGAAAGCTTCATTTGTACAAGCCGACATCGACTTCTTGGGGCAGAGTGAACATCAATAAGGTCAAATTCTATTACTGGTCATAATGATCTTATAGACTGCAATAAAGGTACAGGCAGCAACGCAGTCTACTTGTTAATTCAAATCGACATAAGGATGTATGAAATTATTGGGTGAAGGGGATGGGTTGGATCAGGCGAGGAAACTGCAATACTCCAAAATGAACAGCTCTCTGTTCCAACAGTTTCGAGGTGAATGCCGTTGATAATACAGTCATCGCAAGTGCTTTCAAATAAACTGCCTGGGCAAACTGGCTACAGCTAAACGATCTAGAACTGGTATAGCAGAATTTCAGTACAGCCTAGACACTACCATGCTGAGTTTTGGGGCTAATGATGATAGAAGACGCTGAGATTGGCTCTTTGTCAGCCTGATTTCCGGATAGAAGAGGACACTTGAGAGCCTCAAAATTTAGCGCACACAAAGTGCTGGAACTGTGCATGGTGCCATGACCAACCTAGCACTCAGTGATATCTCACCTAATCAGCAGTAGTCTCAGATGGCAGATTATTTAGGTGAAAAAGTGGAATTCTGTGCGTAAGAAAATATGACAAAGCCTAACAAAGCATCACACATTACAGCTTTGAGATTGAATGGAAGTTATAGTCAGGAAGCATAGCTAATCCAGGCTACTCACATGGATTTCTTGGCTGGCTGCTTTCCCTTCTTTGTTCGCTTCAGTTTCTGAGTTTTCTCATTTTCTGGTAGCGGTTTCCTCTTTCTACGATTTTCCATACAACTTTCTCTTTCCTTGGGTTTTCCACCTTCCTCAGCTATTTTCTCTTCAACCTGATGTACAGTTGGGTCAGGAGCCTCAGGCAGTTTCTTGCTTTTGTCAGTATCTCCTGCATCTGAGTCGAGGTTGTTTGATCTAGTTCGAACCATGGCTGCTTCTGCTGAAAATATCCTGCCACATGACAGTAAGATATCTCAGTTATTATGTTTAAATCAATACAATTTCACGTGCCTATATTTCAAAGGGGGGGGGAAGGTTGTTAGTGTGGCAAAAGCAATAAAAAACCTCCCGTGACCTAGAACAGGGAAGAAGTTGGATAGCATCCACCAGCTACTCTACCAAATTAGAGTCTGGAGAGAGTGTCTCAACCAAAATTGGATCAAACTGCCAGAGCTTTTTGCCCCATTCTTACCAATTCCAAATATGTTACGTGCATGATTAAGTAAAAAATATGTCTATTACCAGATCTCACGCATTTCCCTCACTCTGAGTGTGGCGAGTCCTAATTATAGACACAAGGAGTGAAGCGATATTTCGACCCAGAAATTTGCTGACATTTTTTTGAGGATGGGGAGGGATTAATGAAGGCAAAATGCTCAAAATTTTAAGCTATGGTATTTTTCTGATGGAACAAAAAATATTATTCTTTGTTCCATCAGAAAAATGAAAAGCCACATTTACTACTAAAGATTTAGGTTTGTGCTTTAGGACATATCTTCATCAGGCGGCCCACAGCGAATCATTTTGCTAACTACAGAAACAGTACATGTAGAGACCCGAGTACCGTAAGCCTATCCCAGCAAACAGGGACGTATTTAGCAACCCATGAGTCGGGAAATTTCAAGGTTGACACCCCTAAAAAGGGACAAGTGAATCTTTCAAAATTTACAGATTTTGAAAACTGATAGTCTACACATGGTAAATGACTCTGTTGAGTCTAAAGCTCACCTTATCACCTTATTTTTTTTTAGATAGGCCTTCCCTTCTGTTGTCAATTTGGCTATTTTTTGTCGAAAACACTTGAACAAAATCCCAAAAAAACTAGTGCGTCAGATTGTCATTCAAAAATGCCGCTGCCAGCAAAATAAGTACTGAAGTATTTTTGGGATTACATCACAAGCAAATTGCGCAGGCACAACTCTGCATGGTAACGCATGCAGCTTGTCTCCATCATTTGTCGAGTCTGGTGCGCACTTTGCAGACAATTCGACTAATTTTTTGTCATTTTTTCAAAGCTTCTCAGAAAAAGTGTCAAAATGACCGTGATTCAGTAGGCCTAACCCAAAAATAAGGTCAATTGCCCCTATGTAGACCATCTGTTTGACAATATTTGATAGTTTTGAAAATTTCAAGTTTGACGTTCTCTTTTTTGGGCATCACTCCCAAAATTTTGTAAATCGTAGTTGGCAAAATACGCCCCTGTGTCAAGTGTTATAATGACAGTGACGCTAACAATGATCAACCAAGTCAAATATATTTAAGCTTGGAAAGTCATGGGTAGACCTACAGACCGTTATCTTTTCGGTATGTCAG
>ERZ1740062.1314-NODE-1314-length-10417-cov-5.660683_pt1 | contig 10417 bp, 6 predicted proteins | sample MGYA00581741_ERZ1740062 | MGnify/ENA primary metagenome ERZ1740062 (study PRJEB43018, sample SAMN04849747) | marine metagenome | isolation source: floating plastic debris | place: Pacific Ocean | collected 2008-09-01 | study: EMG produced TPA metagenomics... | reverse complement strand
CACTCTTGTTTATGCAATCCATTGGCTTCAGTCCTGTGCCGGATTGTATAACCCAAAGAGCACTGTAGTTTCATTTAGCGCATAGTACATAATACATGTATTATTACCATTTGAACATGCTATTCATTCTGGTACCTGTGTAAGCGTATTACAAAACAATCAAAAATCTTTACCCAAATAGTTTATGGTACATGAAGCATTAGTTGTTGGCGGTACGGTTCTGAGCCTATTTGATGACCAATCACAATATGTAAATAATTCCAGTTCATCAGTTATCAGCAAAGGCAATGGCTCCTACAAATATAGGTGTTAATGAATAGAACACCTGGAATTTCAAAGAAATAATTGCTTTATGTTTCATGGAACATTCCGTATTAAGACGATATTGACAATCTGATCTCAGCCTGTGAAACAAATTTACTAAAAATATACAGACAAAGAAGTATATATAACATAGTAGTATTATCTTTAGGTGCATAGTTTCAGTTAGTGCATAGTACACAATACATGTATTATTACCATTTTAACATGCTATTCATTCTAGAACTATGTAAAGCCATGAACCACTGAGGTGGAATAAATGAAGAAGCAGAGCCTTTCCAGCTCTCATAAAGTGTGATGGCCAAACCTGTATTGTATATATTCACATAATAATTGGTCAGCTATTATGCAATAACCAATCAGAATAATCAGTGTTTCATAGTGAGTCAGCAATAAAACTTTTTCAATGTACTTGGCATAACGTCAAGCTTGATGTAGGCCTACTCAGTCTAATCGATGTAGTTGAGTGAACGTAGCATAATCATCATTTCAAAAACCTAGTCTGGCATACACAACTGGCAGTCTCATGTGGCCAATTGCATAATATTTGTTAAACAGACCTAAAAGCACGGCTATTAGCCACCCTCTCACATTTAACTTTGATCCATTGTAATTCAAATCGATGTTAAATGATCTGAAAATAACAAGATGATAAAAAACCGAAGGCAGCATATGGTGTGAGCTTTGTTGAGATATTAAAACTAAGGGTTTTTCCTTTAAAAATCCTAACATTTTGGTAAGTGCATTGTTCTCTTTTATAGTCAGCAAAACCAAACTTGGGGTCTTTTGCAGCAGCCAGGCTAGCCTTTACAGCAGTCACAGCAGCCACAACAGGCGATGCAGCATGGCACACCAAAAACAATGAATACTAAAACTCCAACTCCGATAAGTACTCCAATCATTAACCAGTTGGGCTCTGGTTCACCATCATTCCGATAAGATTCTCCTGGTGCTTCCTGTATCATTGCTTCTATGTCAGACTCTGTTATAGAGGATCTTATATCAGGTGCCCAGTGCTCAACAGAAGTCGGAAACAAAGCAGCCTTCACTGTAGCCTACAAATCAAGGCACCAGCAACGTAAGTTAGTATAATATTATGCGAAATATAATCTCATGGCTTAATTAATGCTCAATTCCGTGGCGGGTCATGTGCACTTGTTGTGAATCGGTTGTAATGATTGCTCTGTGGTTTTCCATGAACAACTTCAGGGCTTCAGGCATAGCAGTTTATATTCAAGAAGCTCATAATATGAGATGGTGAAAGTTTTTATAGCAGCCAAGGGGTTCCATCCCCCCCAGAACTCCATGTAATCATTCAGACCAGCCTACAGAGTTGAATTTATGACACAGGGCCAAAAAGACATCCAACACGTTGGAAAAGAATTGAACATGAGCATGTTTTTTGAGTTGACCCCTTGATATAGCAGTTATCTGGTATGTTTTATTCTGTTATGAAGCGAAGTTAACTTGATGAGCCAAACAGATAATTTTTTGGGATACCAGCCAATAAAACAGTACCGGATAACGGTTACAGCCCAGAGTAAACCATTGTTTACGCGTTGACTATGGGAGGTGCCTTTACTCAGGAAAATCCTTTTCTGCAGCAGCAAACTGTGTTTTGATTGTCAGATAGATGCAATAGTGCATTGATATCCAAATGATTCAATCCCATTATTATCAGGCGCATTAGCATTCCGCCACATGCATTATCAAGAGTTTATCACGGGTCTAATATTAGTTTACTCATCGAGTTTGTGGGCAATTTTTGCAATATTTGGTTTTTAGATGATAACACTTCAGGCCATACGAAAACAGGCCAAGGGTGGGTGCTTTCACCCCAACCCTACGCTTAGACACATTCGTTTCAGGCCATCCACGTTAGTTAATGCTAACAAAGCGGTTCATCAGGGGCTAGTTTCAATTAGTATGAGGATAAAACCTGGATAATTTTTGTCTGTACTTTAACCAGTTGTTAGCATGCCCTTTTCCATTTTCCAATTAGCTCTGGTTAGTTTACCTCACTGTTAGTTTGATAACCTATTTGGTACCAATTGGGTAATAACAATATGCAATGAGCAATAATCATCCGACTTATCTGCACTAGCACTAGGTTCTAACAACTTATCACTGTTTGTGTTTTGGCTAGTAACCTCCCTTTGCGAGATTTGTAAATGAGCCTATCTGAAAGTTATCCAGCGTTAAGCTGACCAAAATTGGACAGATAAAATGTGGTTAAAATCTGGCTAACTCTACTGTTATTGAAACAAGGGTATGAGTGGCTATCCATGATTTTTCAAACATTCATCTGCAAAACTCAGGAAAAAAAGTGGATAAGTCTCTAATCGTAACCAGCCCCAGAAGGGCCCCAGAAGCCTATTGAAGAACTCTACATGTATTTGCTGTATTTTGTAAACATCCTACATGTAGCTAACATTGTTGCACTAGAATGGTTTTTTAGGTCCTAAAGTAACAAATTATTTGTCAAAAAATTGATTTTGTTTTATGTGAAAATGGCCCCTAACTTTATGTTAATCCAGTAGGGTTACATGTTTTTTTTTCAATTGAAGTTTACCTGATTTGATGAAGGCATGACTGCTTGTATGCACAAACTGTTATCGCAGACCTGCAGAGTTTCGACATTGTCTCTTGAGTAGCGGTAAGATAACCTCTCCTTTACAACATCCTCACCACCCCAATAAATATCCTGTATATCAAAATACATGTAGATAAATGTAAACGTAATCTTTCTGCATCAACTATGATACTGATAGCGTGTGGCATTTATGAAGCCACACCTCGCATGCATGTAAAATGTAAAAATTCACTTAGGTTGACCAATGAAATAAGTTTATTCCATCGGGTCGACACATAGCGGGCACTCACATTCCACTTGGTACCTTCCTAGTTGAGACGGGCATTGAACCTTATTGATGAATTTACCCCAGGAAAGACAACCTGGCATCTTCTTTTGTACTCCGTCGCCCTCACATCAAGAGTGTTTGGCTCTGCCCATGAGTGATTCAGGTACTTGAATATTTTTATGTCTGCGCACTTAAATTATACTGATGATGAACACCGTTCCAATTACATTGTGCACTTATTTTGATAACATGACCTCCGGTTCATGTGTATATTACATGCATACAAACAAAAACTTACCAAATTTTCCCAAACTTATTTTGCTCCTGCATTTTTCCTCAAACAAAGTAAGAGGAGTATTTGTTGCATAATTCATGATGGTGCCCCAATTACGCAGATGACTCCAAAAATTAAAAAAGCTCAAATTAAATAAGGTCAAACAAAGGGTTTTCGAGGGTGCTGAGTTCAATGATGGCCTTTTTTGTGCTAAGATCTCTACTGTACTGTGTTTTGACCCGATATCTGTCCATGTTGAGCACAATCCGGCAAAGAGTAGCTGGTTGAATTTTTGGAAAAATACGCCTCTGCAGGTGCCTGTTTTTTGGTCCAAATTGGAACACTGGTCTTATGTGAACTGAACATGCTCAGAGGATTGACCTGATTATCTCGTGTAAGTCAGCCAAAGGACACTGTTTTTGTAAAGAGGATGTTTATGATGAGAATAGAAAAGGAGTGAAAGTTTTGATGCTGAATTTAAACTTAACCAAGAATGTGAGGCACAATGCAGATTTTGGAGAGCTCAATGACAGCTGCCTCTTGAGCATTCACTGGTCTATCACCAAGCTTCAAAAGTTACACTGCTGTGAAAAGTGCTGCATAGCGACATGGTATGAATGGCAAGAGCTGCTGTTAACAATCAGTGTAATGAAACTGTGCTGAGAGTGTCCCCAAGTGATAAGTCAAATGTGACCATCTGCCTACTAAAAATTTTGTATCATAAATCTCTTCTGCTTGTCATAAGTTGACCTAGATTAATATTTTTGCCAACAAGAGTTTGTCAGAATCATCCCTGTCTGCTGATCAGGCACCTCATTTCTGGGGAGAAACTAGAATCCCAGTGAAAACCCTCTTTGACAAGTTAGGCATTAATTTTGATAGCATTAAAAAATTTCCTTATTTCTTTTTGAATTACGCAATATATTCACCAAGACTATTGAAATTTGTTGATGGCATATAAATATTTGGTGTCACTACAACCGAATATAAATTACATTTTCACTGCCAGATTTGAACCGGAGGTAAATTGGAATGTCATTTTGGTGGCTACCAACAGATTAATGTCCTTAAAAATCTTAAACTTTATCGGCACAAATTTTTAAGCCCAACTTATCATGTAATCATTTAGGTCGAGGTCTTGCAGGTATTCTAGGTATGTTGGGTTAGCCTAGTCACGCGGCCCCTGTATGTTTTGTTGAAAAGACAGGGGTTTTTATACTAATCGGACACTGATTGCAAATCAATTTATAGTGTAAATTTCTGTCACAAATCACATACCCACACACCAAACACCACCAATGGTACCCAAATTCTAGAATTGAAAAGCCAAAAGCTGTCATCAGAATAAAAAAAATTGAAATTGAGTTAACAAAGGCTTAAATCAGTAACGATGATATATATATAGCTCACACTACACTGGCAAGCCGTGTACCGTGATGCATGCAATATTTTGGTCACGTTGTCTTGATACAGAATCATGTGTCATTCCTGCTGTAGTAAACCGGCACCAAATTTTGAACAGCTTCATATTATGAAGGTTTGATGGTATCTGAATGGAGCGCTGCCGGTGAGTGTGATGACTGATCGGGAGCACAGGGGTTTTTGTGACAATGTTTTTTTTTCAAGATTGGCTTTTTGAGAATGGTAGGGAAGATAGCGCCTAACACATTACTAGAAATTCCGATAATAAAAAATCAAGATGGACTGCTACGATATATTTGATCAAGTTCCTGCTTCTGATCTATGATGAACTTGATGCACTATGAAAGTACTTCACTGGGAAAATTTATCTCATTTTAAAAATCCATTTGTAAGTCTGTCTCACGCTCTTATAGAGCTAGAAGATAATAAAATCAGTCATCTATATAGTCCCTAAATATGTCATAACTTATGATTAGGGGCGTGCTGTAGACCACCGAACACCAGAAAATTGAACATTGATGTCTCAACCCCAGAACTGTCCTTGGGCTGGATTTTGTTCTGCTATTGAAGTCCTGTTTGGAAGTTGTCCATTCATATGCTATATGGGGACAATTTTATTACTGTTAAAATGTTTTATTGTAATTATTTGGCAAATCACACGAGCTTTCTCCTTAAATAAGCCAGATAATTCTGAATACATCTAGAGACTCATACCTTTAGATTGGCACACTCTTGGAGATAATTGAAGAACTGGATCCCCAAATTAAATGGAATAACTTTTCACATATGTATTAAGATAGGCCATCTCCACATGATGCGGGAGTTGCTACAATATAACCTGTGGTTTGAGTGGTCACTCACCACCATTGTTGACCCCAGAACATGGAACTTAAACCCCAGAAAACCCAACCCCAGAATGAAATTTTCTTGTCAACCCCAGAGGTTTTTATGTAAACTGCAGAACAAAAAGATTTTATTTGCTTCACGCAGCTCATTTTTGTTGGGTCGATAAAATTTCAAAGCACACCCCTGCTCTTGATGTGTGTTGCCCATTTGTTACAGCATGCAATATTAATATAATGTGTACTGACCTCGGCAATAGAAGCTGCAGTACTCTCCTCCTGGACAATACCTAGTGCAACTAGGTTAGGACGATGAGTTATCTTCTGTTTGCTGTCTACTCTCCAGTATAGGAGGCATTGTGTTCCATTGCTGTCTACTTGGAAGTAGAACATTCCCTCAGATTTACTGAAAGATTTGTCCTGTTTTGCGAACATAGCCTCCACTGTACCAGGTGCCACTGTAAGGAAAGGCTCGCCTATCTCCCCTTTCAGCAGCTAAAGTGAGAACCTAAAGCAATTACAACTGTTTCATGACAGTTTGGTCTTGCTCCTGCCCTACCGTAGAAATCTACTGCCTTTGTACTTTAAGAAACTTGCGGGAGAGATCAATTCCCAAAACTGTATATCTGGCTTCAATATTGCTTGTTTAGCTTGATTTGCAGCGTTAAAACAGCCTTCACTGACTAACACATTAACTAGCCAATTTTCTAGCATGCGGAATTGAGTGAAGGTGGGTCGGTGGGTAGGAATATGCTGCCCAAGACTTTAAGATGGGATATCAAGTTCATCCTCCATTTTTCCTTCTCAAAAGTTGAATACTTGCACATGCCCAGTTGTGCTACTACCTGATTTCATAAAACAGCAGAATTGGTGAGCATAGACTGGAAAACCGAAATCTATAAGTCAATTTGGTTTGAGCATATATTAAATAAGAATTATTGTTTGGCATTGGATCCCTGCACATGTAACAGCCAATGTTAGCCAGATGATAAAAAATGGGAAATGAATTCCAGTTTTCGTTGTAAATGCAACAAAATACTCCCCCCCCTCACCCAATAGGATGCATTCATTCGTCCTTCAACCAGCAAGACAAACACATTTGCTCTGTTTTAAATACTCAGTTTGAACTGAGAGGCAGACACAGATGTTTTTATTTAGGGTCTTTTGCAACATGAGGCCCTTGAAATATATATTTTTTCATAAATTAAAGATGTAAATTGAATTTAGCAGTTTCTGACAAAGCTGTAAGGTGTTAAAAGCCTATTGAAGAACAGTTACATGAAGCAACACGGTTCTTACCCTACAGAAAGAAAATTTTCATTGGAATTTAAATTTTTCTATTTCGCTATTGGCAAATTCGCCAAATTTTAACTCCGCTAATTATACGGTAGATGTTTAGAATCTTTATATAGCTAAAATTCAAAAGTCAAAATTGCTAATATTTAATTCCGTGAATTGAGAATTCTGAAAAAGGTCGCTAAATTAAATTCCGTGTATATTTTCATTCTGTAGAGTATGTCAAGTTTTGCTGGCCTTTTCTTCACTGACTCTATGTAATATCACCATAGATTGTAACCGGATTGTGTGATTTGGGAGCTTAACGTAATCTGTGTGCAGGTAGTCTATGGCAAGCTGCAGATTTTGACTGTTGATGGGGTTTAAAGAAGTGAAAAATATATCATCAGATTTCATCAATAATACTCGAATCTGTCACAATGACCAAGTGTTGACCATCGGGCAACAACAAGGTCACCACAAGCACAGTGTTTTTGGACCCCTCCTATTGTTCTGTATTTGCATTATATTAATGGTAAATTTCAAATAGTTCAATAAAACAAAATGTTTGTTTTGGAAACGCCAACATTAGGCTATCATTGCAAAGGTTTTACATATATAAAAACTCACAGACTTGATATGCGGTAAGTTTTTCATTAGCAGAATAGTGAAATTTAAACCCCAATTCAAAATACAACATATAATCACATGACAAGCATACATAGTGAAATAATACATGTAGGTATACAACCTGAACTCAAAGCTGATACCTATTATCTAAGGCACTTAGCATACTTTGGATAATGGTAAATTGACTGATTGCCTCTATTTTTTGTGCATTTTGAAATCCAATTCATTATAGAGGTGCCGCCCTAGGTGTTTTCATAAGTCATCATGTTTGTTTGATATGCCAATTTTGAATATACCCTTAATTATTCAGCTAAGTTTCTTTGTTTGTGAAATAATACATGTAGGTATACAACCTGAAATCAAAGCGGATACCTATTATGAAAGGCATACTTTGGATAATGGTAAGATGACTGATTGCCTCTTTTTTTTGCTATTTATTTTATTTCAACCGATCAATATCCATATCAGACAAATCAGACCATGCCAATAAAAAAATGAAGCTTTAACAAAAACGCATAAAAAGGCTCCTTGAGAGAATGTAATGGAATGCCATAAACCAGGGGTGTATCTTTGGCGTGAACCAGGTCAATTTTCAGTCAAAAACCACAGATCTCACACCAAGTTATCTTGAACAAAGTGTCAACAAGACAAAGCAGTGTTTTGCCAAGAGACATGCTAATTTCAGGTTATGCCTTCCGTAATATTGTTCGCTTTTCTACGTCCTACAGTAAAGAGCTAGCCTGTTTGTAAGTGGGGACTCATTTAATACACTCCTGCCCTAGACCAATAGAGATAGTTCTCTATAAGTCTATGTGGAATATATATTTTCAGTGGTTTTACTGAGGTTTGTGGACATTTATGGGAGCGGCATGACTCACTCGCCCTGCTCTACATGCATAGAACACACCATGGATGTACTGAATAATAGCAGACCATGATGACCAAGGGGTGTTCAGGATACATCCTGGATAGATGCTCACAAGTGTTCTCAATGAAGATAATAATATGGATTGAGACTTTTGATTGATATGGCGTATGCAATGGTAATGAATGGTCAACGCAATGTTTCGGTAAAAGCTTTTGAAAGATATTATTGCGCGCTAATTTCCCTATCTGGTAAAAAGAACCCCCCTTTTGAACAGCCAGCTACGCTTATGCTGGCATAACATAGCCCCAGCAGAAAGTATTTCCAAAAAAAAAAAACGAATTTTGTTTTGTCATATCGCTGGAAATACATCCCTTGGCTATGATTGTACAATCCCCAATGCACCTGGCATATTTACGGATACCCCTTCATCATAGGCGATCTTGTCTTTGTTGCAGCTTTCTTATTTTGGTCTCCTTTCAATTTCCAATCGTTTCCGAACAGATGTAGTGGCTTCAATTGCATTGAATTTTAACTCAAAGATTCTTGACACATATGTGTACATGTACTGGATGAATTTGACTTGAATTCTTTGCTAAGCAGTGGCAGAGGAGTGGCAAGTATATGTACCTGTTATCTTTTGGGTCTGAAGATACTATACACCGCCTAATGCTTTAGGTGGTTGAAAAAGACATTTATCTGCATTTTCCTTTAACATAATCTGTTTTGCTAGGGAAGGTCTGCACACATAACTTATCTTTGCTGAGGAGTAGGCCAAATGAAATCCAAACTGCGCAAATGAATGTCGGCTGTTAAGGGCTGTTGTCTTGAGCTATCACCACATTAGTGTATTAATTATCAGATTAATCCCTTACCTTGGTATTGAAGTGGTTAAATCGCCATTTACTCAAATTGTCAAGCTTTATGATGAGCTTAGCCCAGTTCACATCAGCGTTTGCATCCTGAAACAAAGCTGTGGCAGCCTCAACAGATGTCCCTATTGCTGAATCAAAGTCAAAGCTTTTGGCAAATGATATTAAAAGGGCTGCTATCACTGTTGTTCCCAGAATGATGTTCATTTTGTGATCCTGATTAAATTTTTTCTGTCAGCTGCAAAGAACTCCAAAATACCACTACCAATGTAGATCTGCAAGCAGGCGATATTTGTGTGACCAATGAACTTCCCCTTTTCAGGAATAATAATATGGTGAACTTGGGGGAGCGGCTTAATCTGGTCTTTGTGAAAGTTCATTGGTGTGACAAGAGCATTTTTTGTACATTTTGAAATCCAATGCATTATAGAGGTGCCGCCCTTGGTGTTTTCATAAGTCATCATGTTTGTTTGACATGCCAATGTTGAATATACCCTTGATTATTTAGCTAAGTTTCTTTGTTTGTCTCTACCCAAGTATGGTACCAAAATGAATAGCTTGTTGAAAATAATATGACAAAAGTATTTGCCACAATAAATCACATTTCAACTTGTTGACGGAGTTGCGTAATAAAATATGACAATCAAACAAATTTCTTTGCATGGTAACATATGACAATCAAACAAATTTCTTGGGGACAAACAACACCATCGGATTACACACATGGAAATAAAGTGTGTATCACTTATAGAGGCCACCTGTATAATGTCAACATTGGGTATAGTGGCACTTACTCCACTCCTGGTCACAATTCATTCCCATCTAAATACATGAAAGTTATTGCTCCTATAGTGGCACCCAAAAGCCCCACAGGGCCACCCTTAAGTCTGCTATAGTAGCCGCTTAATCGTGAGTTTCACTATATGTAACAAACTTGGTTGCTTTTAGTCTGTTTAGCCCCATCATTCAGCACAAATAAGCTTAGTACATTAATATTACAACAGAACCGCATAGATGACGATGAGCGGTATATTGTTCCAGATAATACACCTCGA
>ERZ1740062.1313-NODE-1313-length-10419-cov-11.166827_pt1 | contig 10419 bp, 14 predicted proteins | sample MGYA00581741_ERZ1740062 | MGnify/ENA primary metagenome ERZ1740062 (study PRJEB43018, sample SAMN04849747) | marine metagenome | isolation source: floating plastic debris | place: Pacific Ocean | collected 2008-09-01 | study: EMG produced TPA metagenomics... | reverse complement strand
GACTGCTTCTTGGAGAGAATTTAATTACCTCCTTGGTAAAAGAGTATTACAATGAGTCCATTACAAACTTTTAGATACATGAGGGGACAACTATTAAAAACTTTCTAGGGCTGCAAGAAAAAAAAGAGAATAATTCCAAGGACATTTTACATGACATCACTGTTATCGATCCAATATTGGTCACCATGCTAATACTGCTATAGTGGGTATATGATATATGATGTGCGGGCATTTGTGTAATTTGTTCAAAGAGGCTAAATTGCTTAACTCAGATAAAAATATGTTTTGAATCATAATTTTGACAACACTTTACAGTCGTTCTTATTGCGCATTGCTGTACTGCACCAGTGTACAGTAGGATCAGGAACTATCATGGTCCTTCTATGACTGTCCCTGGTGAACTTTGCCTGATAAGTCATCAATCTGGCTCACCTCGAAAATAATTTGCGGCTTTGCTTAATCTTGAGTATCTAGAATTTCATATTATGGTTGAATGAGAAGCTGATGCAGCACAAATAGTGCTCCACAGAAGGATTTTGTCAATGATGTCTGACTTTAAAATATGTTTACATATTTCATTTCCAACTTTCTGCTCTCATATGGTAGGTCAAGCACATCTTGAAGGCCAATCAAAATTTATTAGTAGTAATTATTTTCCTTTAAGTGATGGAGGGACAACTCCTTACATCTCTTATTATGAATTTTTAAACAGATATCTACCGCAAGTGTATGGCAGCATGTATTAAATCATGTGCGACAGGTGCTATAAGTTCCAGTAAAACCGTTTTTTATTAGTCTATCCGCAGGAATATTACATGCTCCACAGCTGAGAAGCCTTCAGCAGGGCACTACAATGTGTATTTTTACCACGTACAAGAATTAAATCCACACTTAACCACAACACCCAGAAATAAGGAATGAGATTAATCTCTAAATCCAGATATGAGGAAACAAGAGAGACATTAAAAATATAAATATATAGTCTTGTAGTGTCGGGGTAGGGATCTTCATTTGCCACATTTCTTCGCATAACAGCTATATACTAATAAACGGGGAAAACCAAAATCTCAACCTTGTTAACATGTAAGATTTTTGTTACCTAGGCTCAAAATAGCAACAATCGAACGATGATGAATCGATGATGATAAAAAAGGTTTATTGAATCGATAACGTCATGAGATACATAAAAGACATGATTTCCTAGCAATGTTTATGAAAAGGAAAATAAAACATATTTTGGTTATACTGATATGGCAGCTTTCGTTATACGTAATGGGAAAACTATTCATTGACAGTCATCTGCGCTAGCACACGACGTTGGCTATAGTAGAGCATCTCTTACCACTAGAGCCACCAGCCTCTGAGCAGGGTAGGCGTTGAGGTTTCTCACAACTCCCATTCACCTCAGAAAAGTCGTATGTTATAAAACCCTCACTGCAACTCCTGCGCCGCCGTCTTAACTTTGATGTGCGGCCTTGAGGTGTACAGATAGTTACTTTGTAAATGTCACACTTCGTAGTGGTGAAGCTGCGTTTCTTTCTCAGTGACCGTGAGGCCAAGTCAAAAGTATGGTCAATTTGTCTTCCTTGTGGGAGGGCATCCTCCCTTCCGTTGCTTGAATTAGGACATCCCTGAAATAAGACATCTATCCTCCCATCCCTGATCTTGCAGTCAATTGCATCCTGAAACCCATGTGTAATCATTTATAACAAACCCATTACAAACAGAAATGAAAATAACGAAAACAACTAACAACTGTAACAGAGAGAGGCATTTCAAGTATAACATATCACATCACATATCACATCACTTTTGCTTCTTTGATTTTGAAATTAGACATGTTAATGAGTATCCCACAATGCATTGTTTTGGAATTCCCAGACATACTCAGTCAATGATACCGTATGAGATTTTGACTGGGTATTTCTGGAAATTCCAGTGAAAAATTGCAGCGTGGGAATGTTGTTAATGTATTAATAATGTACGCTTATGCATTACATGTACATACCTTCTCTATCTTTTCTGTGCGTGTAAGTCCCTGTGCCTGCAAAATATAAGAGTTAAGTTGATAAATAAACTGTTTGTTGTGTAGTAAAAACAGCTTATAACGCAGACTATCATAGACTTCTTCTTGATCTACATGAGGCTGGCCACACATACTTACGTACTGTTGCATAGTCAAAGATCAGTGGTGATTGAATCCAGAATGCACACACCAATGTTAATTTCATGAAGTACATTTCACAAATTATCCTGTGTGATAGCAGATACCAGAGCAACACTATTCAACCTCACCTCGTAGCCAAGTAGATGTTGTTGGTCAATGAAGATATATTTATGTTACATGAGAAAGGCTAAGTCAAAATTGATTTTAATCTGGTTCGTAAGGATTACGACGAAGCAGAAGTACGGGATTATTGTTTCTGCTCTTCATTGATTGAAGGAGAAATTAATTGAGACCGATAATCTGTGTTTTTCATACCCCACGCGTAAACAGGGAAAACAATTTTTCCCAGACTAGTGGAACACTGGTGAGGAGCCGAGGGTTGAAAACTATTTACCTGAATATTGTTATTTTCATATCACTAACCACAACACACCAGATTGACGCGGTCGGTATTTTTCATTTGGGTTATCTTGTGGTCAATGGATCGGTTGTTGGAAACTAGTGATGTCTGTTGTTTTGGTTTATAGGCAATCATAAGAGATACAAAAGATATCCAATTTCAGAAACTACAGACAAGCGAACTACCATACAGACTGGTGGCTTTCTGTGTAAGTGTACGAACTGGAAATCTCATTTGATCGATCATCAAGATTATCTAGTTTCTACATAAACTATATTCTGTATGAAAAGTCCTCTTTTTCTGCTCCAGTTATGAAAAATCCTTGTAAGCCTTAAACATCTATCACCAAATATGTTGTAAATATTTACTAGTAAATCCTACTTTTGTATGTTGCCATTGTAAGATTGTATCAATATATTTCTCACGCTTCATGAAACATATTGTTTATGCTCGTTATTTTAAGTGGTTAAACTCACAGACACTGGTGACGTTGGACACATTTGAGAAGCTACACATAGTAGATGTGCGATCATGGGATGAGTTAGAGGTTATTGATATGTCTGATATGGAGTTTGTATACAGTACCAGCTTCTTTAAGGGACTGGCTACGGGTGGTAATGTTAGCCCTGCTCTGGTAAGTGACTCCTAGATTTTGTTGTTATACTTAATTTACCCGCATAGGATATGATGTGTGTGCTACTTCTTTGACTGCAATTAGATGAGTGGCTGATGCATCACCATCTTGAAATATTAATAATGAAATCCACATAAATACCTGCATCTTAATTTTGACCCAAAAATTTTCCACCGGCCAAGTCATTCACAGCTCTCCTTATATGCTCTAAGTTATTATGACTTGATTATATTACAGTGAGCCTAATTCCTACATATTTTACTGTGAGCAACTACTTGTAGAGCAATTGGAGGCACCTTTTGGTTATGTACTTTGATCTGAGTTTCTGGTGTTGTTTTGAACTGACAGAGTTGATTTTTATTCTTATTTTAGTCATATGCTGGAGACCATGCCTGCTATCACTCAATATCATCATACAGATCACAACTGTTTGTTCTGGGAAATAAGTCTGTACATGTCATGACCCTCCGAACATGGATTGAGGTTTGTATCGATTTGTTGTATGGCAGCATGTTCTTCATTTCAGCTTTCTTGAATAATACGGATTATCATGAACAAAAAATGATATAAATTTCATTTCACAGTGCAGAGTACTGAAACATGGATAATACATCGCTTCCTGTCAAGTGCTTCTATGATTAAGTGCATCTGATTGTACACTTTTGCCAAAATCAAATACATAATGCTAGCGTAACTCATGTCTCTTTCATTGAAGTTTCCTCTGAGATGCAGACGTTTCATGGAGGTATTTGCTCTTATATTTGTGAAGTACATACCTGTGTATTGCATAAACTCATGTTTGTTACATTGAAGTCTCCTCTGTAATGGTATTTGCTGAGTTGCTCTTATATTAGCTAGGTATATACCAGCGTATTGTCTTTTTATTTCAGAGACTAGAAGTATTACTTAGAGAGAACAGACACCAGGATGCCATAGCCTTAGCTCTGTCATTTTATGACGGATCAGCAAAGGCTGTTGTTGGACTCCCCTCAGTTGAAGAAAAGAGAAAACAGATTGTAGCAGACAAGGTACTAACCGCTGCGAGTAATATTGTTATTTTTTTGAAATGTTCAAATGGATTGTGGGCATTGAGCCATTTACCTTTTCCATTCCTTTATAAAGTTTAGACCTCGCAAACTCGTTGAGGCTCTAATGACTCTCACTATGCAAGAATAAGGGTATTAACAATGAAAATAAGCATTTTCATTAATGTGTACCTCTGTTACAGATGTTGGACATTTTATATACCTACATCGATATCTCTATGACAACGCAGTGTCCAGAATTTGGGAGGATTGATGAACTTATCAAACATTACGAGGTTAGTACAATAGAATGTATTAGTTTGAGATTGATGACATTCATTAAGAAGCCACAAACCATCAAACTTATAGCGTCCATTGGGTTCATGGTGAAAACGAGTAAACTTCCTGCCTGGTGAAAACGACCCATGTATCGGCAAATCCAGTTTTTGGAGTTGAATGCTCTGGTATTGTGAGCAGACAATACTGAATAACAATCTCAAAAGGAGCAAGATATTTTGTTTTCACAATGGTGCAGCTCATCCAATCTGCATGAAACGTTACCAATACCATGTCACACCATATTAATTCCTGATTAGTCGGCAAGCAGCAAATAGTAGGCCTAGTTCAGGTTTCATAGACTACATAGAGTAACACTGAAAACAGTAAAATATAACGTCTTCTTTTTTCAGAATGTGGTACCAATATGTGTAGAGTACTGCTTACACCTTCAGAGAGTTGATGTGTTGTTTGGTCGTCTGTATGAGAGATTCAGTGAGGATACTATCGCACATGGTGCCTTCCTCGAATGTCTCGAGCCTTATATACTAGATGACAAGCTAAAGTCAGTCTCACCTCAGATAATAAAAGACCTGACATCACACTTCCAGGGAAAAGACATGCTCTCCAGAGTTGAAGCTTGTATAGTTCATCTGGATATTATCAGCTTAGATATTCATGAGGTAAGGCTACAGTTAGTATGAACCTTTTATGTTGCTGCTTTCTTGAAGTCTGTGTTAGTCTGGTCACTCATGATACAGACATGAACTCTTGCTCCTGATAACACAACTTTAAGTGCGTCATCTTGCGGTCAGCCTGCTTTACTGTATCCAAACATAAAGTGATCTTCAAACTAGATGTAGATGCTGCGTTAAAATAGTACCTGGTATGTTGTAAAAATTATTCAAGCTTTTCCTGTTATTGAGCTTAAATTATGATGGCAATTTGTAATTTACAGACTGTGAAACTGTGTTGGGAGAACGCTATGTATGATGGTATTATTTACATATATAATCAAGGATTACAGGATTTTGTGACACCCCTTCTGGAACTGATCACAGTGCTACGTGATGCAATCAACTCAGGAAAACAACTCTTAGGTTAGTGTCTTTGATGGATTGTCAAGTGATGAATGGGTATGATATATCGAGACCTTGATTAAATATTTATTGCAGATAATCGACTATTATTTTGCACTAGTACTACCCAACACACACATCTAGAAGCGTATGTGTGCTGAGTTCAACTATAACAAGATAGCTGGCCTTAACTTCTGCTGGGGACTAATTTTTCATCCCTCATCAAAGCTGTTGGATTTTTTGCAGCATGTACAAGTGCAGCAGATGTTAAGTACCACTACTTTATCCTCTGTTTCAGATATTCATGTTAAACTTGGTAACAAGTTACTAGTCTACATCAGTAATTCTCTGGCTGGTCTGGCATATCCTATCGGCTCTCTAAAGGAACACCAAGTTGAGATTGTCAAATCATCCATGTTCAAGACTTTGACATGCTTACATTCGAGCGGAGCAGACTCTAGTGAAAAACCCTACCCTTATATCAGAACTTTTCTTGACTTTGACACCAGAGAGTTTCTCAATGTATTGGCTCTTGCGTTTGAGGAACAGGAGTTTGGGTCCACTGAAGGGTAAGGAGTGGTGAACTTTTGACAGTGTATTAATCCGTGAGAAGGCAATAAGCTATTTCTTGCTATCCCATGACTCTGATTCACTGAATTTGTTTGGTTTTGACTTCAAACCCAGCTTTATCACTGAGAACAGTAGTTTTCACACCTGTCGCTTATTTGTCATATGAGGTTACAGATTCCTTACTTGCCAAAAGTTTTTCGTGTGTTTTGTTCTAGTGTACAACAGAGACAGAGAGTGGTGGATATATTATTATCTATTATGGTAGAGGGCACAGATTACTCCCCTAAGCAGCGTGGTATGCTTTATACATTCCTGGCTAGACAGATAGCTAGACACTCTGGTACTATACAGCTGAATAGGATGCTTTTTGAAAAGGTCTGTTCGTAGTTGATATTACACAACACTGCCGTAAACTGTACAGTATGTGATGTTGTCTTTTTATTGTAACCAGGGTAAACTGATAAATTCGGATTTAGGTCAAAGGTCTCCCCTGGGACCATGTTTCTCAAACTGTGTATTAATATGTTTTATTACCTGTGGACATAAACAGCCCTGAGTGCACGCTTATAACTTGAAAGCATTATTGACAACAACTATGTATCTCAATTGTAGGTTTTAGAGTTTTTATGTCGACCTGGTGATGACTCGCAGAAAGAAGAAAGACAAGAAGCTTTATTAGAAATGCTCACAGTAGAGAAACAACTTCATCTGGATGTGGATAAACTTCTACTTATGGCAGAGCATGCCAATCTGTAAGCTTCGTATTTTGCTCACCATAAACATTTTTTGCCATTGTAATTTTGTTTCACACTATTATGGTACAATGTTCTATTGGCTTTCATTTTTGCCTCCAACTGTTGCCCGAATTTCAGAACAAAAGAGCTCTATTTTTGACTCGTATTGTATTGCAGGTTTCGAGTTTGTGAATATATCTATACAAAGCACAAGCTCCATGATAAGATTTTGCTGACATACGTGAATGATCCCTCGAGATGTCACCAGGCATTCTCATTTATGGAACGCACACTTGGTGACGGGCTGAGTAGAGATGTACAACAAAGGATTGTCAAAGTGGCTCTCGAAAATATCACCGTAAGCAAGATGACATCACTACCGATATTTGGCATACAGTTGCTCGGAGATCTCAAAATGGCATTTTGCATATAGGTTCATCATAGGCTAAATAACGATTATTATTAGGTTTATGAGGTTCATACATATACACGCTTTGCTTTAGCATACACTGTATTTGGAAATGAAACTGCATTAGCTGGCAAGTTCTGAATACACTGTATTTCTTCCTGTTTGCAGTCTCTCATCTTATGCGATGCCTCACAGACAGCCAAACTTCTTACTGAGGTGATGAAAGTAGACTTGTTGGATATTGTCTCCTCACTGAACTCTGACCCTCAAACACAGTATGAGTTACTGAGAGCACTGCTGGATGACAGGTACTTTATAAACACAGTCATGATTCCCGATTCCTTGACACGGTGTCTTGATGTGGTTGTATTCGGTTATGATTGCTCAGATTTCAATAAATAATCTCAATTTCTTTGCCGTATCCAGTACCGTTGTTTTTCTTTAATCCTCCAAAATTATCAATAGGTTCTGCATATATGTACTTACTGGGGAACTTGGGTATTGAGTGTTAGATGTGATAAGAACTTGATAATTATTGCTCATTAGGTGCGATTTACGGTATGTTTGAATGTTTTAGTGACACAGATGAAGGCCAAACACAATATACAGATTTAGACGTAACATTATATGATATATACATAGAGAGAATGTGTGTATTTAATTCTGCTGATGTAGAAGCCTACCTCAAAACTAACAACAAATACAGATCAGAATCTGCCTATCAGGTAAATGTAGGTGGTCAATCATCCTAATCTAATTGCAAAATACTGACTAATTACTTTTGATGATGGCGAATGTGTCACTGGTCAAAATCATACATTTGTGTCGCATGTATTGGTTTGTATAGAGCATCAGAGCAGTAACTGATACTATCATTTTGCTTTTCTACAAGTGACAATAGATAACTCAGTTAATACCAAAACTTGGCTTCGCATAATTGTGATATTGTTGGTTTTTTGATAAAAATAAGCACCTCATATAATTTTTACTGTAGATCTGTACGAAGCATTGTCAATATGACTCCATGTCTTACTTGCTGGAGAAGATGGGAAAAATACAGGAAGCTTTTGATATGATGCTGAAGGTATTGATGATGTTTAGATGTATGAGGGGTGTCAATGAGGTCATTGCGTTGAGTTTAGTATGTAGTTGTGTCCCCTTTCATATGGGGTGCGTAACTCCTGGTAATAATTATGTCATGTATTTGGTCGGTTGGTTGGGACCTCAGCAGATATTGGTCTTGTTTGCGCAAATGTTTGGCGATTTCCATGCGATTTGGAAATAATTCATTGTGATAATGATGATAATATGAAACAAAATCTTCGCTACCTGATACTCTGTTCTGTTTTCTGATCAAGGAGTTCTAACTCCTTGTTCTGATTCCTACCTGGTTTATCTGGCTTGATAAATTATTCATGTGCCGACTTTGAAAGATAATTTGTAGTGATGGATATTCACAGTTGCTAAATGCTCAGTCACAGTTTAGTTATTTATAAAGTAGGTCTTAAAAAGTTCAGCCTAATCGATTATAATGTGGAGACAATGTATTGAAAATATATTTTCGACATTATTTTGGTAAATGCTAAACATCATAGCAAGTTATGGCTTCCTTAGAATCGAGCTAATAATTTGGGCCTAAAAACGGCATTACTGGCCTCCGGATGGCTCCACAAAAAATTCAACCTGCCTACCTCGCGATCCAGACAATCGCGTCATGTGAAAGAGCGGTTACCCCCACACATTCGTCACATACATACAAAAGAAAATATATAGATATTATTGTGTGAAGTTCTGCTACTGAAATTTTTGTTGGCTCTCCCCTCGTGTTGCTTGTTCTTACTGTTTTTAATTTTTCATTGCAGACATTCAAAGATAAGGTGGAGTTGTTTTTCGAACTGATATCCGACCCACGAGCTTCAAAGAATGTCAACAGTAAGACTCTTTATTGTTTCTCTAGTGAAGTATTGCGATTTTGTAAAATGCTTCCTGTAGTTGTGTTCGAGGCCTATTTTTTATGGAACTTTGTGTGCGCTGAGGCAATTCATAACTGCATGAATATGTAATAAAAATTCTATGATACTCAAATCTATGCGGTACAGGCATCAAAATTTTGTTAACTTTTGTGCAAATGAATTGCAGTGAGGCCTAAGGCAAACGGAGAGCTAGATGGTAAATCGCATCAACTTTGTAACAATAGTTTTATATTCTCCAGCTAAAGCATTAAGGCTTCCTCCAAGATATCAACTGATCTGAACAATCTATATACCGTTTGAAAGCCCTTGACTCAAAGATTTCAGAAATGCAAGATTTGATTTAAATTTTTGACACTGTGTCATGCAATGTAGCGCAACGTAACGTCAATTGGTATTTTCTGGGGCTATTGCAGCATGAGAACAAAGACACATGGGAAATACGATTCAGCTCAAAATATTTCCTAGCCTATTGTTTTATCAATTAACTAGTAAATTATTTGCTTCACACAGCACCTTATGTCATTTATCGATGACACAACGTTGTTGAGAAAATTTAGGCTACATTAAATTTTAGGCCAACTTTCACTTTTTAGGTCAATTTTCGCTGTGACTATTGAGGTAAACAAGTATAATGAGGCCAAAAGTTCATCAGGGATATGTTGTACTGTTGTTAGTGACCACACTCGAGAAGTTTCAAATTTTTGTGACAACTTTTGCTCATTCTACAACACCTATTAATGAGGTATGTTCGGAACCATTGTGACCAAGTTGCGGATATGGTGTGAAAAACACCTTTCTGCTGGGACTACCAAATGGATTTAAGTTTTGCTACACTCGAAGCCGCTCTTTTGAAACTTGAAGCAGTTCAAATGTTTTATCTTGCCTCCATTTCTTCCAATTTTTCTGAATTTGATGCAGAAAATTGACTATTTTGTGCCATTTTTTGGCCGTTTTTGGCCTTATTTTGCACGTGTAAAGCCAGTTTTCCACATCAAATTCACCAAAATTGGAAAGTTTCAGAATTGAAATGGAAAAAGTATTGAATTGCCTCATGTCTTAACAGAGCGGCTTCGCGTACCCTACATCCAGAAAAGGCTATTTGGCCTGTGACAGGTGAATTAGCTACATTTATTTTAGCTACTTGGAATTTCT
>ERZ1740062.1312-NODE-1312-length-10431-cov-3.519661_pt1 | contig 10431 bp, 15 predicted proteins | sample MGYA00581741_ERZ1740062 | MGnify/ENA primary metagenome ERZ1740062 (study PRJEB43018, sample SAMN04849747) | marine metagenome | isolation source: floating plastic debris | place: Pacific Ocean | collected 2008-09-01 | study: EMG produced TPA metagenomics... | reverse complement strand
GAGGCGTTCCCGTGACATATCTGTCCCGGAGTGCTTTCTTCCATTCATGCGAAAGGATCACACCAGCAAGCCTTGGGGTTAAACAACTAGGCCAACCCCAGAAGAGGAATTCCGATGACCGGACTGACCCGAAGAAACGTCATGATCGGCGGCGCCGCATTACTGGGCGCTTTGGCGGTGGAGCGGCCTGCCTTGGCCGACAGTCCTGAGCCGGGTCCGTCTGACCCGCGCGCAAGGAGGTTCGGGCTGGGGGACAGGCGGTCACCATGCTGTTGTCCGGCACAGCGCCCAACGACGATCCGCAAGCGATCTTTGCGGGCGATGTGTCCGCGAAAAACTTCGCTGCAGTCAGTGCCAGCAACTTCCTGCCCACCGATACAATGCAATTCTACTACACCCCGACGCTTGTACAGACGTGCAAGGCCAGGATCTTGTTTGACACAGGTCTCAGCACGGAAAGCCTTGAGGGTCCGCTTCGTGACGCTGGCGTGGGGGCGGACGACATTACCCATGTCGTTATCACACATATGCACCCCGACCATATCGGGGGCATGACCCGGGCCGATGGGATGCTGACCGATCCCGGCGCCGCTTATCTGACCGGCGCGGTTGAATTCGACAGCGCAGCTTGCCGCGAGAACCAGATTTTCGATGCAAAAGAGCGCCCCTTTGCGGAGCGATTTGGCTTTCTCAATAAAGGAGACGCCGTGGCCCCGGGCGTCACGGCCATGGCCGCGTTTTGGGCACACGCCTGGCCACATGATCTATCGTTTTGAAAGCGGAGGTCAGCAGTTGTTTCTCGTGGCCGACCTGGTTGCGCACTCCGTCTGGTCGTTCGCCAATCCCGACTGGACGATGCTCTACGACGCCGACAAAGCGCAGGCGAATGCCACCCGCCGCTGGGTAATAGACATGCTGCCCACCAACCGGATCCCGATGATTGGCTACCACATGCCGTTCCCCGCTGTCGGTTTCGTGGAAACCCGCGCCACCGGGTTTCGATTTGTCCCGGTCAGCTATCAGTTGATGGGCTGACCTGGGCCTCCCTTCGCATTCATCGGGCGAACACTTGTTCAGGGCCCCAACAGATAGAAAAGTGAAATGACCAAGCCAAGCTTGTTCGCTTACCTCACCGGCTTTACGGCAATCGTGTCTGCGCAGGCCGCGTTGGCGGACGCGCCGATGTCGGCCACCGTTCTGGAATTTGCGGATCCGACCACGCTCTTTGTGGCCGACTGTGTGGGCGCTTCTATCCACGCCCACGCACTGCCGGAGGGTGAGGCCGCGACGAATTCCGCTGCCGAGACGTTCGAGGGCTTTAGCTGGGTTCTGGCAGAGACCTTGGGCGTGGCTGAGGCGGACATCACCTGACGGTCTTGCGGTTCCTCCAAAGACTCAAGCTGTCTATGTATCCCTCAGGGCGGGAACAATGCCTTTCGACGTGATGATCACGCAAAATGGCACCATCACGCCGCTTGAGGCTGTCGCCGCTGCCGCAAACGCACCCGGTCTTTCCGAACCGGTCGGTATGGGCTTGGAAGCCGGCGTTGACACGATCCGGACCCCGATGAGCGGCGTGTTCCAGGCCGCCGATCAGGACGCGCAGTTCCTTCTGACGCTGCGGCGCAACCTGGACACGGGCGCGATGGACCTGGTGTCGATCCGCAAGGGCGTCTACCTGCGGCTCAGCGATTTCATCTCGGAGTATGACTTCCCTGACTACGTCTATGCCGACAATCAAATGGGTCAGGGCGTGCGCGGGTTTCACAACCTTCCGAAAGCCGAAGATAGCTTCCCCGAGTTGATCGAGTGATGCGGCTGTTTCTGGGACTAGGGCTCGCCTTAGCAGTCGCGGAGGGCCCGCTTCGCGCCTGTGAAGTTGGTAAGACCAGTGTCGCGGAGGTTTATCCGACCACAGCGCTCTTGCCGGAAAACGTGCTGCGGTTCTATGTCTATTTCTCCGCCCCTATGGGCACGGGCGATATCTTGCCAGCGATTGATCTTCTGGGCGCGGTACGCCGGGTCATTGAAGGTATGTTCCTGTCCAACCGGTATGATCTTAGGTCGACGGACCGGACGCGGCTCAGGCTCCTCTTCGATCCCGGTCGCGTGAAAACGGGCCTGGCTGCATAGCTTGCCTTGGGTCGCGCGCTGGTCGCCGGTGAAACCGACCACCTGAGCATCGCAGCGGCGGTAAAAGCCAATGAGGGCTGCCCACTGGCGTAGGCCCACCGCGTGACGTTCGAGGCTGACGTGCGGTCGCCATCGCCAGAGGACTGGACCCTCATCGCGCCCGGCGCCGGGACGCTTGATCCCCTGACCCTCATTCTGGACGGCCCGATGGATCATGTGTCCCTTGCCCATCGGCTGCGCGTCATTGGTCCCGACGGCGCGCCAGTGGCCGGGCGCATCGATCTGGATGAAGCCGAGACGCAATGGCACTTCACCCCCCGTACAGAGTGGTCCGCCGCGATAGATAACGTCGCGATAGCTCCACAGCTCGAAGACCTCGCCGGGAACCGGCCCGGCGTCTTGTTCGCCCAGCCGCAGGACACCCCCGTCATCGAGGGGCTGTCCACCCTCACCTGGTCCCCTGTGCCGTCCTAGACATTCCGCATGTCGCGCCACTTTTTACCTTCAGATCTGGCGATCTCCCCCGATGCAACGATACCATCCGCTCCTCGCCGCTCTGCACTGGCTCATGGGTCTCCTGATCGTTATGGCTCTGGCAGCCGGCGGCCTGTTCCTTGCCAATATGCCACCCGACAGCCCTGACAAGGTTGCGGGTCTCGACGGACACATGATGTTCGGCATGGCCATTGGCGTCCTGCTGATCCTGCGCTTCGTCACCCGGGTCCGCAGCACCCACCCGTCCCATGCCACAACCGGCCGCGATCTGCTCGACCGGCTGGGGCGTTGGTCGCAATGGGGTTCTACCTGATGATTGCCGGCCTGGCGCCGACCGGGCGCACGACCGCGCGTCTTATGGGCCTCTTCCCCATCGTTTACGGCGGCAGCACCGAGGCCTTGCCGGCGGAGCTTGCGACGTTTGCGCCGCACCTAGCCCACGGGTTCATCGCCCTTATGCTGGTGGCTTTGATCGCCCTTCACATCGCTGCGGCCCTCTATCAGCAAGCCGTGCTGAAAGATGGCTTGCTGCGGCGGATGTGGTTTGGAAAACGCACGCTATGACAAAGCTAACGATGCCAAAGGCCTGCGACTTTGATTGGGCGCTGAGACCCGCCGAGAGCGCATATTTCCATATTCAAAAACGCCCCAATGGACAGTTCAGCGGCGTACTGAACCACGCGCTATTGCGCGGTGTCCGGGTGGAGATGATCCTCTGGTGGTTCCTGAACTTCACCCTTCTGTCGGTCAATCTCCCAGATACGCCGGGCTATGAAGGCAGTTGCGTGCCCGCCTATCTCCTTTGGCATCCGCTGGATCACCTCAGCGCGACCCTCACTGGCAAGACCGCGGGGGACGGCACGCCGCAGCCTGGCACCAAGATCTACATTGGCGAGGCGGTGCCATACGACAAACACGGCTGGAAATATCTGGTCGATGCGGCACTTACGGTGCACTATGTCAGCGCTGATGGCTGAGCCATGGCGAAAACGTTTCCCGTCTTCCGGCCTGTTATGGCGTTGCGCATCCATTACTGCGACGTCTTCGACGGCGACGCGCATCTCGGAGCGCATTATCACTATGAGATTGTGAGCGTCATCAGTGCAAACAATCCAGTGGCGCGCGTCCTGAACGGTCGGCTGTCCTCTGAGTTCGGACCAGAGTCTTTCGGGGCGTGGCAGCGGCACAATATGATCGAGGTCGGAACGTTCGAAAACTTCCTTCCGATGCTCTTCGCCCAAAAGGACAACCTGTCGACCCTAAGCTTCATCCGCGACCAAGACCCCGCACCGCAAGGCGTGCAGCAGGGCCACGACCGGGCTCTCTTTGACGCCGGGGTTAAAGGGTTCGCGACCGCACAAGACCCTTTCGAGTTCCAAGCCTACGACAAGCCCGCCTTCCTATGACCAAATTTCAGGAGCCAACGCCCCGATGAAAATCCTCGCCTTCGCGGCCAGTAACAGTCGCACCTCAATCAATCGCGCGCTGATCGACTTTGCGGCCCTTCGGTTGAAAGCAGACATCCTGCCGGAGGCCGAGGTCGAGTTCCTTGACCTCAATGCCTTTGAGATGCCGATCTATTCCATAGACCGTGAGCGGGACAGCGGCATCCCGGCACCGGCTCAGGCGTTCTATGCCAAGATCGGGTCCGCGGACGCGATCCTTGTCTCTTTCGCGGAGCATAACGGCTTTGTCACGGCCGCGTGGAAGAACATCTTTGACTGGATGAGCCGGATCGAAACGGGGGTATGGCAGGGCAAGCCATTGGTGATCCTTGCCGCGACCCCGGGCAGACGCGCAGGCGCGAATGTTCTCAAAAGCCAAGAGCTGCTCGCACCGCATTTCGGGGCTGATTTACGCGGGTCTCTTGGCATCGGACCGTGGGCTGAGGCTTGGGATCCCGTCGAAAAGAGGTTGGTCCGGGACAGCGATCTTGCGGCCTTGGACGCTGCCCTAAAAGGTCTTGTTCGCAAAGACCAGGACGCTTGATCCGAGACCCTGGGAGAACCAGCCCAACAGGAGCAAGCGATCATACAGCTTCAAATGATAGCACCCGCCGAAAACGGCCCATAGATCGTTGAAACACCACCCAATCTGACCGAGTCCACCGAGGCGGATATGTCCGAGAAACCCAAAACCGCACTCCGTTGGCGTGACCATATCGACGATCCTGCCGATCACCGACCACAGCCCTTCGACGATTTGTTCTGCGGCCTTTCGTAGAAGCGCCTTTGTCTTTGCGAACGCGTTCTCGATGGGGTTGAAGTCCGGGCTGTAGGGCGGAAGGAACATGAGGGTGGCACCTGCCGCCTCTATGAGTTCCTGAACGTGGGGACCTTTGTAGCTGGATAGGTTCTCCATAACGACGACATCGCTGGGCCGCAGTTTGGGAGCCAGCACGTATTCGACATAGGCCTCGAACGCGACGCGGTTGATTGGGCCGGATATGAAGCAAGGCGCGCGCATCCCGCTCAGGGTGAGCGCGCCGTTGAAGGTCGTGGTGTTCCAGTGGCTGTGCGGCGCGCCCATGCGCAGGCGCTCTGCGCAACGGCTCCGCCCGTAGGTGCGGGTCATGTTGGTCTTGACCCAGATCTCGTCCCCTGCCCGGCAGGCGATTGCATGCAATCGCCGAGAGGGGATGAAAACGAGCCGGGACGGATCAAGGTCAGGCTGGGTCTCGAACCAAGCCCGGCGCTTTGTCAGGACATCTGGTCTGTCTTGTTCGCTCGGCATTGTCCTCGGACCAATGGCGGCCCAATGCCTCGCCATGCCCAGTCTTTCTTCGGGCGTCATGTCGTGACGGATCAGGAACCGTTGGAGCGTCCCATACCCGAAGGCGAGATCCATACTGGACACTTCGCGCCGCAGTTCTTCGATCGTGATGGCTGGCGTCGCTTCGACAAGATGCAGGATCGTTTCAGCATGCGCTCGATCCGCGCAGAACGCCGGACACCGCCCAGGGGACCGGGCGTGGACGCCCTGGCCCCGTGAGAGAGATCGCCAACGGCTCACGCTCACAGCGCTGACGCCGAAGCGCTCAGCCGCTGTCCGATGTGATGCACCGGCAAAGACGGCGGCAAGGACACGCGTTCGAAGACTAAGAGAAAGAACCTTGGACATTCCGACCCGCCTCCTTCTCCGGTCAGAAGTATGAACCAGAAAAAAGGCCAAATGGGAATCTCTTGCGGATCAATCAGATCGGGTTCCGCTCTAGCATCAGCCGTCAGACCATGGGGCGCGACCTTCGCGCCACGGGTTCCGGAAGCTTTCGGCCCGTCCTCAGCACGACGCTCTGGACCCGGACGCCGTCGCGGCGTTCAAAAAACTTCTCCGACATGGTCCGCGATATCCGCGTCCAGAACGGCTAGCCGTCAAAAGAAATATAGTGGCAGGACGAAGCCAGGATCGGCCAGAAGAACAAGATCACGTGCAAGCGCAACAAATGTGACGCTCGCCAAACCGCACATTGAAGATGTGTCTTAGGCAGACTTCATCGTCGGGGAAGCGCTTGAAAAATCCACGAGCGCTGAAATCGGGCGATGCGGAGGGACTTTTGCGTGTATATTCTTGGCGTAAGTAATAGGCTTATTTACTACAAAGGGTTGAGTCCCTGAAGCAATAATTTACCTGGGGTGCGATGAGTTTTTTGACTTCGGTCCTGTTGTTACTGCTGTAAACAATCAAAGGTTAAAAAACTGAGCCATTCGCTTTTAAATTTCTATGCTGGACCTGATTTGTATATCACGAAAATTAAATACTTGGCTACTTCAACGCGAAAGAAGCTGACACAAGCCATCCAGTTCATCCAGAGACTTATAGCGCAAGCTCAACTGCCCTGCTTCACCCGTCCCATGCTCGATCCGCACAGCCAAACCAAGATGGGCCGACAAATCCGCCTCTAACGCGCGGGTGTCGGCGTCCTTTTCAATTCGCGGTGGCCGCGGCGGCGGCGCCGAGCGGGTTTTGCGATCCAACGCCTCCGTCTCTCGCACAGAAAGCCGCTCATTGATGATGCGCCGCGCAATCGGCAGCGGCGCGTCAAGTCCGATCAAAGCCCGTGCATGACCGGCGCTGATCGCACCAGACGCCAGCAGTGTTTGGACATCATCCGGCAGCCCCAAAAGCCGCAGGAGATTGGCAATGTGACTGCGGCTTTTCCCAAGCGCCTTAGCGATCTGGTCTTGCGTATGGCCGAAACGGTCGATGAGTTGCTGGTATCCGCGTGCCTCTTCCAGCGGCGATAGGGCTGCCCGCTGCACGTTTTCGATGATCGCGAGTTCCAAAACTTCAGGAGCGGTCAACACGCGCACAATGGCGGGCACTTCGTGAAGCTGCGCGCGCTGTGCTGCGCGCCAGCGCCGCTCCCCCGCGACAATCTGATACCGGCCCTTGTCGTCGGCACGCACGATTAAGGGCTGCAAGATCCCCTTTTGCTGGATCGAGGCCGCAAGATCTTGCAAATCCTCCTCGGCGAAATGGCGGCGGGGTTGGTTCGGGTTGGGGTCGAGAAGGTCCAGCGGCAAATGCGTCTCCGCCGTCGCTGGGGCATCGCCGACCGATGTTCCGGCATCGGCGAGAAGCGCCGAAAGCCCACGACCCAAACCCTTTCGATCCGATTTTTGTGTCATAAAACCGCCCCTTACGCCGTTGGTACCGGCGCTGTCATTCCCAGAAGCTCTGCCGCCAGGCGCTGATACGCAAGACTGCCCGTGCTCCTCTGATCGTAGAGCAGAGCGGGGATCCCGTGGGAGGGAGCCTCGCTGAGCCGAACATTGCGGGGAATCACGGTCTTCATCACCAGCGCCCCAAGGTTCGCGCGGACATCTTCCGCAACCTGCGCAGACAACTTGTTGCGGCCATCATACATGGTTAACACAATACCTTGTATTTTAAGGCTAGAATTCACAGTTTCTCGGATCTCTCGCACCGTTTTCAGGAGCTGGCTGAGGCCTTCCAAAGCAAAAAACTCACATTGCAGGGGGACCAAGACAGCGTGTGCGGCCACCAAAGCGTTGATTGTCAAAAGGTTGAGGGAAGGGGGGCAATCAATCAGCACATAATCGTAGCGCGATGTTTCCTGCGCAGTGAGGGCATTGCGCAAACGATGTGTGCGCCGAAGCTCTGCCCCAAGCTCAATATCGATCGAGCTGAGGTCCACAGTGCCGGGAATGATTGACAATTGAGGCACTTGCGTCGGCCGAGATGTTTGCCCAATCCGTGCTTTCCCCATCAGCACGTCATACGACGAAACTTGCCGCTCCGTCGGGGGAATACCCAACCCTGTTGACGCATTTCCTTGGGGGTCAAGGTCGATCACAAGAATGCGCGACCCGACCACCGCCAACGCCGTTGCCAGATTAATCGCCGTCGTCGTCTTACCGACACCGCCCTTTTGGTTTGTGATGGCAAAGATCTGAGTCATATCTCGGTGTCGCATGGATCAAAGATGGACGCAAAGGATAACGCTGCCCGGCTGGGTTTTACTTGGGAGAATCCTGAGTCTTGCCCGCATGGTCGCATCCAGGGCCGCGACCTCAGAGGCATAAGTTGCCCCTTTTGGCAGCAGAAGCAACCCGTTCGGGGCCGCATGGGGGGTTGTGAGGCCGAGCAGAGCCTTTAATGGCGCGACAGCACGGGCCGAAACGACATCAGCGCCTTCTGGCGGGTGCTTTTCAACGCGGCCGACAGAAACCTTGGCGTTGAGGTCGAGCGTTCGGATGACCGTCTGAAGAAAAACAGTCTTTCGAACATCCGAGTCAATCAAATGAACCCAAAGACTGGGTCGGAGGTCTTTGGCAAGGATCGCAATCACGAGACCTGGCAAGCCCCCACCACTGCCAATATCGAACCAATGCCGCGCCTTGTCGGGCAAACATGCCCACAATTGCGCCGAGTCAACGATATGCCGCGACCAAATATCCGCCTGGGTCCCGCGGGAAATCAGATTGATCCGCGCAGTCCATTTCAACAACAGGGTCTGAAAGTGCTCTAACCGCTCGATTGTTTCACGTGAAACAGAGATACCGAGGGCTTGGAGATCAGGCTGAGCGGACATGGCCACGTTTCACGCGCGCCAAAAGCAACGTCAGCGCTGCAGGGGTCATCCCATCAATCCGAGCTGCCTGTCCAAGCGTTTCAGGCGCCGCCTGTGTAAGTTTTTCTTGAAGTTCTCGCGACAGTCCGGGCAGGTCGCGATATTCTAGATCCTTTGGCAACGAAATCGCCTCATCCCGCTGGAGCGCTGCCACGTCCCCCTCCTGACGCGCGATGTAATACGCATAGCGTGCATCTTTTGCCAATTGAGCGACGATTTCTGGGCGCAGACCCTGGAAACTCGGCTCGTGATCCTTAAGGCGGTCCACCACGCTGGGGTTGTCTGCTAATAGGTCGAAAGCCGATCGCCTTTGGCCATTGCAACTCACTGAAACACCGAGATTTCCCAGTGTCTGAGGCGTTGCTGACCACGCTTCCAGCGTTTCTCTCGTTGCACTCAAATCTGCCATTTTGGCGTCAAACACACGGCAGCGTTCGTCGCCAACGCAGCCAACAGCTACGCCGATGGGCGTCAACCGTTGGTCAGCATTGTCAGCGCGAAGCTTAAGGCGAAACTCTGCGCGCGACGTGAACATGCGGTAGGGTTCTGTGACGCCTTGAGAGACGAGGTCATCAATCATAACGCCTATATAGCTCTCCGCCCGCGACAAACGCAGCGCCTCCCGATCTTGGCTGGCCAAAACGGCGTTGAGGCCGGCCACCAGACCCTGCGCTGCGGCCTCTTCATAGCCGGTGGTTCCATTGATCTGGCCCGCCAAGAAAAGGCCCGGCAGCGCGCGCAAACCGAGAGCGGACGACAAGGCGCGCGGATCAATGAAATCGTACTCAACTGCGTATCCTGGTTGCAGGATCTCTGCGTTTTCAAGACCTTGGATCGTGTGAACATAGGTGCGTTGCACATCTTCCGGCAGCGACGTGGAGATACCATTGGGGTAGATGACGTCCCCAGCCAAGGTCTCCGGCTCCAAAAACACCTGGTGGGATGTTTTATCTGCGAAGCGAACGACCTTATCTTCAATCGACGGGCAATATCGGGGACCCTTGCCTGCTAGGGCGCCACCGTACATCGCCGAACGGCCTAAGTTTTCCGCAATTACCGCATGTGTGTCCGCGTTGGTGTGCGTGATCCCGCAGGAGACCTGGCTTTGCTGAGTAGAAGTCGTGAGAAAAGAGAAGAAACTTGGGTCATCGTCGGCTGACTGGCGCCCCAATTGAGACCAGTCGATTGACGCCGCAGAAAGTCTGGGGGGCGTGCCGGTTTTTAAGCGGCCAAGCGGCAGACCCAGTCCTTTCAGTCGTTGCGACAATCCTGTTGCTGAAGGATCGCCGATGCGGCCCGCTGGACGGGCTGTGAGGCCGATGTGGATGATACCCCCAAGGAATGTTCCCGTTGTCAGCACCACAGAGCGTGCCCCAATATACGATCCTTCAGCCAGGACAACACCTGTTACGCGGTCGCCGTCGACGGCAAGATCTTCGACGGACGCTTCTAGGATGGTTAAATCTGGCCGTTCTGCAAAGATGGCCTGCATACCGTTTCGATAGAGATTGCGATCAGCCTGAGTGCGCGGCCCCTGGACCGCTGGACCTTTGCTGCGATTGAGGAGCCGGTATTGGATCGCGGCATAGTCCGCAACCCGCCCCATAGCTCCATCCAAAGCGTCGATTTCCCGGACCAGATGGCCTTTACCCAAACCCCCAATCGCCGGATTACAGGACATTTCGCCAATCCGGTCGCTTCGGTGCGTG
>ERZ1740062.1311-NODE-1311-length-10443-cov-5.608491_pt1 | contig 10443 bp, 7 predicted proteins | sample MGYA00581741_ERZ1740062 | MGnify/ENA primary metagenome ERZ1740062 (study PRJEB43018, sample SAMN04849747) | marine metagenome | isolation source: floating plastic debris | place: Pacific Ocean | collected 2008-09-01 | study: EMG produced TPA metagenomics... | reverse complement strand
AAAATATTTCCATGTAGCACACTACGTTGACTAACAAACAGTCTGAACAGTAATGCTGGAAGAAAATAACACAGAAATATGGTTCTGGGATTTGTGAACATGATGCAATATACGCTTGTTACCTGATCTAGTGTGTTGTATACGATATGTCTCGTATAGCTCTTTGTTTAACATCATTGTTCAATGTTCTCTCCATTGTCTCCAGCATAGACCATAGTCAATAGTGCTTTGTTCAAAGTGTGCGATATTGGCAGACTCTGTGAATAAACAAATACAAAGGTTCACATGCTGCTTGACGTGTTTATGTTCCCATTGAGGAACAACAACTTATACTAATATATTTACACTAACATACATGTACATTGTAATTAGTTCATACCACAAAGATCTACATGTATTTGTACTCACAAGCGAATCAAACTTAGGTGATGTCCCAGCTGATCACTATTTACTACTGCATAGCAATCTAAACACACCCTTAATAGAGGCATATCATGTAATTATTAAAAACAAACTTGTTCGCTCACAAATTGAAAAAATAATTAGGGTAAGCCACAGTTGACCATTATTCGTTGACCATGCTAATACGGTAGGCCACGGTACAGAGTTGAATGCATACTTTAAATGGCAACACAATTTCCATTTTGATGGAGGTATCTATGGTGAGATTTAAATCCGATTGACTTAAGCAGTCGAAAAAAGCATAACTACTGTAAATGTATTAACACATTGCTCCACCATCTACACTACATCTTGCTAGTAACAATGTATTATCAATGTCATTATCACTGATATATGGATACACCGGTATTGATAATCGCTCCTAAGACCACACTTGTGGTATGAAGACCATAGTATTTCCATTTGCAGACCTCACAGGTACAAAGTTGAAACAATGTTTAAAAGGGGCACCATTGATGTGGAGGGATTTAGAAATCATATGCCGACTTACACCAGTCTAAAACTTAGAATCGTTACACTTCACAGCCATTCTTTAATTGAGCTATTAGGGAAATATTGGCACTTTTGGGAATGAGAGAAAAATTCTAACTATCCTTACCTTGTTGCCCTCCACATAACACCTCGCTTTGTAATCCAGGAGTCTTCTGTGCAAAGTTAGTAAAGCCTGGTATATTGTGTTGGCAAGCTGTTATTTCCAGAAGCAATGATTTCTAGTCCACCAGTTCATTCAATACTGGAGTGCCAAACAACTTCTGTATGAACAAAATACAACATTAATTATTGTAGCTGTAGTAAGAAAATATTTGAACAAATGGATGTGATGTGAACTTAAAACACATTGTATTTGACTAGTAAATTTTTAGGAAATCTTTGATTTGACTGCTATTTGAACAAAGGTAATAGTAAACTAATATCTATCACTCTTGATTAGAAAAAAAACTGTGAATCCATTATATTTTTGTGATACCAGTACCTGAAAAAAGAATTTTCACTTTGAATATTACATGTTATACTGTAGATCAAGTGAGTATCTTCTTATTTCTATCTCACCATGTATCACTGTTATCATTGTCTTATTTGCTCATACAAACAAAACTATTTTTAGACGCAATAAGATCCGTACCTGCTCTTGTGGGACATTACAACTGTTCCTCGGCCTCATCATGCCCTTCATCAAAATCTGCAAAATTTCCAAACAGAAAGTGATGATCCGGTTCTGTGCCTTGGGTAAATTGTTGAAAATTATGCATAAAGCTATTAGTTTATACACCATCTGTTAAGATCGATGATTCTTCCGATTGGTAATGGTTTCCAAGATTTTTGTCCCTTCTGCGCCTGGGCACACAACTAAAGATTTTATCAAATAACTTACACGTATGTGAGACCTAGTGGAGGAAAGTATAAGCGGGAGAAAACTTAAGCGTAAACACACCTTAAAAATATTAACGCAGCTAATTTCAATAAATTTGTATAGCTGAAATTTATAATTTTTAGACATTTTAAAATTCAAAAATTTTCAAGTACATAAATTAAGCTCCTTGGAAAAATAACTTCTCTAGGGTCTAGTGCCCCAAAAATATGCAAAACCTCTTTGAAAGTTGATAAATTCTGATTGACTTAGAGTGACCAATTAAAATTTTTAGGTCTTTAAATTGAAGACTCTTTACACTTGATGACAAGATTTTATTGAAATCGATGCATTCAAAGCCAATTGACATGGTTATAAAAAATTTACCTGTTTTTAAAAACTGTGATGTTTCATTCTGTTGAAGTTCCCTTTGCTAACTTCTCTTCTCTATGATCTCCTGTGCAGACCACAGTGAGGTGTATGGGATCGACAGTGCTGTGATTATACACGCAAATACATGTATGTCTGTTATCCGCTTGACATATGCACATTGAGAATTGACCGTTTCTATAATGTGTAAACGAAATTCAGTATTAAAAACTCAAAACCTGAATCGAGACGCAATAATAAGCTGATGATATCATCTGTTATAGTCATATGCTGAATAAAGATGAAGCCTCAGCAAACAGGATGTTACCCGTGACAACACCCTACATTTTATTTAATATTGTCCACAACTAAAAAATCGGAATTGCGCGCTTTCCCTGCATGTACAAACAACTGCAGTAGTTGATCGATAACTATTTTACCCAATAACATAAATGGAACAATTCAACTTATTGTGTCACTCTATACGCAGACATATATATGCCTATTACTTAAAATATTTGTACTAGAGTATCTAGGTTTGCGGCTGGGATTCGCGTCACAAAAATCCATCACCGTTTTTAAATACTTCTAAGACCACACACATTTGCAATGAATTAGAGTCTAAGTCTTTCCAAATTAAATGACAAAGCCCAAAAATTGTCTGAAAGATCTGAAGAAAAAGACACAATATAAAACCCCAAATAATAATGCCAATAATATCCCAACCTGGTAGGATGTGCTCTTAGAATCAGTTTCTATTGACATCATGGCATTTGTTGACAGTGTTCTCCAAAGCTCCAATCATATTATATGAAGCCGCATGATCCGTTGCATGATATTGGCATCCCAGTTGCACTGGCTTTCATCAAAGATCCTACGCGCAATGGCACGATTCTCCTGCATTTAATCTATCATCTCCAGTAGAGTATTTACCGCGATGTACAGCAGGATAAGTGATATTCCAGATTGCCTGTCATTTGAGAAAATATGCGAATCATAGACGTGACATTGTATTACACCAGTATTATCAACTCTCACTAGAATTGTGTAATGGGCGTTGATCAATGATACAAATATACCCTAGAGGAGGAAAGTATTAGCAGGAGGAAATTTTAGCATTTTCACACTCCAAAAAATTATAGTAGCTAAAAACTATGTAATGCTAAAAGTTTTGTTTTGACACATTCTAAAATTCAAAAATTCTCAAATAGCTAAATTAAACTCCCAGGAAAATTTACTCCTCTAGGGTACATGTACAGAACTTTGATATGTATGGCTTCTCTAATATCATTGCAACAACAGCCTGAAATTAATACATTATTTTGATAAATTTCTTTATATGGCTGATGGCTGTTTTCTGTTTGTTTAACTACATTTATTAATGCACTAATATGAGTCGGGTGCAAAATGCTTGATAATGGTTTGTAGTTTTGTTTTAAAAAGGAGCACTATTGCGACCATATATTTAGATTCATGATACTCTACCGATTATAAATTTGCAAACCAAAAACAAGTTGGGATATTTTGCTGATGAAAAGATCATTTTTTACCTGGTACAGTTTGCTGGTACAGTTTGCTGGCACAGCTTGCTGTGAACTTTGCGTCTCCTCATCGAGACACTATTTCATCATCATCTTGATCATAGCACTATGCGATGTTTGGAACATTCTAGCAGCACCAACATGCCGATTACAAAGACTTGTAAGTAAAGATTAATTTGTAACGATGCCTGTCCATAGTGTTCTCTTCTTGGTAAGTTGCGGTGCTTTATACACTACACAAAGAAAAAAACAGTGTACAATTGTATGTAAACAACGTGAGAAAAAACTTTTACATGTTAAGCTCTAACCCCTGGTTTCATGTAATAATTATGATCTATGAATGCATGGATATTGAAGAGACAATTATTAAATGCATCTCCTTGACTGAGTATGCATTTCTCTGTGAGTTGTCTCCTTAAATAACATGAGAGCACAACTACAATACTGAAAAGTACAGGAAGGCGAGGTCTTTTGATAGTGCAAGAAGTAACTGCAGAATGCATTTGCTGTAAAGCTGTTCATAGCAATGCCGCTAATTATAACAAAATTTAATCTGGCTACCGAGTGAGAGGAGGAAAAGCAAGACATAATCACCTGATCTGGTCAAATCTCGACTGGTCTGGTAGTCAGCCAGCCAGCAGTTTTTAAGACTTAACGTCTCATCACTTTCTCCACATTGCACATGTTTGTATAGTGATAATATCCAGTAGAACAGGAAAGTGTGTTATATCGGTAGTGTAGGATATTATCATCATCACTCTGATTGCAGATGTCAATGTCTAGATACTGCTTATTATTTTGTAACTTCCAGTATATCAATGCTTCATATCTCTAGTAAGGAAGAAAAATCATTACTTATGTGTAGAATGTGTCTGTTGAGGATTTTATTAATCTTGGTCGCCAGTGTACAAATCAGAACTGGATCTTGTGATCATCCCGAGGACGGTGTAGCCATATCCTGAGGCGCTGAGAGACGAGGGGTTTTTGGAAATGTTTTAACGGAGTATCCGCATCTGAAAGAGTGGACATTTCAATAACTTAGAATGAATATGGGTAGATTTTAGTGTAATCACACGTATGGTGCTGAGTGTAGAGTTTAATATGGGAAAACACAACTACTATTGATCATCAAATTTTGTCTGATATACTATGTTGACCTCTATGTTGGTCAAAACCATGAAATATGCCACATCAAAAAGAAAATACTTTTACAACTGTAGCCATCAGATTTTGAGACGACTCCATCGTTGTGATTGTCAATTGGAATGGTACTAAAACGGGGATCTGAGCGAATACCTTACATTCCATGGTAAGCCAGTAGCAGAATTATTCTGGCAGAGACTTGGTGTTGGTATTTTTGCAGTATCAGTTGGTATATGTCTTGAGTGGAATAAATCTGTACTGGCATCTGTTGGAAAACAAGCACATGTATAATCATACACCAAAAACATTGTCATGTTTGTGTACACAACCCTTTTACAATTTCAAATTGTGCCATGCAGATTTTTTCTTCAAAACAATAGGGCATGTTGCACAGTATCCCACAATGCATTACTCTGGAATTTCCAGGCATACTGGGTAAATAAAACACATTCAATTTCGACTGAGTAATGCTTGGAAGTTTGATTAAAAATTGCATTGTGGGAATGTTGTTAAAATTCCCCATCTAAATAAAAGCTTTAAGGTTCTAAGAGTATCAGTATGTAGACCATGTAATATGTATCGGGATAGATTGCAAGCCATAGAAAGAAACACTCTGCTTTAGTTTTTATGGTTGTTTTATCAACTTGCGTGGTTATATTCATGAAGCTTCTGCACAGCCACAGTTCTCAGCTTTGCAGGAGTCATACACATATATATATATACATATATATATAATGAAAAATATTCTTTTAGGATGATTACATCATTCTAAAAGAATGTTTTCATTATATACCCATCAAAAAAGAGAAACAGAAAAAACAAATGAAAGACATCATTTATAAAGCAACAAAAACATTTCATTATGTGCAGAAGAAAACTCAAGTTAAATCAACACAGTAATTGACTGAGTACCTTAGACCATATCTATGCTGAATACCAACAAATACAAACTCTCTGAGGTTTCATACATTGGATACCTGTAACATATCATTCATCCCTTCTGTGGCTGTTGATATTATATGCCACGATACCATGCCATAATTAATCAGTTTTACGCACCTATTTAAGCTGTTGATGTAGACTGGTTAGTAAGAGGAGTTGTCTTGCCCGTCGAGTTGGTTAGATAGAGTGAACTGCTGACAGTCCAGATGATCTTTAGCCTGTGGTAGCTGAAAATGATGAGAAACCTTAAATAACGTATTACTATATGATTTCTTGTCTTGTGTACCTAATGTTTACCACATTTTGCAGCGAAGTGATTCTGTGGGAAGATAACAAGATTTCTATTAGTTGCTACAAACATGAGTTAAATTTGGATCTCTGTCCTCAGACTCATCAGTTGCAAAAATGGCTGTTGTCAGATCGTCAGGAAAGTAGATTGAGTCTCGTTAATTCGAAAGTTATTTTACATGCTGTACTGCTTATGTGATGATCCACAATACGGTGCAATTTTTGATACCCTTATGTATGTTGCCGAATGTTCGGTCCTAGACTCAGTGTCCGATTCAATTGGCAGAGATCCTGATGAGTCTGTTTCTGATTCAGCTAGTAGAGGGGCAGTGGTTGTGGCGAGTGTGGCAACATCATCAGGAGCTGGTAGTGACCAATAATCTCTATCTGTGCAGCTCTCCAGCTTCTGTCGCACATCAGGTATATCATGTGATCTGTAGATTAGAAACAACTCTCAAGTAAGAAACAATAAATCCAAATATTTTTAAAATTTTTTTCATACATTCTCAAAGCAAATCATTACTGGCTAGATATATAGGGGATCGCCTTATTCCATTTGCTTACTGTGTAGGGAATGTGAAAATGTATCCCACAATGCATTGTGAACCCTACGCCTATACACAAAAAGTATTCATCAGCATTATTTTTTGCCATTTTTACTAGTTGAGGTAGCTAGTTTTAAAAATAGCTAATTCCACTCTATTTTTATGTATGACATACCGGGTAATGGAAGGAAACCGAAGCAGCGAGAATAAAAATAGCTTATTTACCTAAAAATCTAAAAGTGCGAAAAGTTTTAGTAGCCAAAAGTAATGTGTCCAGGGCATTACTCGGTCTAAAATGAACTGTCAGAATTTAACTCCGTGTAGATGATGGTAATGTCTGTACAAAATTGCATTGTGGGTGGACTTTTAACATGAAAAATTGATAGTCTATCATTCATACATTTTATTATCCGCAAATCAAAAGTCTCAAACAAGATCCAAGCAAAACATTGGTGGATTTTGGTATTAGGTTGATGTTTTTAGAGTTCAGCATTGAACATTGAGGATACAGCATATTCATATCTTACCTGAAATGCATTGGTAGCGTAGTTGATACTGCTTCCACAGACTGATGAACATCAATAAAGAGAACCACGATCCATCACCTGTCAGTGTCACCTCGTTCCACATCTTCCAGGAGGTAGTCGCTGATGCGCTTCTTATAAGTAGCCACGTCGTGTTCTACTATCATTGCAGCTATAATTATGATCGACAGTCATGGAGGGAGCGCCTTTGTCTCTCTCAAGCTATTATGGCTTTCTTGCTTGTTGTAGTGTTTTACCATTTGCATTTCCTCCACTTTGGTCTGAAATAGAAAAGGACATGAAACATTATTTGAGGGTGACAGTCTAATTATTGGCATTATTACTGTTATTATGTTATGAGAAAGCTTGTTGAATGGTTAGTACAATGTTGTCATGTGATTTATGTAGTTTTAGTTTCTATTATCCAAGGAATATTTGTTATGTTATGTTTTGTCAGCTTAGTTTCACAGCCTCAGCACTCGCAGTTCAATTCTCAAAATCAGCTCACTACAGTCCCCAAGAATGATATATGTCCATTTTACCTGAGATCATATAAGAACGTTATAATTTATGTGTTTCTGGTTGCAGCCGATGTGAGCCTTTGCTGTCTTGATGTACTTAATATTTCCTGGTTCTCCGACTTGACGGACCCAAGAAGAATGAATCTAAACAGACAAAAGACAAAAGTTGAGAGAAATCCTACTTTCTTCGGCGCTGCAAATAGCTAAAAAGATAAACAAAATTCCACACTAACTGATGGCACTATATAGAGTATACATAAAAGCTACCACAGCTATCATAATATGCAATGACAAAAAACACAGATTATGCAGTTTTTTCTGCAAGTGAAGAGCAACACGTTAATGTATTGTGGATTTCTTGATACGTAGGTCATGAGTAGATTATAAATTTGGCAGCTATCTTATGTTCTCATTGTAGGTATTTTAGAAGGACATACATACATGTATAACAAAAACATGCTACTTTCTTGTAATCAGGAAAAAATATGTAGCACAAGTTCCCCATTGCCAACCCATCGCCAATATATTCTTCACAGTGCGGATCATCCCTGAGCCGTATGCGATTTCAGATGGAGAATTCGGCTCACAATGGGAAACTCTGCGGGACATTTGTCACTTTGATGAGGGTGTACGGGAAGCGATAGACGGGCATAGTATCCGTTAATCTCATACTTGCGATCTGCAACAGACGATAAAAATATATTAACGGTATAAAATGCTTAGAATATTATAAAATGCCGAAGATGGGTGAAGGCAAAGACTCAGAGAGTATGTTCCCTTCCCTGACAAAATGACAAGCGCTCCAGTGTACAACTAAAAATTAAAGTCTTTATTCTCTATTTTTAATACCATATTCACATTAATAATTCAGCAGCCGGAAAATTCAACTTCCATAATACTAAATCCTAAATACTTTTATTTTTTTTCATTTGAGCTTTTTTGTTGAAAAAACAACTTCAGTGAATAATAAAAAATAGCATCCAATTAGGTAGATAAAACGGTTAAATTCTTCATTGATATGCGCATTTTAACAGGGCGTAGGCCTATGTATTATTATGGTACGTTAACAAACAGCAGTTCTGGTTGCTCACACCTGCTGTTTTTTTACGTGACCCAAACAAACATAGTTATGCCAGTAGTCCACCCTAGTTTAAAAACAGCATTCACTAAAAAATCTGTTTTTTTGCAATACAGGTGGTTGAAGCCAGTGTAGCAGCTCTGAAATTTCAAAATTACAATGAAAATTTAATTAGTACCTCACCTAACACATGGCATGGCTGTAATCAGGTCAGGAATGAGACTCAGGAGAAAGTTTCGCGTAGACTGCACATAAATTCTCATCTTTAGGTGTAACGTTGTTGGCGGTAGGAAAAATGTATCCAAGGTGTGAGAGTGAAAAGTACAGCGACAGCAGGTAGAGTTCTACCTTCACTGCTTCGCAGATGTGTTTCTTCATTTCCTCAAATGGTGTAGTCTAGTTTTGTATTGCGAAATCTGGAGTGTCCAATATAGAGAATATGCTGATAACTTCACTTGGTCCGTCGCTCATCTCAACATTATTACCTGGAAGCAATAAAATTAGAAGTTTTTGCAAAATGAATTTCTGTGAAAATAAAAGATCTAAAACATTACAAAACATTACATTCATCGCTGATAAAACTCCTCTCAACCAGCACAAGTGCGATTTGTGGATCTCAAATCAAATCCATAAATTGAGGTGTATGGTGTCAGGAATTTTTTTAGCTAAATTCCTCTTGCCAGATATAACTGACATTAGCAATATTAGTAATGTCTCAACAGGGAGTTTACATAAGCTCGTTGATCTCAATAATGTAATAAGCAATAAGAGTTGTCCACTTTATAAGCATGGGGACACAATAATCTTATGGGCGATAATAACGATGGTTGAATTTGGTTAAATATTGCAGGAATGGGTGTGAGCAGCATGCGTGGCCAATCAGCCATGCCCTCATGAAATATAATTAAACAGATGACAAACATGGTCGGATATTTCAAGGGTATTATAATGAGAAACTTGTATCAATTACATAATGGACCGTATATGAAATTTTTTTTTCTGAAAACCAAGAAGAATATATACATACTACCAATCCAAAAAGGAACAAACAGAGGAGAACAAAAGTCCTGCGCTAACGCAGCTGATTATTGACCCGTTTCATGTAGGCCCCTACTTGCTTTTAGAATAAGTTCAGTCTCTGGTCATTTTTTACGCAAACACTATATGAACTTATTTTATTATTATTGAAATTTTAAATGCCTGGTAAATTTATCAATCACAAATTGATGACAATATAAAAAAAGATCAGTTCAACTTGAAGAAAGTTTGAGCGAATAATTGTAAAAACATTAGCCCTACCCAAAAGTAAAGAAATGTTAAAGCTCCTCTGTGATACGTTTCACAGCATGTTTGTACTATTGCGATGATTTAACAGAGGGTACCAAACAAGCGTAGTCTGACTACAGTCATCATACCAGAATAGATTCATTTCAAAATCTGTTATTTCAATGCAGGTGGTCATGAAGACACAAATGAAGCTAGTGAAGCAGCTTTGAAATTTGAAAATTACATTGAAAATTTTATTATTATGTATAATTGGTACCTTACTTACCCCATCGGCAGCAATATTGACAAGCAGCTCAGGAATGAGACACCGCTTTGAGTGGACTGTACATGACTGCTTAACTGGATGGATGGATGGATTTATTACAATCACTGACAAAGTCGTGAAATTCATTGTA
>ERZ1740062.1310-NODE-1310-length-10449-cov-5.288243_pt1 | contig 10449 bp, 8 predicted proteins | sample MGYA00581741_ERZ1740062 | MGnify/ENA primary metagenome ERZ1740062 (study PRJEB43018, sample SAMN04849747) | marine metagenome | isolation source: floating plastic debris | place: Pacific Ocean | collected 2008-09-01 | study: EMG produced TPA metagenomics... | reverse complement strand
CGCAGATTGTATCTGGAAAGCTTACAAGGGGAATCGATTCGCGTTTATTTGGCTTTGGATACCAGCGGCTCAATCGATACAAAATTGCTGGGGTTATTTTTCTCGGAAGTACAGGGTATTTTGAGTTCTTATCCCCACATCAAATGCGAGTTCTATTACGTTGATGCTGAAGTTTACGGTCCTTACGAAATTAACGCCGATTCCATGCCACCAAAACCTCAAGGTGGTGGTGGTACATCGTTTGTACCCTTCTTTGATAAAGTGGCTCAAAGATGGGACGGACAAAGCCAAGGAGTATGTGTTTATTTAACAGATGGCTATGGTACTTTCCCTGATATAGTACCTGAATTACCAGTGTTGTGGGTAGTTACTCCTGGTGGTTTGGCTTTAGAGGAATTTCCTTTTGGGGAAGCTGTCAGATTATTGTCTGTCTGAAAAGGTAACAAAAAATAATTAGTTAAATAGTCACGTTTTGTAGAGACGTAGTATTGCTACGTCTTTTTTTATTTTTTGGGAATTACGAATAGATTTTGTATTCCATCCTACTAAAAACCTAGATGTTCCTCACTTTTGTTTAATGCTTAATTAAATTGTGATGTGTAGAATTACTGTGGCTAAGCTTTTTAGACATCCTCTATTATTAAGTTCTATCTTGTCATTCTATGTCAGAAGATAATCAAAATATCCAACCACCAACGGATTCACCAACACAAAATTCCTCATCTCCAGAAAAACTGTCATTTTGGAGAGCATCATTAGTTAAAGCTTTGCGAGGAACAATTGGATTATTAGAAAATACCGCAGTTAAATTAGAAACTGAACCCTCACCTAGTAGCGAAGAGAAACCAGATTTTTTACAAAAGCTTCCACAGTTGTGGAATAGTATTTTAGGAAAAATTCGGCTTATCTTACCAGCAAGATTTTCAGCAAAGTTATCAGATACAGCTTTGACAGGAATTATTAGCGGACTGATTGTCATGGTATTTCTAATAACTTCCAACGTCTTCAACAGCAAACCATCACAAGTTGCAATAGTTCCTCCAGATAGCGAACTTACTCCAACAGCATCTATTACTGAAACCGAATCTATCGAATTAGAAGAGGAAAAAATTCCATCTGTCATAGAAGAAACTCCTGCTCAACAAGAAGAAACAGCTTCCTTAACAGTAGAAGAGGAAGAAGAATTTCCTTTATCAACAGAAGAAACTATTAACGAAGATAAACAAGAAATTTCCCCAATTATCGAATCACAAGAAACTATTTATCAACAAGAAGAAGAAACAACTTTACCGACAGAATCTGAAGTTATAATTCCACCTGTTATTGAAGAAGAAACCATTTCTAAAGCTGAAGAAATAACTACACCAACAGAATATGAAATTGAAATTCCACCTGTTATAGAAGAAACTGCACCAACAGAAGAATTAGCAGAAATTTCTCCACCCAGATTATTAACACCTGAAGAAACTTTAATCGCAGCAATTCAAAACCAAGTCGGTGAAATCAGCTTTACTTCCAAAGAGGATAAATCTGTTAATAGAACTTTTTCAGGAATTATAGAATCAATTAAAGCCAACTTCTCCAACAGTAATCTTACGATTAAAATCAGTAACGAATGGTTCAGTTTAGAAAAATCTCAACAAGATAATCTCGCAGCACAAATCCTTCAACGCTCCCAAGAACTTGATTTTACCCACCTAGAAATTACTGATTTACAAGGTAAACTTATAGCCCGTAATCCAGTAGTAGGAACTGAAATGATTATTTTTAAAAGAAAGTAGATAAAAACGTACAATTCCCAATTCTCTATGCCCTCTCTTGGAAATTTGCGACCCTTGGGGAGACAAGCCACTTGCTACAACGGAGGGAACCTCCGCAACGCAGTGGCTTCCCAAGACCGCAATTTCCGCTATGCCCGATTCCCGATTCCTCATTCCCTTTGTTAAACTAGTGATTGACCCTTTGAACTAGTAATTTATGCTAAGGCGTTCTAAATTCGAGACAACTCAATCTCAAATCATGCACCGTGCAGAAGATTTAATCAGCGCGGCTTCCAACCGTTACCGGATTACAGTTCAAGTGGCTAACCGTGCTAAACGTCGCCGTTATGAGGATTTTGACAATACGGAAGATGTATTGATGAAGCCTGTATTGCGCTCGATTATCGAAATGTCCGACGAATTAACTCAGCCCGAAATTATCGGCGAAATGTAATTACAGTTATCAGTTAACAGTAAACAATTATCAGTTATTACCTACTCACCAAATGGTGGGGTTAATGTACCAGTATCAGGAACCCGGTTTCTATTCGTACAAAGACGATTATTTCGTTGTCCGAACAGCTAGAACCGGGTTTCTTTAAGTTTCAACGACAATGGTGCAAGATATCATTCACATCCCAATTCCAACACCTTAAAACACTCTAATTCAAAATTTAAAACTCCTAACTCTTAACTCCTAACTCTCTTCATGCGCGTACTCAAAAAAGGCAATGGTTGGCGTATCGGCTTTAATCCAACAGCACCAGAGTTTAAAGGCTTGGTTGGTACGGATGATTGGGCTGTAGAGCTTACAGAAAGTGAGTTTAATGATTTTTGTCGGCTGTTAGCCCAGCTTGCTGACACCATGGAGCAAATGAAATCGGAATTGATGGATGAAGAAAAAATTGCTTGTGAAGCTGAAAGCAATTTACTTTGGATGCAGGTAGAAGGATTTCCCCATGCCTATAATTTACGTTTTATTCTCAACTCAGGACGCTGCGTCGAAGGTCAATGGAATGATTGTGCTGCCGTTCGAGACTTAATCCAAGCCGCTGCCATGGTAGAGATTTTCTGATTTTGAATTAAGTTGTTTTGTTTTTTTTAAATCGTGCTAATATATTAAAGTTAAACCCCTTGAATTTAATATTTCTGTCAGTAGAAATTTAAAATTCTATTTTCAATGTCTGATTTACGGGGCGTAGCGCAGCTTGGTAGCGCGCCACTTTGGGGTAGTGGAGGTCGTGGGTTCAAATCCCGCCGCTCCGATTTGATTGAAACCGTATTTATCAATGGTTCTGTACAATTTCTATAACTGGTGTGTACGTTTTTAGTATGACATCAGCCTACTCTAATTGCATAGAAATTGCATATCAGTAATATTTATAATCTAGAAAAAAATGTAAATATATTTTTATATAAGAAAAATTACTCTCCTGTTGATTGAAAACTAGGAGAGTGATTTTTTATCTATGTGAAAAGTCTCAATGTTAGTCTTTAAAAAGTTTGAAGACACCATATCCGACTAATCCTGCTACAGCCAATGGTGCAAAAGCTGTTACTCCAATACCTGTTGCCATTGATTGTAATCCCATTGCTGCTAAACCTTCTGTCATTGCTGCTCCACTTGCACCAATAAAACTTGAACTAATTGCAGCAGCAGTACCAACACCTGCTACTCCACCAACTACGATTGCTTTTTTACTCATTATTTAAAACCCTGTTTTATTCAAAAAAATTTACTATATTTTTGTTATAAATGAGTTCTTATTTAAGATAAAACAGTGTTTTTACTACATTCAATATTTTATTCTGTTACAGTAAAAAACTTTTTTAACTGTTTATTTTAGAATTATATTATCTTTAACTGGACTTTATATATAACTAAAAAATAGTATTTTTTTCAGAACGTCAATAAATTAATAAATAGTTGTTTAGTTGGACTCAAAATCCAACTATTTTTTTTATATAGGCTTATGTCTTAAATGTCATCCATAGATAATATCAGCATTATTTAAACAACCATATTTTTTCTATGAATGAATATTTATCGCTTTAATAAAGCTATCTGAGGAAATTAATATGATTTGGATGCATTACTTTCATGGAATAATATGTACTTCTATATATACTTTTTTGTTCGGTTAAAACTATATTTAGTAGGGTTAACCGTATCTGTTTATTATCTTTCATTGTAAATAATTAAATACAGGAAAAATTATTAGGATACATCATGCCAAAGAATAATTTCAGACACCTTATAGGCGATTTTAAAGCCTAATTTTTACTCCGATTAATTTCATAAAAGATATTGAAATCTAAAGTAATCTTGTTCTATAATATTCTCTATAGGTAGTAAATACAATATTTAATATTAAATTAAATTTAAAAATATACACAATATTTAATATTAAATTAAATTTAAAAATATTGTGTATATTTTTTTCTGTTCAAAGGTATTTTTAAAAAATTTCTTAGTTAGTTTGGCTTAGTTAAATAAAAAATATTGTATAGATACATTTGTTAAAGTTATGAAACATTTAAAAAGAACTCAAAAGTATATCAAGGCTTTAAAAATTCTTTCAAATTTTCCTCACAATTCGCAAAAAGAACTGTATGACGAACTGAAAAGGCTAGGATGTTGTTGGAATGTCAGAGCTAAAAAATGGGAAGGTAAAAATAGATTATTACTTAAAAGTAGTATTTTACATTGTTTCCAATTTATTTTTAGAAAAACTGGAATGAAACAGCAATAATTTATATAGATAAAAGTCCTGCGAAATAATCAACACTATATTTCTATAGAGAATCTATTTACTTATAGATTCTTTTTTTTGTTTAATATTTGCGAAAATATATATAATTTGTATATTTATAATTTAATTTTAGACAAAAGTTTTTATTTAATATTTTTATCAAAATTTTAAGAAAAAATAAATTTATATTTGAAAAATAAAGAGTTAGTATATTTAATCTTTCCAAATATTGGTAAACTACATCTTCAATATCGTAATCTTCAAGTAATTTTATTAATCTACTATCTTATATTTAATTTGTAGCTAATTTTATTTCCAATAAAGTAACTTTATCTCAATATAGTAGTAATTGATTTTTGATATTTGCTTTTTCTTCTATATCAATTAATAGAATATATAATTTTATAAACGAATTTATATCTTTTACAATTTCGGTTTAATTAGGGCTTACTTAAAAAGCCTAGAAATTTAAAATAGAACCCGCTGAGCTTAAAAATATTGGATTTTGCGGCTTGAATTCTAAATAATTGCAATAATTTTAGAAAAAAGTGCAAGAGTTTTGAGCCAGTACATCATATAAGCTTGCACAAGAAAAGAAGAAAAAGGTCTGAAAGCCTTATCTGATAAGACTTATAATTTTATTCAGCAAGCCCTAATTAAACTAAGATAAAAAAATCTTTAACTACATACACTTTGTCTAACTTCTTCTTCATTAATACAAGCTTCTGGTAAAGGTAGTTTACTAAGTAATAAAACTTCTCCTTCTGACTCTCTTAATAATCTTGCTCTACCAATAGCTTGTCTTAACTCTGATTCCATCAAACTTAAATGTATATTTCTTAATCCTTCATGTGCATAAGTTTTTAGATTAAATTGTATTCCATTTCTTTCAATAATTTGATTACTCATTTGAAAATCAGAACTTTTATAATCTAAACCTAAACAAGCTGCGAATAAAGCATACATTAGATGATTATGATAAGGTGTTCCTACAACTGCTACTTTTTTTCCTTTTAATTCGTCGTAACCAAGTACATTACCTAAATGCATATTAGATACGGAATTAGGAAAATAATTTTTATAAGAAGCAAAAGTAATAACAGCATCATAATCTTTTGTTTTATCTAATGCGTAATCTAAACAGTTATCGTTATTTAAAGATGTTCTACTAAAACTGTAATTAGTATTTTGTACTAAAGTACCTTTTAATTCGACATTACTTAAATCATAAAATTCTAATCTTTCACCAAATAATCTTTTATAAAAAGTTTCATCCGCAGTTGCAGATAAAATAATTATTTTTTTATTCTCTGGCAATGTATTTTTATTTATATAATATATAACTGAAGTATTATGACTATCTACGGCGTAAAAATTGCTATTGAAGAAATTTATTAAATTTCCTTCATAATCATTACTATTATTTATGATTGTTTCTTCAATTTTTTTATAGTCGTTAAATATAATAGTGTCCATTTTTAGAGGACAATTAGTTTTACCATTTTCTAATTCATTGACAAATTTTTCTATTGAAATAACATCTCCTTTATTCTTTATATGTTTTTTCAGCTTTAATAAATCATTTATATTGATTTTTCCTACACTAAGTAGTTTACTAATTGGGTCTTCGTCAAAAATTATAGTTTCTAAATGCGGAAAATCTACAAATAAAGCTTTATCATGTGTAGTAAGTACAGTATCAGAAGATTCAAATGCATTAATTAATTGGTTGCGATAAAATTTTAATTCATTAATATGTTCTGAAGCTTCTTTAATAATTTTATTTGCTTCTGTTGTTGCACCTACTTTATATAAATTATCTAATTTATTTTTTAAGTTTTTAGGAATATTTTCGGGTAATCTAGGAGTAATTTTGCAATTTATTTTCATTCTATGGCTAACTTCTTGTTTTAATTGATGTGTAGGATAAGCAATAACTGCTTTTTCAATTTCTTCTATAGATTTTGTTTTACCTAAACCAGTAGCTACTTTAAAAACAATAACTTTATTATTTTTTTGTTTCAAAGTTTCTTTAAATAATTGATTATATTCTTTTTCAGCAGTTGATAGAGAAATAGTTTTATAAGGATTAATTCTAATAACTTCATTAACCCTAGCTGCTTGCAACAGTGTTGAATATATCCAATCTTCTTTATAATTACTAAAATTCTCCAATTTAGTTGGTAGATAATTATAGTATTTAGTAATTGACGGTAAATTATATTTGTCCTGTGAATAATTTGGATTTTTATCTAAACATTCTTTAAAAAATTTAGTTCCACCATGAATATGAATTAAGTTTGTAGCTAAACCAAATAATTCCATATGATATAGCCATTCTCCATTAGCAAAATCATTTAAAATCTGGATTTTACCCTTTAAAGTTTCCCAGTCTACTTTGATTAACTCTTTATTAGTCTTTTTGTTTTTTGTGTGATTTCTGGAACTGTCTATATTTATTTTATAGTCATTTCCATTTTTCACACATTCTTGAATATCTCCGAATTTTTTATTAATTCTATTTAAGTTTTGACTAAGATGTTTAGTATTAGTGTTTTTAGTTGCATAAGCTGTAGCACCCATTAACAATCTATTTAATTCTAAGTAATATTCATAGTTTTCGTAAATTAAATCTTTTCCTCCATAAAATATTCTACTAGCATCTTTACAACTTTTATCAACTTCAGGAAATAGCTCCATTAAAGTTAATTGGATTTTATCTCTTATATTTTTATCTATAATTACCATATTTAATTGAAAAACTACTCGAAATTTCGGAGTTTTTTCACTATTAGAAAAAGTTGTATATGCTAAATTACAGTCAATTCCAAATTCTTTTAGTCTAGCTAATACTTCAATAAAAGTTATGCCAGAATCAAAATCCAAAGCAAATAAAGATTGAGATTTCCAGTTTTCATTACACCTTTTACCTTGAACATATCCTGGCATCCATACTTGTCCATTTGGTTGAGTAACTAATTTACTTAATTCTTTTAAAGTTTTTTCAACTTTATTTTTAACTATTCGTATACTTATACTACCTACTTCTTTATCCTTTGGTTTATTTGAATATTGAATTTTGTCTAAAAGTATTCTATGTTTTATCATTGCAATAAATTTGGTTATTAATTATAAAAATCGATAGAAATAATTTCATGTTTTGTAAAAAAACATTTTAATTTAATGAGTATTTTCTTTTGCTATATTTTCAACTACTATTTTTCTTATTAAAGATGCAATAGTAATTTGTTCTTTTTTAGCAATAATAAGCAGTAAATTATAATCATGATTAGTTATACGAGTAGTTAAAACATGATTAAGTATATTATTTATTTTTTTTGGCATTTTTATGATTTTAATTTAATAGTAAACAAAATTTTTTTGTATAAAATATAGTTGAAAATGCTTTTTGAAGCATTACTTAAAAGTATACGAGATAAAAATAAGGATGTCACTTTTTTGGCAATTATCAGTTGTAGAAAAAACCGTACATATAATTTATAAAATTAATAAAATACACAAAAAATAGAGATAGTAATATTATTTTACTATCCCTGTTTCGGATTATTTTAAGTTTGGATTACATCACATTGTTTTGCGTATATCTGTTACTGTTTGTCTATTTACTAAATCTCTGGTAGCTGAACATTATTAGTTATGATGTCATCATCTGGACTCCAATAATGTGCGTTAATCATTTCTTCCGAAGTTTCCATCAATGCAGCTATAGTAGCAATATCCACACCTTGTCTAAGATAATGAGTAATACTTGTATTTCTCAGATTATAAGTTGGTAAGTATTGTTTGACTTTACCTTCACTTACAAGACTTTCTACAATCCTCTTAGTGTATCGTTGTGTAAAATCTTTTAGGTTGATACGATTACCTTTTTGACTAGGAAAAACTAGTTTATTGGGTATAGAAGATACATATTCTAATCTTCTATTCAACAAAATTCTGATTTGTGGAGTAATTGGAAATAGTCTAGCTTTATTATTTTTAGTAGATTTTAGAACTCCTTTGGAAAATGCTTTATCAAAAACAATCACTTTTTCTTTAATACAATCCCAAGTTAAAGCAATAGCATCTTCCGGTCTACAGCCTGTAAGAAACAAAAATTCGATAAAATCAGCATACCAACTATCTTTGAAAGCTGATTTAATATTGCAATACGAATTTTCCCTAAAAGCCTGAATTATAAAGTCAATCTCTTGTTTAGAGTAAGCTTTTTTGCTTCTATTACTTTTAGCTCTTTCTGGTAATTGCTTTCGTAGTTTTCGCCATACATTAGTATGAGTTAAATTACTCTCGAATGCCCAATTACTACAAGCCTCTATTTCAATCAATAATCTTTCAAGCGTACCAGCACTATAAAAACTAAGTAATCGATTAACTAATGTACAAGCGTTTTCATAGGTTAAATCATTAGGAGTTAATTTTCCTAACATTCTATCGACATCTCGCCAAATAGATTTTTTAGTAGTTTCGGCTACGCTTGCTTGTTTTACTACTTTGTACTGTTTCCATAACTCCTTTAGGTTTAGTGCTACGTCTTTATTAATGGAGACAACATTATTTGGTTGTTTGATTTCTGGCTTATACTTTTCTAGTGTTGGGTCAAAATAGCCAGCCAAAATATCTGTTTTAATATTGCTTGCTACTCTTTCAGCATTGGCAATCGCCAATTTATCATCATATCTACCACCTGGAGACAAGGAATATTGCTTTCCTTGATATTGGAACCTAATTATGATTCCACCATTGTTATTACGTGGAGTTATCTTTGGTACTCGAAATGAAGATTTACTTCTGTCTAACATTAACTAGGTTGCATACTACTTGCATAACCCAGTGATGAAATCATTCAGAACATTGATTTTATAAGGTTTTAGCGCCACTTTGGGGTAGTGGAGGTCGTGGGTTCAAATCCCGCCGCTCCGATTTGATTGAAATCAATAGATATATTTGATTAGACCCTTTTTTAAAGCATTGAGGAATGATTAATTATGGTTATTCCTTACTTGATATGTCGTGGAAATCGCTTTTAGAAGGGAGCCAGGAACAGGGAATATAAGAAATAATTTGAGTTATTAAAAAGAGAATTTTTACTCATCGCAGTGTTGAAATTTCTTATTAGAGACTTTAGCTGACTAAGAATAGAAGAATCTAAATTATTAGCTTGACTCGAACTATTAATCTATCGGTTTAACTTTGTCCTCAGTATAAATAACCATATTTTTTCTTCAAAAGACAAAATACAATTTTATCCGAAAAACTTTGAGAAAATAAAATTAAATTATACTCGGAATCAACTTATGTTAATAAAAGTTTATATTAATAAATCCGGACTTTCCGGATTCAAAAATCGCTGAAAAGCTTGGTAATATTAGACAGATTCAACATTTCTATTACTTTTGGTCTAAAATAAAGGCGATTCTTACTATGAAGCTTTGTCGTTAAGCATTATACTTCAGCAAATTAGTGAGATAATAGAAGTGTGAGGATAAAGAACGGAAGATATTAGATTGCAAAAGGGGAAGATTTATGATTAAGAAACTTTTGGCTGCTTTGACTATAGTAGCTCCCCTGTTTTTCGCTAGCTCGGTTAAAGCTGAAAATCCACAGCATGTACAGAAGCTACTAGAAACTAGGGAATGTATCGGTTGTGATTTGTCAGGAGCAAATCTACGTGGTGAGCATTTAATTGGTGCCGATTTAAGAGGAGCAAATCTTCAGGGAGCAAATCTCGAACATGCAAATCTTGAGGGTGCTGACTTGACCGGTGCGAATTTAGAAAATGCTAAATTAACTTCAGCATTCCTAACTAACGTTAATTTCAAGCAAGCCAACTTGAATGATGCGAGTTTAGCTAGCGCTAAAATTTACGACTCCAACGTATACGAAGCGTCGATGGAAGATATGAATATCACTAATGC
>ERZ1740062.1309-NODE-1309-length-10454-cov-48.119338_pt1 | contig 10454 bp, 10 predicted proteins | sample MGYA00581741_ERZ1740062 | MGnify/ENA primary metagenome ERZ1740062 (study PRJEB43018, sample SAMN04849747) | marine metagenome | isolation source: floating plastic debris | place: Pacific Ocean | collected 2008-09-01 | study: EMG produced TPA metagenomics... | reverse complement strand
AACATATTCCAATACTCACCAGAATATTGCCAGGTTTTATATCCATATGGATAAGGTTCTTTCTGTGCAGGTAGTTTAAGCCAGCGGTGGCATCTTTGAGTACATTGATTATCATGAATCTTGAAGGCTAAAAAAGAGTTCATTGCCAAGATTGAGCCAAACTCATACTTATTTTGTCTGAAGGTCTACCCAGATAACAAATTGAGTAGCAGAATGCAAGTTTTCACCCACAGGCATACTTAATTACTAGTGTTGGGAATAGTTTGGTTTGCATAATATAGTTTGGATCTCCAAATGAACCAGTCTGACAGGCGCAAAGCTCCTGGAAGGATAGCTTCAACATATAAGTGACTAAATGTTTTTGTAACGCTGTTGCTGGCAGATAGTTTAGACAATCCACTGACCACCGATATTAGAAAACGGTACTAAAAACATAGTTGAATGGTTCAGAGTTCATAGCAAGGGGGGCTAGGCTATACTAAACCAGGCTGAACTTTTCCCAGTTTGGACCTTTAATGAACCAGCCCAGGTGCATTCCAAATACTAATATTAACGATACCTATCAAACTGTGACCAATAATACATACTTTGGTTGTTGTTCTTGTACTGCATCTCCCGGTAAAAGAGCTTAAGTCGCTATCACATAATTCTAAAACTAGAGCCCACCTCTCCTGAATCTTTGAGAGTCCAAAAAATTGGACAATGTTGGGGTGTTTCAAGGACCTGCAATTACAGTATAAATGAAGAATTTAATAACGCAGAATACCTTGAATAAATAGATATGGAATCAATTGCAGGCGATTAGCCACACCCAGGTAGACTAAGACAACAGTAGTCAGAATTTGTTGCACCGTACTATGCGTATAATAGTTCACATAGTTGGCACTTCAAAATCTTTTACTTGCTTCATGTTGCAAAGAATCACACAACCACAAGCTTGCAGCAGTAATAAGTGGTGGTGTTTGTAGCAAGCAACCCACATTTGTCGAGTGGTTCGGTTCTAGAAAAGAAATTGCTGTCAATCCATACGAGGTTCCTTTATGTTCCATAATAATAATTTGGGCTGCAACATCACTAGACTAAAACAAGCCCTCTAAAATGAGCTGATAGACTTAATTAATAGATGCCTACACACAGATGTCATAGTACAAGTCAAGTACATGGTCAAGTGGTTCGGTGTTGTTCAGTGGCTAGAAACTTTACAGTTTGATTACCTAGGAAATTGAGCTGGATGACTAGTGATAGCTCTTACCTCAACGTAGTGTATTCGTCGAGGTCGCTGAACTCTAGCATTTCACCACTGAGTACTTTGAGGGCTACCGGGGCGCCATGCCAGCTCCCCCTAAACACAGCACCCTCACTGCCTCCCCCAATCTTCTCGTACTGTTCAACCTCCAATTCTATGATAAAAAATTAAGTAGTCAGTCAGATTGATCAGATCTCCTGGCCACCATAGCTGCAAGTATGATGAGCTGAGCAGAACTGTTACATTAACATCTTGGGCGTCTCAACATAGATAGAGCCTATAGCTATCTTTCGGAATTAACTTCCGTAAAATGTTTGCTGGAAGAGGAAGTATCTATGGTAAGTGTTTCATCTTTTGTTAATTTTTTAAGCAATTCCATTCCTTTTCAGGAGTTGAGGCCCCATTGGACATCGCCGAGTTTGAACTTAGGAAAATCTATTTTTGCTGAATAGCTGACGATCAGACAGATACTTCATCTACACAGAAACTATCGTAGAATGGCCTACAGCTGTAGTTATGTTTTTTTAGACCATAACTTTGCAAAACCCAATAACGTGGCGAAACATTTTCACCTCTATGATAACCATTTTTTAAATCTTCGCTTTTAGTCAATTTCTTTTGTATTTATGTAGACATTTAATCCAATCTCTTTAATACCGAATTCATATACATAAATGTAATTAAAGTTAATTTTATCAAAACTTCCCCTATATTGCTATTGATGACTATTTCCTTAAATTTTGAATTTGAGCTGGATGTATTTGGGCCCCAAACATTAACAAAGAGTGGGTATGTTGCTACCTTGACTATCAGGCTCAGGTGTGGCAGCAACAGAGCTAGGTTGAGCCACCGACACTGGGGGAGGGGCTGGCATCTGTTGGGGGACTGACTTCTCTCTATACGGCTCCATATCTTGCTTCTCTCCTGCTGGCTTCCCTTGGGCGGCTGATTTACCTTCACTGGCTGTCTCATGTTGGGGGGCTGATTCAGCGGCTGGCTTCTTTTGTGGTAGACCCAGCTCAGCCACAGCACTCCTACAACGATGACAAGAAACAAATTTCATACTTTAATATGTTTTAAAGTTTAAAATTAAACAACATATGTCAATGATGTGTTCTCATCAATGACTAGCCTCACCAGGCAACTGACATTGCATTATATTCCCGCTTCTACCAGTTACCTCAAACACAGCCTGGTTTAGGCAGGCTCACAGGCTGCTGTGATGCGAATGCTGCGAACTGAGTTGAATCAGCAAGGCATTCCAACATGCCAAACAGTGAAAAATGAGGGACATGTCATGCAGGTAAACGTCACAACCAAAAAAAACGGCACAACATTAAATAAGTCGTAAATTTGAATCAGGTCTACATAGCCACATGGAAATTCTTACCAGACAACTTCAACATGTTTAAAGTTTGCATATAAAATTTCAATTGAATCTGACCAAAAATATGGAAATGCCAGATGTTTTAAAATAGGGTGTCTGAAAATCCAATATCGTGCTTTGATTAAAGCTGAATAACTACAGTAAATGTTTAATGAGTGCCTCAACTGCTTTACAGACAAGCCTCAAACACACTTTCTCTGAGGAAATTCGTAAACATATCTCCCATTAGCGTGTGAGCTTTAATTTCCAGATCATTGATGCAGGAATTGACGATTTCTCCAATCCTTTTTGATGAAACTCTATGAAAATCCCGCATTGCAATCAGAGCCATTGTGATTAAAACAACTACCGGTAAGTCTTTTTGGGCAAGCCCGGTTTGTTGAACGTTAGAGTCACTGCAGCTACTTAAATGAGCAATAAACCGGTTTAAATTGTATCTAAAGTGATAATTATGGCAATTTGGCACCATAGACAAACCTGGCACATCTTTATTTCAGCAGAACACCATACAGAATGCATGTCATACACATCCAATATTGCTGGTATCTACGATATTGAATTCTTCAACACCCAATTTTAAAGCAACTGTCTACTGTCTACATTTGTTGTCCATTTGTTTTGAAAATTCGCGAAGTGATTGAGAACATGTTGAAAAAATGTTGAGAGCAGTTTTGTGGAATTCTTGCGTGCAGTTTTGTAACTATGTCCCAGTAAAAGTTGTGCCACTTTTTTGGACCACCCGATAGCACAAATGTTACAAATGTCATCAAACCTCTTCTTTGCCTTTTCCGCATATGCTTTCAAACGAGAGCTTGAAAACATATTTACTATCTCAACAGGCGGCGCATTGCCTCGTTCCTTTTCCTTCGAGTCTTCTGCCAATACCCTGTGATACATAAAATAGCGATGTGACAAACATGCAATTTGGAGAAGGGGAGGTAATGTTATTACCCTAGACATTACGGCTGCCATAAAATTGACAAAAGACCCTATTCCTTACAGCAACAGCTACTTTAGCCCTCACACCTTGACTTATAGTTAGAGCCATGCTAAGCAGAGATCATACATTTTAGTGGCCTGAGCATGAATACATCGTGTCGGTCCTGGACTTAGTGGTGTTTGAATTGAACCATTGAACCCTTCATGGTCTGCTCCCGTCCTGATGGTATTCACAAATGCATTAGCAAGATTAGTGTAACACTGGAAGCTGTTCAGCATAAAAAAGCAAAAGTGATAATCTCATGGGTGAATGGTTTTAAAGTGTACAGAAGGCTAGTTCCAGAGCTAGAACTTTGCTTGGTATCGTGTTAGTGGCATTTCATTATTAAACATGTACCCTAAAAATTGTGTGTTTGATAATGAATTGCCACTTACACTATACCAAACAAAGTTCTAGCACTAAGACTAACACAGGGCAGATTTTGAACAAAGATCTGGCTGTAACAAGGGGTTAAAACTCCTAATCATTTCAGTGCAGTTGCGAACAGCCAATTACATGTTTCTTTCCTAACGGTGTTTTTACAATGGAAAGCGACCAGAACGCTTTCTTCTTGACCACGTTTGAATTTGTCTTCTGTCAATTGGATGCAGTAAGGCAGACGCTAAATTAAACACCACTCCCAGATAATACATATTATTGCTCCGAATACGTTACAGTGGGTAGTATAACAGTAATATGGGTGTCTGATGTCCAAAGGTAATACTCACACTCTAGGGGGAGTTTCTGCTGCCTTTCGTTTTCTGTGAAGCGGCAACTAAAATTCAAGATATAAGAATAACTTGCAAGTAATATTCTTAATTATCTTATATTTCATCTCTTTTTACCATCCTGGCGAGCAACAGACATGACAAAAATCTTGCATGTGAAAATACACATGGTTCTAAACTTGGTTTCAAGCAGAGTTAATTATTAGTTATAGGGGCCCAAACATTGTTGCAATGGTTGTTAGCGGCGCTTCACTATCAAACAACCAGCAATTTTAAAGTGAGCGCCCCGAACTTTATCAGACACATTGCATCTACTGCAACAAAAATAAGATAAGACATATGAACCAGTGTAGTCCGAATTCCAGTAAGCTGTTTGCTGTGGCTTTTCTCGAGGCAAGAGCAGTCCTCGCAATAATGTTGCTTCAAACTCATGTATGAAGTTTTGCCGATTTATTCCATCAGGAGACAGGATAATTGATTGCGCAATACAGATTTTGAGAGAATTGAATTGTGGGGTCGTTAAAGGCCGACTCATATTCATGTTCATATCGCTATGTAATTGAATTCCTTTTACGGATAACTTTCTTCTGGCTATAATCCTTCGCAGGAAGTTGCGGCAAAGAGACACCAGACTGGTATAACAATTTAAAAGAGCAATAACTAGAACAGAATAACTCTTTGATAAACGGTACTTACTGGAGGTAGGTTTTTGCTTTTGCTAGGAAAACAGTGACAAACTTAAAATATACTACAAACAGGACTTTTAAAAAACGTGAAACAGTGGTCATGCTCATAATACAGATATAGTGGTGATATAACGCACCGTTCGTTCAAGTTTCCAATATCAAACTTTTTGCATACCTGGTAGTAATATATTGATGTCGATTGCATACAAAAATTAGGGTTATTTTATGATTCATACACTTACAGCCATACCTTTATTAATCAATGCTTACAACAATACAATTTTTAATTTGGCTGTCATCTAAGACAGTGGCAGGCAAGCCAGTATACATGTGATATAATGACCAAATAATGATTGGATTTCTATAGGAAATAGTCATATTATGCCAAATCTCATGAATGAAATGTTTAATGTTTACCTTTGATTTTCATGTTTAATTAAATGAAACAGTTTGGTGTGGTAAAAGAAATGAAAGAGGTTTTAAAATAGGGTGCAAGAGCTGCAGAGCGCAAACATTTGTTTTCATAAAATCTGAGTAGTGAGCTTTATATCATTACACATTGTATCCCTTACCTCTTTTTCAGTCCATTATTAAAATAGTGCTACAATGAAAAGAAACGAAAGCGTTATTAGTTGAATCTTGCAAAAACCAAAGGGTTCTGATACATGGGTGTCAGTAACTCTCAATACAAATGATAATAGATTTAAATATTAAAAGGTAACATGACAGCAGTATCAACAGAAAACAGATGGCAGCTATCTAATTTTCTCTATCCTTAATTATCGTCGTTAGGACCTCAGGCTAAAGATGTTTTGGTAAAGTTGGGAGTTGTGTGCTCATGCTAACGCTTGAACCCAGAGCAGCCAATCACAGCAAAACCTCTAAAAAGTAGGTCACATGTGTAAACAAAAGATGACGTAGGCTCAGTCAGTATTCTTGGGAATAATTTTTCATTGCCATTGTGTATAATTACAAATGTTGTTAAAACCTTGAAGCGAGGGAGTCTTGCATTTTTGTACCGCCATGTGTGCCGTGAAGCACAGGATGACTTAAATAAAGCATACTCCTCTTGCCTTGGCCTACTTCCGAATTGCTAACCAAAGGATTTATATGATGGACGAAAGCTTCTGTCTGCTGAGTGGTAACTGATCTAAGTAATCTAAGGGTTCACAAATATCGGCACATACACACCTCTAGTGGTAACAGTTCAGCGGAGCTCTCTTCCTCTGTGGCTGTTGCAAATAAAATAAATGCAATTGCGGTTTTACAGTTTATGATGATAACAATACATTATATATATGTTGCCGATATCGGCAACATATGTACATATGTATTGTTATCATCAATCGATTAATCGATTAAGTCATGAAGACATGTAAGACCATGTAGAACATTAAAAAAAGATGGGGTGATAAGGTAATAAAAGTTCCTACAGGTTAAACCCACATTGATAAAGGAAAGAATAAATGAGCAAATGATGCGGACCATTTTCCATTTTGTAAATTGTAGGCCAGTGAGTAGAGTGAATAGAGTGGCCTGTTACAATGTATGACTCAACTTATGATGTGCTGCGATATTTCAGCACCACAGGAAATCACTTTCTTTCCTGGAAAGATAATTGTTTCATATCTAATCACAATTTTCTAATGGGGTTGAATTGATGGAGGGTTTATTTTATTTGCGAAATCGTTAGTGCCACATTCTGTGATAAGGAACTTCAGCTATACATAACCGGCATGAACGATAAACATTTGGAGGGAATGACTTCAATTTTTTTATACAAAACAACTTTACCACAGAAACTGGGTACCTAGGTACATGTAATTATGATTTAGTTGTCGCAAGAGAATATTAGAATATACAAGTTGTCTGTCTTATGTTCTAGAACTGGAATATTTATGTATATGGAATGAAATAAATAAGTTTTGGATAAAAAACCGATATGAATCACGTGTTTGTCAAAGTATTGTTTCTCTTTAAATAGGTTTTTATACTGGAAGTAAGCTATTTTACGGATTATTTCAAATTTAACTATAGAAAGTCATTCATTTGGTAAAGCTTCACTGAAGGGAGTTCATACAGTTAATGCATTTATCTTGGTGTGACCTCAAGATTACAAGATCATACTTTGCGACATTCGAAAGTCTGTGGACTTACCTCGGAAATACATACGACCCTTCAAAGGGTCTTCTTCATTGAGTGCTGGGCCCTTTGGACCAGCCAAAAGTTGTCCCTGTTTGACACTAGCAAGTTGGCAGCAGCTTTTAATGACGCTGGAGACAGTATATTGCTCTGGAGTAAACTGTACCATAAATAATAAATAATATATATACATAATATACATATATTTGTGTATGTATATATTTATATACATATATTAATAAATATGCAAAAATAAATGCACATGTTCACACACACTCATAGTTCTAGTCTCGTCATAGCGTCAAATATGGGAGCCAGAAATTGTTTCAGCAGCACAGTTTATAGCAACAGTGATATGCTAAGGGTTGGCTGAACAGAAGATGAATCAATTTTCAGCTTACCCCGTGAGTCATGTCATGAAGAAACAATAATGGAATCTTGAGCAGGAAGTTCAAATATGAATCTAAACTCTTGAGAAAACACAAGCTTAGTGAACATTTTACTTTGCTTATCAACAATCCGATAGCACGACGTGTTATAGACAGCTACCAGTACTTAAAGCCCATTGTAACATAAGTAATGGAGCATGAGTTCAAAGAAAACTATACAGCTAGGGGTACTGGATGTTCCACTTAAAACATATAGTCCATTGTAGGAAAATGAACCGAATTTCAAGGGAAATCCAGGCAGAACTACAGGTTAAGGGTGTGGGTTCAACAACCTAGATCACTGAATATTGCATGGTTTTATTGTAACTAGGGAGTATTGTAGCCTATACACAGTAAAAAGTGTGAAGACCTTCCACGGTTTGTTCGCTCAGCACAAGAATGGAGTTGAAAATGTTAGGAAAGCTCCTTACATCCCTATATTGGGTACCTTGACGGTGTAAAATCGCACTGGCAAGGCACCAACATGAGAACAAATCGCATAAACTGTAAATCATTAGTCACCTTGTGGACAGCCAAACCGTCGATGAGAAGGTCCCTAAAATTGTGCGTCTTGAAGTGGATCGTTGTATCTTTCTGAAAAAGAAAACAGCACAATGTGAAGCATTAAACCAATTAAGGCAAAAGATAAACGTAGGAACTTTTACTTTCGAAGGCGTTGGGGCCGACATCCGACATATTGGTGAAACTGGCTGTTGTGATGGGGATAGTGAAGCCATGAACATGACTACTAACTAAGAGAAAAAAACCGCAAAACAGGATGTGGCATGTCTGTCCTAAAGTATAAACCTGATATAAGTATAAACTGATAAACCTGGCAAAATCATGCAATCCTCTGTATTCTTTGATGGATACCACAACGAGCCCAAATTCTAAATCTAAAATTGATTAAGACGATTGTAACTTTCAACACAAAACTGTCGAAATAACAGTGAAAGTGACAGTAAGAGCTTGCTTTGCTTGATTTCCCCTATTAGACTACACATGTTTGTCCGTATTGGAGAATTTTATTTATTTTTTGATTTTTTTTCCAGTTGTCCCTCTTGAAAGGGATTAAGAACCGTAATTAAGGATGTTCTGTGCTATACAATCCGCTGCTGTTGCTGAGCATTGCCGGATTATGCCAATAATAGTATATAGTGTGGGGTGGATACTATATTTTGAATTCTGTATCGTCATTGGTACCTCAGGCTCAAAACCATAGTTCCACAATATTGGTTTTGAAGAACTCTGCTTCGATCCGTGTATTTCCTGGTTCCAGGTTAGGTTTCACTGGATTTTTAGACCCTTTTGAGGAGACATTGCTATTGGATACCATTTCGTTTCCATTTCAGTATTACATTTTGGTTATAAAACGACTGGAACTTACTGGAACCTAAAACTTTGGTATTGGAAACCAAAATCACTGGTATTGAAATTTGCCGAACACCTTCCTTTGCTGCAAAAATCCAAAAAAATTCCAAAAAAGAATTTTCGCTCCTCTTGTTATTTTCCAGTATCAGCCCAACACTAATAAAACGAGGCTAATTGACTCACCTTTTTCTTAATCATAGCGGGAGCTTCTGGTTGCCTTGTTGTCTGGTTGTCTTGGATTTTCACCTTCGTCAAACAAGAAACAAATTGAAAATAATAAATATCGAAGCAATTGAACAATGGCCAATGACGGTTATCTTCATTTTTTTTCAATCACACCACTTACATTGCATTACATCATGTTTCACTTATTCAATTACACCTATCATGTTCTATATGAATATAACGCCAATAATTTGGTCTACTTGACAACATCATTGTAGTTTGGAAACCCCAAGGTTTGGTGCATAAGGCTGTTAGTGGCGCCTCGCTATCAAAGTGAAATGCCTCCGACACCCTCATGCACCAAACTGTCTGGCAAAAAAGCCTCATTGGCTAAGCATTTTCGTTCAGAAATAGGATAGTGACATAATTAGGCATTTTTCCTACTGCTTCACAAAAGTTTTCATTCACAATATTCAGAAGCCAGCTTTTTGAACCAGGGTTGGCAATGTGACAGTCACAAACAGTTTGTGACGCGCCGACTGTCACAAACTGTCGCAAACTGTCACAAACTGGTAATAACCGGCGCAAACAGGCACAAACTGTCACAAACCTTTTGCTGCCCATACACCAGCACTTGCTGTCACAATTTCCATGCATATGTTGTTGAATGGAAAAAATGGGGTTGAAAATGGTATAATTGAATTGAAACTAATTGATAATATGCGCATTGTTGACTCATGAGCAGTCCAAAAATCCAGAATAAAATAGTCCTTCCAATTCAGTTCATATCAGAGTTTATTTCAGCATATACTTGGTTCAAACAGATGTATTGAGGTAATGTATGTTGTCTCATCGTGAAATATACGAATCCAAGGAGAGTTTGATATGTCTCCCTAATTTAGGGCGTGCCACATATTGGTCTTTTGATATAAAATCCATAGCGAAAATGAGGAGAAAACGTCGCTATGTACAGAACATCAGGTCTGACACTTGTTACATGTTAGTGCCTAGCGGTAACGAGTCACTTTCGCTATTTATTTTGTATCAAACAACAAAACTGTAATCATGTTGAGACTCATCAAACTCAGGTTGAACTTGTATGTGACACAACGAGACAAATACATCATTCAAATTCTAAGAATGAATTTTCTACTGACACTATGGAGTTTACAGATGCCACAATCCTACAGGCTCAATGGGGACATGCCAGAGCTTTCTTTACAAATGAATTCCATTACGGCTTTTAGTTTGCAGCTTCGCCTGTGGCAGGAGCAAGACCTACTGATATTTTTTTGGAGTAATTTCACAAAAAATTAAGGAAT
>ERZ1740062.1308-NODE-1308-length-10459-cov-7.537005_pt1 | contig 10459 bp, 10 predicted proteins | sample MGYA00581741_ERZ1740062 | MGnify/ENA primary metagenome ERZ1740062 (study PRJEB43018, sample SAMN04849747) | marine metagenome | isolation source: floating plastic debris | place: Pacific Ocean | collected 2008-09-01 | study: EMG produced TPA metagenomics... | reverse complement strand
GGGGTGCGGGTGGGGGGGGGGGGGGGGGGTGGGCGCGGGGGCGCGCGGCGCGCGGGGGGGGGGGTGCGGGGGGGCCCCGGGTCAGGCGTCGTCTTCGGGGCGCTCGCCCACCGCATCGGTCTGCTGCGCCCGCCAGGCGTCGAGCGCCGTGGCAATGGCGGGATCGCTCAGCGCCAGCACGGCGGCCGCCAGCAGGCCGGCGTTGATCGCGCCGGCCTTGCCGATGGCCAGGGTGCCGACCGGTATGCCGCCGGGCATCTGCACGATGGACAGCAGTGAGTCCTGGCCCTTCAGCGCCTTGCTCTCGATCGGCACGCCGAACACCGGCAGCGGCGTCATGGCGGCTGCCATGCCCGGCAGGTGGGCGGCGCCGCCGGCTCCGGCGACAATGACTTTCAGGCCGCGTTCGCGCGCGCCTGCCGCGTAGTCGTAGAGCCGCTGGGGCGTGCGGTGGGCGGAGACGATGCGCACCTCGTGGGCGACGCCCAGCTTCTCCAGCACATCGGCGGCATGCTTCATGGTCGGCCAGTCGGACTGGCTGCCCATGATGATCCCGACTTGCGGCTTTTGCTCCGCCATGGTGTTCCGTGCCCCCGAAACCAAATGCTGCAACGAGTTGCTGCGTTAAAGGGGGCGCATTATCCGGGCAAGCCCGGGGGCGTGCAACCCACCAGCAGCACCCGGCGAAAAGCCCGGATTTCGCGGGGATCTTAGGGGAAATTCGGGGGCAACTGCCGGGTTCTGGCCGTTGGGTGGCCGCAAGGAAGCGTTTACCCTCGCCCGCTAAGCTTCATGCTAGAATCGCGGGACGTGGCGATTAGGGTAACAGGTCCTTAACGCCCCGGTTCGAAAGCGCCCGAAAGGGCCCGTGAGGGCCCGCAAGCGATGGAAGCCAGGATGAAGGTAAGTAAGACAGGTGGATCGACCCCGGTTTCACCCGGCAATGTCGCCAGGGCCGAGGCCGCCTATCGCTCTGCCGACTCGACCCAGGCGCGGCCCCTGCCGCCGCCCGAGGACGTGGCGACCGTTATGGGCATCCCCGAATCCGAGCTGACGCCGAAGGTCCGCAAGGCCCTGCAGCAGCTGATGGCCGAGGTCTACTCCCTGCGCCAGGATCTGGAGGAGTCGCGCCAGCGCGTCGGTTACCTGGAGCAACTGGCCGACCAGGACACCCTCGCTCCGGTGCTCAACCGCCGGGCCTTCGTGCGCGAGTTGAGCCGCATGGCGGCCTTCGAGGAACGCTACGGCGCCGCCGGTGCGGTGCTCTATTTCGATGTGAACGACCTGAAGGTCATCAACGATACCCACGGCCATGCGGCCGGTGATGCGGTGCTGAAACGGGTCTGCGAAGTGCTGCTGCGCGACACCCGCGCCTCCGACGTGGTCGGCCGCCTGGGGGGCGACGAGTTCGGCGTCATTCTCGCCCAGTCGGGCCTGGAGCCGGCGGCGACCAAGGCGGCCCAGCTGGCCGCGTCCATCGGCGGAGAAGAGGTGGTCTGGGAGGGCAGCGGGCTGCATGTCAGCGTTGCCTACGGCGTCCACACCCTCAGCAGTGGCCAGCACGCCGACGATGCGCTGCAGGCTGCCGACCGGGCGATGTACGAGCAGAAGCGCCGCGGCCGCGGTGAAGGCTGAGCCTCTCTTCTAGATAGACTGACCGTTTCTTCTGGATAGAACGTCCTATCCGAATCCGGATGCGATGATGCCGCCCCCGGCGGGGATGCCCCCGGCGATGATGCCCTCGGCGAGAACGCTCTGGGCGAGAACGCTCTGGGCAAGACGCTCTAGGCGATGATATCGGGCAGCAGGGCGTCTTCCAGTTTCAGAATCTGGTCTTTCAGCGACAGCTTGCGCTTTTTCAGGCGCTGCAGCTGAAGCTGGTCGAAGGGGCGGGTTTCCGCCAAATGGCTGATGACGTCGTCGAGATCGCGGTGCTCCGACTTGAGCTCGGCGAGTTTACGGCGCAGCTGCTCGAAATCCGGTTGATCCATTGCACTCATGCGAGGGTGGGTGGCGCGGCGGGAGTATACCCCATTCGGCGCGCCGGATGGGAGTCTTGCGGCCCGGGGGTCCCCGGCCGGCCCGCCCGACCAAGCCGCCCGACCAAGCCGCCCGGCCAAAGCCGCCCGGCCAAAGCGGCCCGGAAGGGGAGATTTCTAGTCCTCTATGCTGCTAAAGTCTGCCCCTAAAAGCATTTTGCACCGATAGCGGGTTTGACAGGCAGCGGGGGATCATGGGTAAGCCGAAACGGATCGGGGTTTTAACCAGCGGCGGCGATTGTGCCGGCCTCAATGCGGCGCTGAGAGCCGTGGTGCTGCGCGCCACCGGGCATTACGGCTGGGAGGTCGTGGGTATCCGCAACGGCACGGCCGGGCTGCTGGCCCGTCCGGTGGAGGCGCAAACCATGACGCTGAACCTGGACCTGCTGGACGGCACCCTGCTGCGCCGCGGCGGCACCATCCTGGGCACCACCAACAAGGGCGATCCCTTCGACTACCCGATGCCCGACGGCAGCCGTCTGGACCGCTCGGCGGAGGTCATAGAGGGTTTTCGTGAACTCGGTCTGGACGCCCTGATCGGCATCGGCGGCGACGGCAGCCAGGCGATCCTCAGGCGGCTGGCCCAGCAGGGCGGCATCGACCTGGTCACCATTCCCAAGACCATCGACAACGACCTCGGCCACACCGAACTGTCGATCGGCTATGCCACGGCGGTAAAGGTGGCCACCGACGCTCTGGACCAGTTGCAGCCGACGGCGGCCAGCCATTCCCGCGTCATGGTGCTGGAGGTGATGGGCCGTGACGCCGGCCACATCGCCATCGGCGCCGGCATCGCCGGCGGTGCCGATGTCATTCTGATCCCGGAGATCCCCTACAGCCTGGACGGCATTGCCGCGAAGATCGAAGCGCTGAAGGCCGGCGGGCGCAACTTCGCCCTGGTGATCGTCGCCGAGGCGGTGAAGACCGAGGCCGGCGAACTGGTCAAGCAGACCCAGGCCAGCGGCGCGGAGACTTACGGCGGTGTCGGCCACTACCTGGCCGCCCGCATCGCCGAGGTCACCGGCTCGGAAACCCGGGTGACGGTGCTGGGCCACCTGCAGCGCGGCGGCTTGCCGACAGACCGCGACCGCCTGATGGCCTCGATCTTCGGGGTCCACGCGGTCGACCTGATTGCCGAGGGGCGCTACGACCGCATGGTCGCCTGGAGCGGCCGCCAGGTTATCGATATTCCGATCAGCGAGGCCATCGCCGGCTACAAGGCGGTCGATCTGGACGGGCCGCTGGTGCATACCGCACGCGGCCTGGGCGTCTATCTGGGAGATTTCGCAGCATGACCAGCAACACGTCGAAGGGCCGCGGCTTCATGGTGCCGGAAGAAACACCCTTCTGGCAGTTCTCCGGCACCGTCTATGCCGGCCCCGGCGTTGCCGAGGCCTGCCTCGACCTGCAGGACCGTCACGGCCTTGACGTGAACCTGTTGCTGTTCTGCGCCTGGGCCGGCATGCAGGGGCGCGTGTTCGACGGCGGCGACATCGGCCTGCTGCGCTCGGCCTCGCGGCCCTGGCAGGACGAGGTGGTGGCGCCCCTGCGCGCGGCGCGGCGCTGGCTGAAGCAGCAGAGCAGCGTGCCCGACGATCTCGGCGAGGCCTTCCGTGAAGAGGTTAAGGCCCTGGAGCTGCAGGCTGAGATGCTGGAGCAGTTGGTGCTGTATCAGGAAATTGAGATCGCCGCGGGCGATGGCGATCCGCAAGCGGTGGCGGCGAACCTGCGCCTCTACCTCACCCGCTTCAAGCCGCTGCCCACTGCCGACGACCTCGCCGATCTGGCGGCGGTGCTGCACGGCACCTGTCCCGAGGTGGCGCCGGTGCACGCCATCCGCATGCTGGAGGACCTCGGCTAGCGCCGCGACGCTAATTGAACCTGTCGTGAAAGGGGACCGTCACAGGGAAGACATCGTGCTATTGCCGCAGCGGCCGCACCTTTCCCGACTCTTCACCCCAGCGCTTCACGGTGCCGGCGTCGAGGCCGAAGAGGTCCAGTACGCGGCCGACGGTATGGTCGACCATCTCGTCGATCGACTGTGGGTTGGCGTAGAAGCCGGGCACAGGGGGGGCGATGATCGCACCCATTTCCGACAGCGCCAGCATGGAGCGCAGGTGGCCTGTGTGCAGTGGCGTCTCGCGCAGCATGAGGACCAGGCGGCGGCGCTCCTTCAGCACCACATCGGCGGCGCGGGTCAGCAGGTTGGAGGTGACCCCGGTGGCGATCTCCGACATGGAACGCACGGAGCAGGGCGCGATGACCATGCCGAGGGTCTGGAAGGAACCGCTGGAAATCGCCGCGCCGACGTCGCCGGCGGGATAGACCACGTCGGCCAGGGCGGTCACCTCGGCCACCTTCAGGTCGGTTTCATAGGCCAAGGTGATTTCCGCCGCCTTGGACAGTACCAGGTGACTTTCAACCGGCAGGTCGCGCAGGATCTGCAAAAGCCGCACGCCGTATCGCACCCCGCTGGCCCCGCTGATGCCGACGATCAACCGTTGATTTTGCGTCACAGTATTAACCCAGCTTAACCCAAGATTTTCCACGACTTTTCGGCGTCACTTAATTGCAATGAAGCGATTCGTGGTCTAGCATCCGGGGGTACCTAAAGCTCATTGGAGGTCCCGAATGCCAGCAGGTGAGCGTATCGCTTCATTGCGTACCAAGCACGCGGCCATCGACAACGCCCTTGAAGACGAAGAGCATAGGCCGCATCCCGACGATCTCCGTATCGTCGAACTTAAACGCGAAAAGCTCCGGATCAAGGACCAAATCGCGGGTCATCTAGAGACTTAAGCTCCCAAAGCAAAGCCCAACTGGGCAAAGCCTGAAGCGCCGGCGCCGGTCAAAGCGGCAGCCGGGCAGGCTCGTGCCGGGGGAGGCAGTCCGCCCCAGTATTGGAAACTGGGAGAGTAACACTCGGACAATCGACGGCGCGAAAGAAGACCAGCAGGCATTTGACGCTTCAACCGCGTCCCCCGCCCTCCGCTTCAGGAGGGACCGAGGGACGCGGTTTTGTGTTTGTACCCTCTCGCCTGTCACCCTCGGGCTTGCCCCGAGGGCCCAGGGTGCGGCCTGCACGAGCGCGTGCCACGGAGGAATGGATTGCCGGGTCAAGTCCGGCAATGACAGCAATGGAGAATCGGGCTGTTGCGCATTCGGAATTGCTGACGGCGCCGCTGCTTGCCGCTCCCCCGCTATAACTCCCCTCTAAAGTCCGCGGGCCTGCGCGCGCAGCACGAACTTCTGGATCTTGCCGGTGGAGGTTTTTGGCAAGGGGCCGAAGATCACCTTGCGCGGTGCCTTGAAGTGGGCGAGGCGCTCGCGGCAGAAGGCGATGATCTCCGGCTCGTCGGTCGTCGCGCCCGGCTTCAGTTCGACGAAGGCGCAAGGGGTCTCGCCCCACTTGTCGTCGGGCCGGGCGACCACCGCGACGCCGGCCACCGCCGGGTGCGCGTAGAGCGCATTCTCGATCTCGATGGAGGAGATGTTCTCGCCGCCGGAGATGATGATGTCCTTGGAGCGGTCCTTCAGCTCGATGTAGCCGTCGGGATGCCACACGCCCAGGTCGCCGGTATGGAACCAGCCGCCGGCGAAGGCCTTGCCGGTGGCGTCGGGATTCTTCAGGTAGCCCTTCATCACCACGTTGCCGCGCATGAAAACCTCGCCCAGGGTTTCGCCGTCGCGCGGTACGGGCTCCAGGGTTTCCGCGTCGGCGACCATCAGGCCTTCCAGCACCGGATAGTTCACGCCCTGGCGCGACTTCATCGCCGCCTGCAGCGCGATGTCCAGGTCGTCCCATTCGCCGTGCCAGGCACAGACGACGGCGGGGCCGTAGACCTCGGTCAGGCCGTAGACGTGCGTCACTTCGATGCCGCTGTCCTGCATGGCGGCCAGCACCGCGGCCGGCGGCGGTGCCGCGGCGGTCATGAACTTCACCTGATGATCGAAGCGGCGTTTTTCGTCGTCGGTCGCGCCGAGCAGCAACTGCATGACGATGGGCGCGCCGCAAAGGTGCGTCACCCCGTGGTCGGCGATGGCGTCGTAGATCGCCGCGGCGCGCACCTGGCGCAGGCAGACGTGGGTGCCGGCCAGGGCGGTGATCGTCCAGGGAAAGCACCAGCCGTTGCAATGGAACATCGGCAGGGTCCAGAGGTAGACCGGGTGCGGCCCCATGCCCCAGACCTGCATGTTGCCGATGGCGTTCAGATAGGCGCCGCGGTGGTGGTAGACCACGCCTTTGGGATTGCCGGTGGTGCCGGAGGTGTAGAGCAGGGACAGCGAGTCCCACTCATCCGATGGCAGGTGCCAGGGGAAGTCCGCATCGCCGGAGGCGAGGAAGCTTTCGTAGTCGGTCTCGCCCAACAGCTCGCCGCCATCACCCAGCGGGTCGTCGATGTCGATGACCAGCAACTCACGCTCAACGCTCTTCAACGCTTCTTTGATGACCGGCGAGAATTCGCGGTCGGTGATCAGCACCTTGGCTTCGCCGTGGTTCAGGCTGAAGGCGATGGTGGCGGCGTCCAGGCGCACGTTGAGCGCGTTCAGCACCGCGCCGGCGGCGGCCACGCCGAAGTGGGCCTCCAGGCAGGGCGGCGTGTTGGGCGCCATCACCGCCACGGTGTCGCCCTTGCCGATGCCGCGCTTCGACAGAGCCGAGGCGAGGCGGCGGCAGCGGTCGTAGACCTGTGACCAGGTGTAACGCAGCTCGCCGTGGATGACGGCGCAGCGCTCCGGGTAAACCGCCGCAGCACGCGGCAGAAAGCTCAAGGGGCTGAGCGGCACATGGTTGGCCGGGCCTTGTGCCAGGTCGGTTTCGAAGGGGTTCGTCTTGCCGCCCATGCCCGCTGACCCGTTCCTCACCCCTGTGTCCCCGTTCTCCCGACGGGTGGTTGAGAGGTAGCGCCCCGTGCCGTCCGGCGCAACGGTCTTCCCCGCGCGGGCTGCATGCCGCCGCCGGCCGCGATATCCCGGGTTGATCCGGGGGGGCCGTCGTCCAACCGGAAAACCGCGGTTCCCGGGCATTCGGCTCAAATTTTATTAACGCCTCGATGATAAAAATAGTGATTACGATTAGATTGATGCCGCGACGTGGACCTGCGGCTGATTGGAGTGAGCAAGCCATGAAAGCTTTGAACGGCATCAGTTTTTCCCGGGGTCTGAGCGTCAGGGCGAAAATCTTCTCCGCCTTCGTGGCTATGGCGCTGCTGGCCGGGGCGGTCGGCCTGATCGGCGGCTGGACGGCCAATAAGCTGGGCACCGACGGCGTCCTGGTGGCCGAGCGGCTGGCGCCGCTGGGCGATGCCGCCATGGAGATCAAACTGTCGGCCACCACGGCCCATCTGATCTTCGAGGAGATCATGGCCGGCGATGGCGGTGAGGACATTGAGGCCGTGTGGGCCCTGCTGGACGAGGCGCGTTTTTACGCCAATGCCATTCTGAGCGGCGCTGAGAACGCGGAGGGCCGGTTCATCGCCAGCGATGATCCGGTTGTGCGTGCCAACGTCGAGGAGGTTCTGACCAGCCTCGACAGCTTTGTCGAGGTGACCAAGCAGCGCTATGCCTCGCTGGCCGAGCGCCAGGGCGTCGGCACGGGCGCCGACGAGCGCTTCGACGAACTCTATGACGGATTGATCGCGGGCGTCGCCGAGGCGGCCCGCAGCGGGTTTCTGGCCTCCAGTGCCGAGGCGCAGCGCCTGGCCGGCGACGCACGCTACCGCCTGGCCCACGGCCACCTGATGGTGGAGGAGGTGCTGGGCGGCGACGAGGGCGAGTCGATGTCCGAGGCGACGGAGAACTTCGCCGAGGCCCAGGCCATGGTGGCCCAGCTCGGTGATGTTTACGGCATGCCGGGTGCTTCCGACCTGCTGACCCGCATTCAGGAACTCAGCGACCTTGCGGTTGCGCGCCAGGACTCCGGCCAGAATGTGGCGGCCGCCGGCAGCCAGGCGGACGTCGTCTTTGACGCCGCCTTCGACGTTCTGGTCGAAAAGGCCGATGTTGCCGAGGAAGCGATCCATGATGCCATGGACACCGGCCTGAGTGACTTCCGGGCCGCCAAGGCCGCCGGCGTCACCCTGATCGTCATTCTCGCCGGGACATCCTTCGTTATTGCCATGGGCCTGGCCTTTGTCATCGGCCGCAATGTGTCAGGCCGCCTGTCGTCGCTTTCGGTGACCATGAAAAAGCTGGCGCAGGACGATTTCTCGGTCACGATCCCCTACGTCGCCGACAAAGACGAAATCGGTGTGATGGCCGGCACCGTCGAGGTCTTCAAGCGGAACGGCATCGAGGCGCGCGAGCTGACGGCGACGCAGCAGAAGGAGCAGGCTGCCCGCGAGGCGCGCGGCAAGCAGATCGAAGCCTTCTGCAAGGGCTTTGACGAGAAGGCGACCCGCGTGCTGGGTGCCGTGTCGAGCTCCTGCGAGGAAATGCGCGCGGTGGCGCAGAAGATGACCGGCGTCGCCGAGGAAACGGCGACCCAGGCAAAGCTGGTGACCGGCGCGGCGGAGGAAGCTTCCTCCAACGTGCAGACCGTGGCGTCGGGTGCCGAGGAGCTGTCGTCGTCCATCGGCGAGATCTCGCGCCAGGTCGCCCAGTCGAACGACTACACCGGCAAGGCGGTCAGCGAGACCGAGAATATCACCGCGCGGGTGAAGGGCCTGGACGACGCGGCCCAGAAGATCGGCGAGGTGATCGGCCTGATCTCCGACATCGCCGAGCAGACCAACCTGCTGGCCTTGAACGCCACCATTGAGGCGGCGCGTGCCGGCGAGATGGGCAAGGGATTTGCCGTGGTGGCCGGCGAGGTGAAGAGCCTCGCCACCCAGACCGCCAAGGCGACGGAGGAGATCTCCAGCCAGATCGTCGGCATGCAGGGTGCCACCGGCGATGCGGTTTCGGCCATCGAGGGAATCCGCACCATCATCGCCAGCATCAACCAGAACGCCTCGGCCATTGCCGCGGCGGTCGAGCAGCAGAACGCGGCGACCAACGAGATCGCCCGCAACGTGCAGCAGGCTGCGGCCGGCACCTCGGACGTCTCCGCCAACATCGGCGGTGTGAACGAGGGGGCGGCCCAGACCGGCGCCGCCGCCGGCCAGGTGCAAAGCGCCGCCGATGCGCTGTCGTCCCAGGCCGACGAGCTGCAGCGCGAGGTGCAGGATTTCCTGCAGTCCGTTCGGGCCGCCTGAGCCGCCTTCAGCGGTACGCCCGCGCAAGAGCCTGCCGGGGGAGTGCCCGGCAGGCTCTTTTGCATTCGGCCCCGGCGCTTAACTCCCGGCGCTTAACTCCCGGCTTTCAGCTCCCGGCTTTCAGCTCCAGGTGAGCACGAAGATCCCGGCGAAGACCACCGGCACCATGGTCAGGGCGGCGACGATGAGGACCGGGTAGCCGACCAGGGCGATGGCCGCCGCCAGCACCAGGAAGACGTTCAGCGCCAGGAACAGCTTGGCGCTGTCGCGGCCCTGCACCGCATCGCGGATCAGCCAGCCGATCACCGGCACGGCGTAGACGGCGCCGAGCAGCATCGCGCCGGCTTCCCTCAGCGCGCTGCCGCGCCCGGGGGAGCGGGCGGCGCGGGAGGCGCGCGCGGCATCGGCATCGCGCAGGCGGTTGCGGTCGCCCGCGCGGGCCCTCTCGCCGAAGTGGATGGCGCAGAAGATGACGGCACCGACGATCGGCGGCAGCGCCAGCAGCGGCGCCGGATAGCCTTCGGCCGCCAGGTAGGGCACGCTGGCCAGGCTGCCCAGCAGGGAGATCCACGGCAGCGCGGCGATGATCAGCCGCACCGGGCGGGCCTGCGGCCGGGCGAACTCGTCGGCGCCGCTCATGGAGTTGGCGATGAAGCCCAGGTTGACCAGGAAGAACCAGGCCAGCACCGGCAGGCAGGTCGCCGTCATCACGGCCACCAGCGGCAGGTCCAGGCTGGTGGTCGAGCGCGGCAGGATGGTGAGGTCCAGGCCAAGCCAGATGACCAGGGGCAGCAGCATGAAGCCGCCCACGATATAGGGAAGATGACGCATGGATATATTCGCCTTGCGGTTGGGGTGGTGTTTTTTTGTTATTTGCCAGTCAGTGGCCCGGATATAGGGGACCCGGACCGCTGCGACCCGGTCGCAAGTTGCCGCAGGGACATTTTGCCGCACTGCAGCATGGGGGCGAAGCCCCCCTCACCCCGGCCCTCTCCCCTCGGGGGCGAGGGAGGATAAAGCGTGTTGAACCGCAGTTGTGTCGAAGCACAGTTGTGTCGAAGCGCAGTTGGTCGTGATGCCTACGGGCAGCCGGCGGACCAGAGGGCGAGGTAGAGGCTGAAGTCGCTGAGCGTGACGACGCCGTCGGGGATGCCGTTGGATGTGCCCTCGGTGGTGAGGTCCGTCGCGGGGTGGCCGAGGGGCCAGAGGCGGAGGTAGTAGCTG
>ERZ1740062.1307-NODE-1307-length-10466-cov-3.717702_pt1 | contig 10466 bp, 8 predicted proteins | sample MGYA00581741_ERZ1740062 | MGnify/ENA primary metagenome ERZ1740062 (study PRJEB43018, sample SAMN04849747) | marine metagenome | isolation source: floating plastic debris | place: Pacific Ocean | collected 2008-09-01 | study: EMG produced TPA metagenomics... | reverse complement strand
CACCGCCCGTATCGCAGCACTCGACGAAATGATGATATCGGGCAGCGTCAATAGTGCCAGTACCAATCCACCGACCAGAGGCGCCGACCGCGGCAGCGACGCGACATTCACAAAGATAGCGAGACCTAACAGGCCATAAACAATGGACGGCACAGCAGCCAGATTGTTGATATTGATCTCGATCAAGTCAGTCCAGCGATTCCGTGGTGCGAACTCCTCGAGGTACAAGGCCGCCGCGACCCCAACTGGAAACGCCAGACAAAACGTGACCATCAACATGTATAGCGACCCCATGAATGCAGAGCGAATACCGGCGAGTTCCGGCTCACGGGAATCTCCATTGGTAAACAACGCCTGATTGAATACGGTGCGGGTCATACCCTGGCTCGAAAGCGTATCTATCCACGCAATTTGCTGATCGCTTAGCACTCGCTGGGGCTCTGGCGCAGTCCGATCGATACGATCGCGCAGCTGCAGATCAAGTTTGGCACTTGCTGGTACCGAAATGAGCACGCGCTTTCCGACCAGCGTCGGATCGGCCACTACATGACGTCGGAGCTGATAGGCCGCCTCGACGCTGACCAACGCCGATAGCGCGCGCCGACCAGCCACGGTGTCATTACCCGGAAACAGCGCCGATAAGCTATCGCGAATGACGCGTGAATAATTGCCTTCCTGCAGCGACAAACGACTGCCATCTCCGAGTGGGTCAACGTCTTCAGCGTAGACGTTCACCGGCAAATCGATTTGCGTGTGTGTGAAAGCACCGATACCGTCGCGCAAAATACTGACAAAGAAGATGACCAGAAACAGCAGGCCCACCATTACACAGGTGAATCCTGCCGCGCGAAAACGCCGCTCACGTGCGTAGCGCCGCCGCATACTGGCTTCGACGCTGGCCCGACTACGCGTCAGGTCTTGCCATGGTCGGGTACCGCTATTCATATTGCTCACGGTAACGGCGCACAACACGTAGCCCAATCGCATTCAATCCGAGCGTGACGACGAACAGGAAAAGACCCAAAGCAAAGGCTGCGAGCGTCTTGGCACTATCGAACTCCTGATCGCCCACCAACAGCGTCACGATCTGTACCGTCACCGTCGTCACCGCTTCAAACGGGTTCGCTGTCAAATTTGCTGCGAGGCCCGCCGCCATCACAACAATCATGGTCTCGCCGATGGCTCGCGATATCGCGAGCAGAAAGCCACCGACAATACCCGGAAGAGCAGCCGGCAGCAGCACTTGTCGAATCGTCTCCGAGCGCGTAGCGCCCATCGCCAAAGAGCCATCCTTCATGGCCGCGGGAACCGCGGTCAGCGCGTCATCTGCAAGCGACGATATCAGCGGTAGAATCATGATGCCAATTACGAGGCCGGCGGCCAGTGCGCTCTCAGATGCAACGTTCGCACCGATCACGTCACCCAACCGACTGATCGCCGGCGCAACACTGATCGCCGCAAAAAATCCGTAAACGACGGTCGGTATACCCGCCAGAATTTCTAGAATCGGCTTTGCGACCGCCCGGAATTCAGGACGCGCATACTCGGACAGGTAAATCGCAGTCATCAACCCAACGGGTGCCGCGACGGCCAGTGCAATCGTCGCAATCAATACCGTCCCGGCAAACAACGGTATCGCACCGAAAGCGCCGGAAGAACCGATCTGGTCATCCCGGATGGCGGTTTGCGGCCGCCACTCGGTGCCGAACAGAAACTCGCCAACGGGGACTTCCGTAAAGAACCGCACCGACTCAAACAACACTGACGCAATAATGCCGAGCGTAGTCAAGACAGCAATACTGGATGCGATGAACAAGCCACGTCGGACGTAGCGCTCTACCGCCTCGCGTGCTCGAAACTGCGGCGTGCTGCGGCGAACAACGTAGCCTGCAAAAAACACCAACAACGCGATACCTGCGGCTGTCGTGACGCCCAGCGCCTGTCGTTGCAGTGAGGTGAATAGCACGGACAACTGTCGCTGCCCAGCACCGGTTGCTACGGCATCGCCGTCCGCAATATTGCGCAGCTCATTGAGCGCCAAACTCAAATCGGATGCGGACTCTGGCGCGACCATGGCCAGTTCGTCAATCATCTGTGCCGCGATCCAGCGCGGCGCAACTTGTGACCACACCAACAGCAGCAAAATGACCGGCATCAGCGACCAGAAAAACGCGTACAACCCATGATAGACCGGCATCGAATGCAACTCTGACCGGTGAACGACACGACGGCTGACGCGCTGACTGCAGACAAAATACATCGTCACACCGACGATCATGGCAATGACAATCAGGGTCAGAGGGCGTATCGGTGTCATCAGGGCACAGCTATCCGCAACGGACTCATCGCCATAACATTGGCACGCACGATCGCACGCTCCGTGGCCGGCAATGGCACCAGGCCGCGATCGGTCAAATACCCTTCATCACCCCAGGCGCGCTCGCTTGTAAACTCGAACACAAATTCCCGCAGCCCAGGAAGCATATCAACATGTGCAACCTTCACGTAAAAATAGAGACGTCTCGAGACCGGGTAGCGACCGCTCGCGATCGCGGCAAACGACGCAGTCTCTCCATCGATATGTGCAGCGCGGACTTTCTCCGCATTCTGACTTAAGAAATTGAAACCGAACAACCCGAGTGCGTCGGGATTGGTGTACAACTTCTGCACGACAAGGTTGTCGCTCTCCCCGACTTCCACAAACGCACCGTCCTCTCGGATCGTGTGACAAAGTGCTCGAAAGGCAACGGGATCATTCTGGCGCAGACGTTCTATCGCGGGAACCTCACGACAACCGGCTTCCATGACCAGTTCCACCAGCGCATCCCTGGTGCCGGAAGTCGGCGGTGGGCCGAGCACAATAATCGCCGTATCCGGCAGGCCAGGCTGAATGTCTGACCAGCGACGATAAGGATTTTCGATCAGTTGACCGGTCTCATCCGGTACCTGCTCCGCCAGGGCGAGCCAAACCTGCTGCCGAGTGAGACGAAATGGCGGCGCACTGACGGCGTTCGCCAAAACAATCCCGTCGTAACCGAACGGCACTTCGACCACCTCAACACCATTTTCTATACAGCGTCTGTGCTCCGTTGGCTTGATACGGCGAGATGCACTGGTCAGATCCGGAAAACCAATCCCAACGCCCGCACAAAATTGCTTGAAACCGCCACCGGAACCCGTCGCCTCAATCTTCGGCGTTTTAAAGACGGTTCGGCGTCCAAACGACTCAGCGACGACCGTCGCGAACGGATAAACAGTCGATGACCCGACGGCAGCGAGATAGTCTCGACCGCCCTGCGCCAAGGCTGGCGTCCAAGTCAGACTAATCGCGCACAGCGCGCCCAGTGCCCCAATGAATCGCAGCGCGACGAGAATGTTGCACAACATCTGACAAGCATAACGTATTGAGATGACCAAATAGCGGCAAAACACTATTCGATTGGTTTAGACTCAGTGCTGTTTCATCGTTAGACCGACCGCGACCTGTGACTGCACTGACTTCTCATTCCGATGCCATGGAGCTCGCCAAAGCGCTAATGGCCAAACCCTCCGTGACACCTGACGATGCCGGCTGTCAGACACTGATTGCTGCTCGTCTCGAAAAACTCGGTTTCGAGAACGAGCACTTGCGATTTGGCGATCCTGCCGCGCCAACCGATAATCTTTGGTCGCGCCGTGGCGACGCATCGCCGGTGTTGTGCTTTGCTGGACATACGGACGTCGTACCCAGTGGGCCCGTCGATCGATGGCAATCGCCGCCATTTGTACCAACAGAGCGGGACGGCCTGCTCTACGGTCGAGGCGCCGCGGACATGAAATCCAGTTTGGCCGCCATGGTCGTCGCTGCCGAGCAATTCTGCGTGGACTTCCCGACGCATGACGGCGCACTCGCCCTGTTAATCACCAGCGACGAGGAAGGGCCCGCACGCGACGGGACCTTACGCGTGATGCAGACACTCGCGGCGCGGGACGAGCCTATTCGCTGGTGCGTAGTAGGAGAACCCTCCAGTCAATCCCAGCTCGGCGATCTCATTCGTATCGGCCGCCGCGGCTCGCTCAGCGGTATCCTGACAGTCAACGGCGTCCAAGGCCATGTAGCCTACCCACAGTTAGCGCGCAACCCGATCAAGTCGTTCGCGCCAGTGCTCGATGCGCTTTACCGGATGCCCTTGGACAATGGCAACGCACACTTTCCACCCACCACCTTTGAATTCGTGCAGGTCGAAGCGGGCACTGGCGCTCCGAACGTCACACCCGGGACGCTCAATGCTCGATTCAATTTCCGGTATTCGACGGAATGGCAAGCCGAGACGTTACAGCAAAAAGTCGAGTCGCTGTTCCAGCAGTTTGATATCGACTACGAGCTACGCTGGCATCTGTCGGGAGAGCCCTTTCTGACCAAACCAGGCACGCTGACCGATGCGGTCAGTCATTCGATCAAGGCTTACACCGGCATCGATACGGAGCTGTCGACGGGTGGTGGCACGTCGGATGGTCGCTTCATTGCACCCTACGGTACGGACGTCGTCGAGCTCGGCCCGGTGAATGCCTCGATTCACAAGATCGATGAACACATCCGGATTGAAGATATAGTTCGGCTAGCGGACCTCTACTATCTGATCATGCGTCGACTATTGACGAGCCAGTAGAATAAGCGGCAGGCCATCGAAACGCCGTTAACAAAACGACAGCGGTGAGCACCGACATCATGATGGCCACCCAGGCGGGCATCGACAACCCCAAAAACTGCCAACTGATATTTGCGCATTCGCCAGAAGCGGTCAGCACTTCGCGTACGACCGTGAGCAATGGCAGCGTTTCCATCATGAACTCGAGACCGGCACCGCAGCTCGGCACCTGATCGGCCGGCAAATTTTGCAGCCAAACATGCCGCGAGGCGATGGCAACACCGCCGGCGCCGGTCAGTAAACCGAGAAGGCCATATATCCGCTGCCCGGTGCGCCCAGGATTGTGCAGCAGTGCCAATAGCGCAACCAGCATCAGTGCGATCAGCGCAACGCGTTGGAACATGCAGAGAGGACACGGATACAGTTCCAAAACGTACTGACTGTAGAGCGCGTAGCCCATCATCCCAGCCCCGATCAGCAGAATACTCAGCCAGCCCAGTCGCCGGGTCATTACACTCATCGTTTCAGCTCCGGATCAATACGCGGTACGTCGATTGTGTCGATTTGATCGACCGTCAATGCGCTGACATCGGTATGCCGGACATCCTTGCCGTGCACCATGTAGATGACATACTCACAGATGTTCTTTGCGTGGTCGCCAATTCGTTCCAGCGAACGCGCAGCCCAGGTGACATTCATGACGCGCTTGATCGACCGCGGATCCTCCATCATGAAAGTGATGCAGTTGCGTTGAATCGTCTCGTACTCGTGGTCGACCTGCTCGTCTTCGCGAGCGATTTCGAGCGCTGCCTCAGCGTCCAGTCGCGCGAATGCATCCATCGCTCCCTTAACCATCCGCTGGACGTGCCCCCCCATGGACTTGAGTTCACGGTAGGAACCACGTGGACGATCCATATTCGCAAGCTTGGAAGCCAGGAAACCGATTTTCTCCGCTTCGTCGCCGATTCGCTCGAGATCGGTAATCGTCTTGATTACTGCAACAATCAATCGCAGATCAGATGCAGTCGGTCCACGCGTGGCGATGATGCGACTGCATTCTTCGTCGATCGCTACCTCGGCGTGATTGACCTTGTAATCGTCGTGAGCGACACGGAGCCCGAGCTCGCTGTTGCCTGAAACGACCGCTTCAATCGCGCTCGCCAGTTGTGACTCGACGAGTCCGCCCATCGCGAGCACACTGTTGCGCAGATTTTCCAGATCCTTGTTGAACTGGCGAGAAATATGGTGGGTTAGATCTGTGGTTTGCATAGCTCGTTGGTTTTGCTAGTTACAGCAAAGTCTATCGACAACGGGCAATAGTAGCAGTTCCCAAAATTACCTGCCGACCACGGCCCTGCTAAAATCAAGCGCTCAAAAACTCTCGAACGCTTGCACTCTCCCCTGGGATCAGTCGATTGGCCGGGAACGCACCTGCGAACGTACTGCCCACACCCAGTTCGCTTTCGATCTCCAGCGTCGCGTCATGCCGCGCCAGCGCATACTTCACAATGGCAAGCCCCAAACCCACGCCGCCACTCGCACGTTCTCGACCACGATCAACGCGGAAAAAACGCTCGGTCAAGCGAGGAATATCCTCCGCCGCGATACCATCTCCCTCGTCTTCGACACTCAAAATCGACTGATCGCCGCGGTCGTACCAGGTGAGTGTAATGCGACACCCTTCGGCGCTGTAGCGAATAGCGTTGGTCAACAGATTCACAGCAACCGATGCCAGGTCCGAGTACTCGCCAAGCACTCTGCGCGACGACTCGACAACGATGCGCACATCATGTGATTCATCTTGATAGGGTGCGACAACATCACGCAACACAACACCGATATCGATCGGTTTGTTAGTCGGCGCTTGCCCATTGACTTCCAGTTTTGACAACGCCAGCAATTCGTCGAGCATCGTACGCATCCGTTCCGCCTGACGGTTCATCTCGTCGAGCGGCTTCTGCCAGACCGCATCCATCTCCGGGTCACCTAGCATCGCATCGATATAGCCGCTGATCACCGTTAACGGGGTGCGCAGCTCATGTGACGCATTCGCAACGAAGTCGCGACGCACCCGGTTTAGTCTTGTCCGCTCGGTGACATCGCGTACGACCAGAAGCCGGTTGCCCTCACTGTAAGGCACCAGCGTCAGATTCAACCAACCATCCTCGCGAACCTTCGACGGAATCACGAGCGACGTTGAAAAGTCACCCCCCTGCAAGAACCCCACAAACTCGGGGTGGCGAATCAGGTTATCGATGCGCTGCCCACGGTCCTTACGATTCCGTAAGCCAATCAGATCACGCGCCGCCGGGTTATAGCGAATAATCTCATTATCTGACGTCAGCGCGACAACACCATCCGGCAGCGCGTTGGTTGACTGACGCAGTTCTTTCATCAGACGTCGGTGTCGCCCTTTGTGTTTGCGCACACGTTGCTGCTCGTGACGAATGCCTGCAAGCACTCGCGACCAAATGCCATCCCCCTCCGGCACGTCCACCTGTTGTTTGCCGAGCAAAGCGCGTTCCAACTGGAACAATCGGCGCCAATGGAAGACGAGTGCACCAGCGAGCGCGACGCTCAGACCAACAAAAGGCATACCAAAATACGCACCGAGCGCCAGCCCCGCGAACACCGCGATCAGGACTGGCAATAACGATACGAAGGGATGGGTACGCATTAATCCTCGCGTGCGGAAAATCGGTAGCCGGCGCCGCGCACCGTTTGTATCAAGCCGTCCGCCTGATGGGGCTCCAATGCTTTGCGCAATCGGCGAATATGCACATCAACCGTGCGCTCTTCCACGTACACGTTAGCGCCCCAGACGCGGTCAAGCAACTGCGCGCGACTGTAGACACGCTCCGGATGCGTGAGCAAAAACTTGAGTAGGCGATACTCTTTTGGCCCGAGCGAAATTTCCTGATCAGCGGCAAACACACGGTGCCCCACAGCGTCGATCTTGAGATTTCCCGCAGAATGGACCTCTCCGACTGCCGATGTGGAGCGCCGCAGCACGGCCTGAATACGCGATAACAACTCCCGTGAAGAAAACGGCTTGGTAATGTAGTCGTCCGCCCCACTATCGAGACCGCGCACTTTATCCTGCTCGTCTGCGCGCGCCGTCAACATGATGATATCGAGATCTTCGTGCTGGCTGTCACGTCGCAGATAGCGCGTCAATTCCAGCCCGCTCATGTCTGGCAGCATCCAGTCGATGATCGCGAGATCGGCACCCTGATCAGCCAGCATCTTGCGCGCCGAATCACAGTCTGCCGCTTGCATGACGTCGTAGCCTGCACGCTGCAAATGAAAACTGACCATATCGCTTATGGCACTTTCGTCCTCGACGATCAAAATTCGGGCGGTGCTCATGGTGTCATCCGTCTGTCACGTTTCGCGAGTATTACAAGCGTGGCACGTTACATTCATGTTACAGGGCGAGCTAACGGCGACCAAACCCGGTGTTCTGGCGAGAAGTCAGTGATCGTTTGACCAGACAACGTCTGTCTGGCGGGGCCTGTGTGCTGGTAACAGCACAAGCCGCCCGGTCGTCGAGGCGGAACGATCAACCGGACCGGTGCGCCACCTGATCGCGCAGATACACCGCCCTCGCCTGCTCGGCGCGGCGCCATTGTTCGTCCGGTGTCGCCGCAGCGATCTGCAGCAAATCGCCAGCGCGCGGCGCTACTGCACCGAGTACGCCACCGGCGTGTTGGCTGGCGCGCGCGGCTAGTGGTGCCATTACTTCCCATGCATCGCCGACAAGCGCCGCATTTTCGACAATCGCGAGCTGTTCCGGCGCGGCCAGACAATCGTCGGTCAGCGCAACGACGATGCCGCGATCGGTTCGCTCATAGAGACCCGAATAGACTTCGCCAAGTCGCGCATCCTGTGCCACTAGAAGCTGCTCATTTCGCGAGGCGAGACCAGCGGCTTGCTGGGCCATAATACGCAACGAAGAAACACCGAGTACCGGGACATTGATTCCCGCCGCAAGACCCTGCGCCAACGCCACAGCGATACGTACGCCGGTGAACGACCCCGGACCTTGACCATAGGCGATACGCGTAACGGCGCTTAGCTCGATCGCTGCTGCGTCCAGCACTTGATCAAGCTGAGTCATGATCTGGCTCGCATGCGCGCGTGGCTCATCGAGCTCCGCGATATGGATCTCACTACCGACGGAAAGCCCGACGGCGCACAGCGTCGTCGACGTTTCTATCGCCAGCGTCACGTGGGTCACGCGGTCTGCTCCTCTGCGACTACATCGGCGAAACTCTGAAGAAATGCACACGCTTCAGCGGTCGTCGTGACAAGCGGCATCGGCGCCAAAGCTTGAATAAACACTTTGCCATAGCCTTTGCTGTGCAATCGTGGGTCACCGATAGCGATGACGCCATAGTCTTCGCTATCGCGTAACAGCCGACCGACGCCTTGTTTCAGAGCCAAAACCGCCTGAGGTAGCTGGTGCTCCATAAAGGGATTGCGACCTTCGTTTCGGAGCCACGCGCTACGTGCAACCAACAGCGGGTCATCAGGCGCTGCAAACGGTAGTTTGTCGATCACGACGATTGATAAGGCGCCGCCACGAACATCGACCCCCTCCCAAAACGTACCCGTTGCGAGCAACACCGCGTTTCCGTCTGCGCGAAACGCGCGCAGCAACTGATCGCGTGGTGCGTCGCCTTGCACATACAACGGGCGATCATCCAGCACGTGAGGGCGATCCGAAAACCAGCGGGCGCTTTCGTTTAGTGCGCGGTAACTCGTATGCAGGACGAAAGCGCCACCCGTCGTATGGGCCAGCAGTGGCATCGTTGCCTCGAGTAGCGCGGCGGTGTAGCCCGGCGCTGCAGGCTGCGGCAAGTCACGGGGTACGAATAAGCGGCCGCGATTCGCGAGATCGAATGGCGTCCCGAAGCGGAGGCATCGCGCGTCGTTAATGCCCAGCCGATCCGAAAAATGCGTAAAGTCCTCACCGATAGCCAGCGTCGCCGACGTCATGACCCAGGCGGCTTCGGTCATATCGATCGCGGCGCGCATGCGTGCAGAGACATCGAGCGGCGTCATATTCACGCGTAACCCGCGCGACGACACATCGATCCAGCGCAAACCCTCGCGGTCATCTTCGGCGCTGGCGATGCTCAAACGATCGAACAGCCGCACCAGGCGTTCCAGCAATTGCTCACCGACAGCGTCGAGGTCGGGCATATCATCCAGCTGCCCAATCAGCTGCTGAATCGTATCGCGTAAGGTCAGCAGCTGTGCGTTAACACCGACAAGGCCGGCGAGCTCATGACGCCCCAACTCGCCCGGCGCCTGCTCGCGCAGCTGCAGCACGGCCGTTCTCGCCGACTGCAGCGCATCGACAAACGGCGGACCACCGACTGCTCTCAAGCTCACATCCAACTCATCGAACACATCATTCAATTGCCGGGCGGAAACGCTGACACCAAAGAATTGCAACGCGATATCCGGCAGCTGATGTGCCTCGTCGATCACGAATGCGTCGGCTTCAGGCAGGAACTCGACAAAACCACCCTCACGAAACGCCAGATCAGCCAGCAACAGGTGATGATTGACGACAACCAGGTCCGCCTTTTGCGCTCGCCGGCGCGCTTTGACCACGTAGCAATCTTCGTAGAACGGGCATTGCTGCCCAAGGCAATTGTCCGCGGTGGACGTGACACGCGACCAGACGCTGGCGTCCTCCGCGATGCCTGATACCTCTGCGCGATCTCCGCTATCGGTCGAATCGCGCCAGGCACGCAATACAGACGCCTCCTGGCTGGTCAACGCCGCCGCATCGCGCAAACTGCTATCAAGCCGTTGCAAGCACAG
>ERZ1740062.1306-NODE-1306-length-10470-cov-9.769947_pt1 | contig 10470 bp, 2 predicted proteins | sample MGYA00581741_ERZ1740062 | MGnify/ENA primary metagenome ERZ1740062 (study PRJEB43018, sample SAMN04849747) | marine metagenome | isolation source: floating plastic debris | place: Pacific Ocean | collected 2008-09-01 | study: EMG produced TPA metagenomics... | reverse complement strand
TATGCTTCTTGATTTGAGTATTTTTTTCTACTCAAATCGAGGAGTTTTGTTGGTAGCGTATAAGTTATTAAGCGACAATTCTGTCTTATCATACCAGAAGTTTTTCAAAGGGCTCTTTGCTCCAGGACATTTAACAGGATCTTGAGTCCCGCCAAACATGTATGAGCAATCTATTTGGGTCCAACGAAGCTAGCGTGTTATCATGTGAATGGTTTTCAAAGTTCAGTGAAGTTTTACCATGAGGGGTAAAGTAGACTTAGACTTAGACTTAAATAACATGTTTGTTATTATTAAGTCTATGGTGTCTGTTGTCTTAGAAAAGAAATTAAACATTGATGGACATAATGGTTCAACTTGTCTGCCTAGGCGCATCAGGGCCACAAAGTTCAGTAAACGCTCGTAATTTCCTAATGTCCTAATATCAGGGAGAGTGGAATCACAATAAATACATTACTTGCTCCAGTTATGACAGTTTCTTCTATGAACCTTGTTATGTGAAAATCACACAACTGAATTATAAGGAATTTTAAATAAGTTAACAAATTCCTGACTGGCTACCAGAAATTCATGTTGTTTCATATGATGAAATGATCTGATCACTGAGACCAGGGCCTTCCTAGGCATATAATAACTATAAAAGAAAAGTTGTCATATGCCTATGGATTTCCAGACTAGACTTGTTACTGGTACATATTTTCGATCACATTCTCACTCGTCTTTGAAAAATCTAATTTTGTGGGATCAAACGCGACATGTGATAAGGTAGATTACCCCTAGTAACCGTGACTCAAAACCAACTGGGGTACGGATACTTCCCGGGCAGGTTTTATCAATGAGATAAACATAAACAATGATGTACATGTATATGGATGGGTATACATACAATTGTCTCTTCAGTTGATGGGAGTGTTACCTCCACATGTCAAATGGGCAAACAACTCCTACTGGAATTTACTAAGTTAAAGTATTTAGTTGATGATTCCAGGGGATAATTATTGGTTTGCTTGGGTTGGCTTTTTGGTATTGCTCAATTTTTGACAGTTTGAACCAACATTAAACCATAAATAATTCTTCTCCCGCACAACTCAACCTTGATGATTTTAGACACTCTACTGTGGACTAAAATGGCCATATGCTCTGCTTCCTGAGGTCCTCCACCAAAACGCTGATATGGCTGGCACTGACGGTCCTTCATTCATCGTCATGATTACTGAATTATTTACGGTGCTCAACTTTCAACTCTGATGTTTTTGTACTTTTATTGTTCACAAACCTGATACTCATTCAGTAGGTTAATGTTGATGCTAGAATTGGTGTGGCTAAAACACAACCTGTTTATTTTGAACTCCATGACATCATGCCAAATAAATGTGGATTGGATTCAAGTTTAATACCAGTACTTGATGATTCTACCTGCTTATCGATAACTTGGTGTGGGCCTCATAAGATACATAAAGCCCCTTAATTTATGATTCCAGAACGATAGTGAAGATGCTGGCTCAGACTGGTCGGAAGAGGAAGATAATTATGCATTTGGTGAGGATTGGAGCAGCATGAAGGGAGACTTCACCAAACAATTCCAAAATGCTAACAGTCAAAGGCCGCAACCTAACTCTCAGCAAGCCAGGCAAGCCAGTGCCTCACATAAACGCATCACTGTCAATGACAAGACTTTGAGCAACCAGTTTAGTGCCAAGATTTCGCTTGGAGAATATGTTAAGCCCGCGCTGAGTGGAAGTAATATTGGGAAAAAAGCAGACAATGATCGAGCCAGACAGAAGGATAAAGCTGATCGAGCTACTGTAGAACAGGTATTGGATCCGAGGACAAGAATGATAATATTCAAGCTGCTCAGTCAGGGCGTGATATCAGAGATAAACGGGTGTATCAGCACAGGCAAAGAAGCGAACGTGTATCATGCAACCAAACCAAATGGGACACATTTAGCTATCAAAGTTTACAAAACATCAATTTTGGTGTTCAAAGACCGAGATAAATATGTGAGCGGAGAGTTTCGCTTCAGAAATGGATACTGCAAGTCAAACCCCAGAAAAATGGTCAGAACATGGGCAGAAAAAGAGTTCAGGAATTTGAACAGAATCCACCAAGCAGGTATTCCGTGCCCAGAACCTCTGATACTGAAAAGCCACGTACTCGTGATGAAGTTTCTTGGTGAAGACGGCTGGCCAGCTCCAAGACTGAAAGACGCAGAGTTCAGCTCTAACAAAGCATGCGAGATGTATTTAGGTATGGTAAGACGACTCCATACTCTTTACAATACATGTAAGCTCGTGCATGGTGACCTATCAGAGTACAATCTATTATATTACGAAAACGATGCATTCTGGATAGATGTGAGTCAGTCGGTAGAGCATGATCATCCTCATGCACTGGAATTTCTCAGAAAGGACTGCATGAATGTTAACCTTTTCTTTATGAAAAACAATGTATCCGTGCTAACAACTAAAGAATTGTTTGACTTTGTCACAGACCCTAGTATAACAGGTTCTACCATTGAGGATTGTATCGCGAGTTTGATGGAGAAAGCCAGCCAGAGATCACCCGATGACTTTACAGCAGAAGAAAAAATATCTGAAGAAGTCTTCATGAAATCATTCATCCCGAAATCTTTGGATGAAATACGGAATCCGGAGAAAGATTTCAGGACGGCCGTCAGTGGTGATGGGCTTGCTTATACTACAGTGATAGGACTCAAACCTGACCTGTCATCTGTAGAGCAGAATCCCACTATGCTGACTGAGGAGAGAGATGAGGGGTCATCTGATGATGAGACTCAGGGCAGCGATGATGAGGATAGAGGAGAGAATGCAAAACCAGGCAGGAGTAAGAACGAGACTGCTGAGGAGAGGCGTGAGAGGAAACACGCTGTCAAAGAGGCGAAGGCTGAACGCAGAAAAGAAAAGATGCCAAAACATGTGAAAAAGCGTAAAGTTAAGACTGGTAAAACCCATTTAAAGTGATGTATATTTGGAAGCTCACTGTCCGAACTATTCAACCAGTGTCAGGGCAGATATATTTTTGATTTGACATAACATGAAGGCTTTTATCACTGATTGCATGCTGCGCTGCAAGTATTCAAGTGTGCATTATGTCATTGTATTCGCAATAACAATAATATATTTATTAACCTTCATATAATCGATTAGGGAGCTGATATGTAATAGGTTTAAAATACTAAGATTGCTGAATAAAGTATACATTTATGATGGTTAAGTAGTATCCATAAAATCATTTTATCATACAATGATACTTTATCATACTATGATGCAAATGAGTTGATTCAAAATTGTTATGAAAATGCTGGAGGAGTATAGCTATATAGAATTTACATTAATAATAATGTAATGTATATCTAAAATAAAAAAATAAAAAAAGAAAATGCATGAAAATCTACCATACTTTTATGGTTGGCCAAATGACAAATTTGCACCATTAGTAATCATACCATTTGCAAATATCCGATAGAAAATTTCCTCTACCATTTGGGGTAATGTTAAGTATGATATAGAAACAATGCTTGAAAACAGGTTATTTTTTGAGGTGCATGCGTGAAATAAGGATATCATGTTGATTCTTTGGTTATCCCGGTCCATCTTAGCCCAATGGTGAGAGATTAAATTAAAAGTTCAATGAGAATGATTTTGGATTGGAAGACATTGAGAGTTACTAAGGAATGCAGAGAATTTCCGCAGCATACATGGAGTTGTGTGTTTAAGATTATGCTCTATCCAAGGAAAGTGGCTGTGATAGAAACAATTTTATCACTTTATTCTAAGGGGCCGTATTTTGACTGATAGGTGGCTAGTTTACTACTAAGTTCCACTACTCGTGCTACCGCATGGTCCCTCGACTCCCTCTCCTGATATATCTTCTGAGCTAATGCAGCTGTCTGCTCCTGGTGTTTAACAGTCTGTGAGGTAACCTGTTGCTCTAGCTTTAATATTACTTGATTTTTCTCCTTCAGTTGAAGTTTCAGAGACAAAGCAAGGGCTTGTAAGTCATCAACAGTGGATGGCAAGTCCCCTATATTAAGTGAAACTCTCTCATCCAATGGACTGTCGATAAAGCTTGTGAAATTACTAGCAGTTCTATCTAGTCTAGTGAGAGGTGTGTCTGTTTTCCCTACAGGCACAGGAGGGGAAGGCGAGCGCTCCGATACTACTGCTGTTGGACGGCCCCGGGACCTCAGGCTACCACCAACATGCCGCCTTATATTAGCCTTTTGCTGCTTATTTTCTGTATTTGATTCATTGGCAAGTCTCCTTATATTAGCTCCTTGTTGCTCACTCTCAGCAACGGTTTCGCCGCCAGTAATTTTAATTCTCGGAGTAGGAGTAGGTTGTTCGGCAGGTGAATCATTAGGGCTTTCTGGAGCTGAGACAAATTGCTCTGAAGCTGGAGAAATCAAGTCACCATTTGCCAGAGTGTTCGGTACAGCAAGTCCGACCAAAGTATCCGGTCGCTCATTAGCCCTGGCAGGAATGGGTGGAGGAACCTTAACTGCTGAAGATGGGCCATTACTACCACCATTAACATTCATATTATTGAAGTCTACACCCAACAGGTCGCCAACAACATTTGACTCGTTAGTAGATGCAGTGAGACTGTCAGTATCAGATATAGAGGACAATTCCGCACTGTCTGATATGTTCACTAATTGTTCCATCTCAGTTTTGTCGACAGTGATATCCTGTTCAGCGTCAGCTGCATCATTGAACACTTTGTCGTGCCAGGTCACAAAGGCCAGAACAACCTGAGTGGTGAGGTTCTGTGTAGCCATCTGAAACTCAGGGGTATCATCTTCACTTCGCAAAATGTTTGTGCCAAATATAGTGGCTATGTTCTTTTCAGTCATCTTGTTCACATGCTGATATTTGGAAATTTCAAAGAGGAAGCTGGTAATATATTTGAGCAGTGTATAGTTTTCAGGTGGTATTGAGCGCACAAGTGTTTTTAGGCTCTTGAAAGTCGCATCATGATTGCTGTTATATCTGAAACTGGTAGCGAGATTGAGGAATGCTTCAAAGTGCTCAAAAGGAATAATAGGTTCTGGCAGTTCTCTGAAGTAGAGTTTGAGCAGTGAGGCAGCCGTGTGTACATCTACACATTCCTCTGAGAAATCTGGTCTCTCTCCCTCATCATAGCGTCTCCTCATCTCCTTCACCTGGGCTAGTCTGCCGCTCAATCTAAACAATTGAATCAATAACGTATTTGTTGAAGTGGATAAAACACAATGGCACAACAAACCACACACCAGATTACTAGCTAGAACCAAAGTACCATCATTCTCCGATAAAAATATAGTTCATACAGCTTCAACATAGTTTTGATAATGCAGTCCACATAAGCTAGAGAATGCCACATCACACATGTTTGCATTAAAATTTGTGACTATATTCCCTTGCACACTGCAACTGAAACTGCTGACAAATTCACATTGATAAACGAAACTGCTGAAAAGGTCATTTTATTGTAGCTGTCACTTGTGTGGACAAATTTGTCTTTGTTTCACAGTTTCAGTTTTGGCTTGCAAGGGCATAAGATGCACGATGCTAAGCTGTTATACATTAATACCACACCTGAAAATCCCCTCAACCTCCATTCCGTCACTCCTTATTCTCTCCACACATTGTTTTATCACATGTGGAACTTCCAGCTTATAAAACCGCATATCATATCTGATTATGTCAAGTAGAGGTCCACCAAATACTCCTAAAATCGAAGCATATGAAAAGTATCAAAGCAATGTACAATTGCCCCTTGTTGATAATTAGACATCGGCACACGACACATTAGTGTATTAACATGCATAACCCTATGCAGAGAAATTCATGTGGCTGAAAAAATTCCTCCAACAAAGTTATATCTATTAGTCAGAGTCAAAAACTTGGTTGGAGGAATCTCAGTCAGGTCATGTTCATTACCTCGATACTATAGGAAAGCAGGAGTTATCATGTTTCCTTGAGGCATCACTGAATGCAAATATTGTAATAATCTAAATCATATCTCAATCAAACTCCAGCATAACTCCGCACTTACTCAATGATTATGGATCGTGTGGTGGTTTGGAAAATGCTTCTGCTCAAAACAAAGTAGAGTAAAATAACTTACCACCACCAATCTCATGATATATTGCCCTTCTTATTGCACTGATCCATTCTGTTCTAAGTTGCTCTGTTGACGCCCATAATGTGAAATGTTCACCATTCTTACCGCCTTTACACGCTAGAAAAACATGACGTACATGTAGTTATGTGGCTTCACAGAAATACAATTAAGGAAATGGTTTTATTTTATTCAGTCACGTATCCTAATATGTGTGTTGGAAAAATTTTGCAAGGAGCTACATAAACAGCCCTACAGTTCACAATATTGGCACCCTATTGGCAAAACTCTGGCTTTTTGGTCAGTCTTTTTGTCGAAAAAAGGAGGACGGGATATCACAATAGATGAACTAAAAATATTAAATTTGACTTTTTTACCTCTGGGTGGTCTGTCCTCTTGCTAAGAGGGGACAACAATCATCAATGAGATAAATATATTTATTTATCTCATTGCTGTCATACCAGGTGTCAACTATGTTCATCTCATATGTAAATGTCATGATAAATTTCCAAAACCCCTCGATAAGTTATTCAACCAGATCAAATAACGATAGACAAAGACGAATCTATCATGTAGATGACAATCCCAAATGTTTGGTAGCATAATGATAATGGAAAAATTATAACAAAATCAAATTCCCTCCACACTCAGCTAACACATTTACATACATATTCAAAACAAAGCAATAGAATAATGACCTATATATATGCATTATTCCACCAGAAATTGTCATGTTTCATAGTTTGATTGGAAAAGTTATAATAAAACATACATCCTTGATTAACCTCAAACATCCATCGGTCGGGTTCATCTCTGTTATACGGTAGCTCACATACAGTCCAGCCGAGGAGACTGATATGTCCTTGTTGTCTACTCTCATCATCTCGAGTATAGTATAAAAGTGACGTTCCTACAATACACAAAATTCAAGTCAGTCTTCTTTTATTTTATATTTTCTTTTTATTTCAACCAACGTTTGGAGTTGCTGTAAAATGCTGAATTAAAAGCGGTTTTTGTAATCTGAAATGTAGGAAGTTAAGTTGATTAACTCACTCATATAGCTCGTACGAGTACATGGGGCTTAATATTTGCAGGAATCTATTTTGGCTATCTCAATGGACCTGCCTTATCTGATTTATTCGCCTCGAGAAAAAATTACTGTTTTTCAGTATTTAATTCACTCAATCAAGATTCGGTCATCAGAAGGCTACTGATTTGACAGTTTGCCATGAAATAAAAATGAAAATTGTTTTTTATATTCTTTAACATCCATACTATCATCCAAAGTCGTTGGAAAGAAGAATTAATGCGAGAGTTACCATCAATTACATTGTGTACTTCATATCCGTTGTATTTTCAAAGAAAATCATATCACAAGTTGTAGAGCTTACCTTGTAAAACAAACCATCGATCTTGCCAATTACGAACAATGCCTCCTTGCTTCTTGAGCCATCCTCTTTTGAGAACCCTCCCGTCCATTCTACAGACCCACAATGTGCTGTAAGTAAAAAGTACACTGATATGTAAACGCTTTGTTACATTATAATGCATTGATTAACGCGACATGTCGGTTTTTCGAAAAATATGTTGTTACCATCTATTAAGTATTTCTGCAAAATAAGTTCGTTTATCTCTCCTGCTCGTTAGCCTGACAGGGGGTATAACTGCATCAAAAATGGGCCATAATGTACCAATTTTTCTAGCCAAATTCAGAAGATTTTACGGATGATACATGGTTGCAGCAAGCAACAACCACTTCTTTAACCCTTGTTGAGGGTTTGATCAAGGTATCTTTGTTTAATATAATATTTGTGGCAAATTTTATGTCTGATTATGTGAAATGATGTTGATTTTGTATGGTGATGGAATGTAATCTTTCTCACCAAAATAAAACAAGCATAAGTGCATAACCAATAATCTAGTACCAGCTATTATTCTAGAGTTTGATCGAAGCTTTTTTTGATATCACTGCCATAAGCAGAGATAAAAGTCATCAAAGTAGAGCTTTGTTTTTGATATTTGGCTAAATTTGGCCCTGGTCACAGTATAAAGTTTAATATAGGGACTATGTCATTGAGCTATTGCACAACGCAATTTTGCTGGCAGCTTCCCATTGCTGCCAGTACAAATATAGCCCCAAACATTCTCCCATTAAAATCAAACCTCAGCATCACTGACCAAAGTGGTGAGCTATCAAATATTTTTGACCAATCTCTAACAAGTTTCTCAGTTTTTAGAAATTTAAAAATTGCCCTGGTAGATTTCGAGATACACTAGAAAAGCGATATATCAAATCAATTATACCGAATACCGGTGAGCATATGCTGGCTCTCACTTTGCACTAACTCTTACGGATTTATGGATTTATTTATTCTTCCACGGCTGAGATGCTTATAGCATCATATAAAACAGTTGGTCGAAAGAAAAGACAAAAAACAACTTGAGTCTCCTGTTAATAAGAAACTCAGAACCAATAACAAAAACTTATCCAAATCTGGGAAACCATTCATAAAAAATGTGTTCTGTCTCTTGGTTGTTCTGGATCTCACTAAAAAACTGTCCTTCAATCTAGCAGAATGACGGCGGAGGGCAGACTGTCTCTCAGGTATAAAACTGTGGAGCTGATGGTGTTCATCACTCTTAATTTTTGAAAAGTGGGTTCGATAGAGGTTTTCACTACAACTTCCGTAATCACGGTCTCATTTGCTTTAAAGAGTACTGACAGAATATTAAAGTACATGTACATACAAATAAAAGGAAAAGAAAAAATATGTACCTATGTTTTAGTCTAGTTGACTTGTACATTGACAAACTAAAACTGAATAGATGTGATATTGCAACTTCAGAGTCATAACTCGCATTTTATTTCATCTCAACCCATCCCACTATGTTTTAACAGTTCCTAGTCTCAATGACAGGGACAAATTATCCCTTGATAGGGATAGTTGAGCAAGGAGTTTGAGAACTCCTTGGGTTAAGAGACCACAAAATTTCATGGCCAATCCTTGAATTTGTTGAGTAACCTAAAAACGAATACTCATGTTTATACTTAGGCCTATATTTAGCCTGGGATAGCCCAGACCAACTTATATCTGTATGTTCTTGTCAATTGTCATGCATTAAAGGTTGTAATCCTTATACGAGCAAGGTCTTTATAAGGCCTAGGTCATACCAAAAGCATACCCCAAAGAAAATTTGATAAAATACTTAGCATCTGGTACCCATACTCAGTCTATTGCAATGGGTGCATTCCCTGTGCGTTCACATGAACAGATTTCTGTTGATTGCTTTATATTAAAGAAAACCGACAAAATATCTGCGGCCCTGCTGATTATATGCCAGATATCCAACAGATTTCATGGCATTATTATGAAAAGCTTAAATCTGATACCGGGTAGATGTTTTTAAAGCATCAAGTCTGGGGGATATGTAGGTATGTACGTGGTGGCACTGGTCAGGGCCGTAAGGCACTCGGACCAAGGTTCACTTCTTACTGACACATAGCAGCAATCTGTAATATGTGCACTTGGGTGATACCTTGTAGTCGTACACACTGATATATAGGCCTATAAATGAATTGGAATAACCTATCTGGCACTTCACAAGCTGATGGAAAGTACTGTGTTGAAGAAGAGCTTCTGCCATTGTTATCTGATTGGTCAATGAAGTTTCAGTCTAGGTACAGCTTACAGGCCCTTACACACTACACAAAACTGCAAACATTTTTCTCAAAAAGTCGTTGTGAAAATCGTTGCCAATATATAAAACTGTTTAACGAATCGTCACAGTTGCGACAAAAAGTGATAGTGGGAATGGAAGACAACTGCATTTTTTGCAGTTTTGTGTGTAGTGTACGAGGGCGTTACCCATGAAAAATCTTTCTTAACACCTCGGATACCTCTCCATTACTTCAATTGTGCACACCCATTGTTCAAATTCAATGGTATTGTATCGGGTGGTCCAAAAAATGGCACAACTTTTAATAAGTCATAAATTTGAATCAGGGCTGCAAAGCCACTTGAAACTTCATACAGACAACTTCAACACATTTAGACTTTGCATATAAATTTTTGATTGAATCTAACCAAAAATATGGAAAGGAAATGCCAGATGTTTTAAAAAAGGGTTTCTGAAAATTCAATAATGTGCTTTCATTAAAGCTAAATAATTACAGTAAATGCTTAATGAGTGCCTCTACTGCTTTACAGACAAGCCTCAAACACACTTTCTCTGAGGAAATTCATAAGCATATCTCCCTTTAGCGTGTGAGCTTTAATTTCCAGATCATAGATGCAGGAATTGACGATTTCTCCAATCCTTTTTGATGAAACTCTATGAAAATCC
>ERZ1740062.1305-NODE-1305-length-10472-cov-9.168571_pt1 | contig 10472 bp, 15 predicted proteins | sample MGYA00581741_ERZ1740062 | MGnify/ENA primary metagenome ERZ1740062 (study PRJEB43018, sample SAMN04849747) | marine metagenome | isolation source: floating plastic debris | place: Pacific Ocean | collected 2008-09-01 | study: EMG produced TPA metagenomics... | reverse complement strand
TAATTAGCTACCTAAGGTAGCAAAAATGGCGAATTTTTCTGCTGATGAATACTTCTGGATATAGGGTATAGCAAAACCTAAATCCATGTGGTAGTGACGGCTGGAAGGATCTATTTGCAACATGTCTGCAGCTTGATCACAATGGTTCCAAAATTGAAACTTGCTGAGTGTGGTCACTAGAAGCAGTACAACATATCCCTGAAACAATTTTGGCCTCATTGTATTTGCTTGCTTCAATAGTCACAGTGAAAGTTGACCTAAAATTTGATGTAGCCTACATTTTCTCAAGGACGTTGCGTCATCGATAAATGACATAAGGTGCTGTGTGATGCAAATTATCTACTAATAAACTGATAAAACAATAGGCAAGGAAATATTCTGAGCCGAATTGTTTTTCTCGTGTGTCTTTGTTCTCATGCTTTAATACCCCCAAAAACCCCAATTGACGTTACGTTGCGCTACATGGCATGAAATAACGTCAAAAATTTAAATCATATCTTGCATTTCTGAAATCTATGAGTCAAGAGCTTTCAAACGGTATATAGAATGTCCAAATCGATTGATATCTTGGAGGAAGCCATAAGCATCTCATATAATAATATATTTGCACCATCTCCAATAGCTTATAGTTATACATGCAAACTCTCTGCAACAGCTTACTCCTAAGAGTAGAGACTTGTCTAGATTTTCCTGTAATTTTCCCTATGGGGTAGTAACGGCCAATGATACTAAATGCAATTATTAACTTCAAGGAGGGGGTTTATGTAAACAAACCCATTTATTGATTTCAAATTAGCATAGAAAGCCCTTTGCTTTTTTCTTTCAAAAGATAATACAAATTGATGGATTATTTTCAAAAGTAAAAAAATTCAAAAGCTCATCATTTAAATTTTGGGTTTGTTAAATTCAACGCCAGTTTGCTTTTGTCTATTACATGGCAATTATTGTTATCAATTGATCATAGCTCATATAGCTCAGAAATCTTCATCCATTATGCATGTCATATTCCTGTGTTTGTGTCTCATCGTCCTTCCCGATGATTTTACCTGTTTATAGATCTGTGCTCAGCTTTTCACAAATGAAACTGCATAATGAGTACTAGTAATTTAATAAATATAATATGTAATATACACATATGTGTTTGGAAGAGGGTGTGCTTGCTGATGCTTTAAGATTCAGCCCGTTTGATCCGACCTCCCCCAAAGCAACATGCACTGGTTTAATGTTATATCTTACTGTGAAGTCTCGCTTTATTACTTTTACTGAGTTGACATATATTCAATGTTCTGTTCTATGCTCAAATCATTTTTTCTGAATTTTTTTTAGATATAACAGTATTGAGTCAGCAGTTACAGACTATTCTACTAAAGTTGATAGGATTGTGTCAGCGAAACAGTACTAAACTTACTGAAGAGGGAAGGCAGGTGAGTAATCTGATCAAAATCCCTGTGATGTAAAGTGTGGTTTCAAGTAAGCGCTATCATAAACTGAATTTTTTTTCTGTACATAAACATCATGCCATACCTTGTTGGAAAAAAATGGTTGTCTGTTTATGCTCATACTTTTCTAGATGTATGGGGTGGTTGTAGAAACTCAATGTTCAACAGATGAGACTGTATTCATGAAAAAGGATGATATCCAGCTCTTGCCCGCTTTTCTCCCCTTTGCATTTGTATGTAATGGAAGGAGAGATATGTTGTGTTCACCACCGGGTGTGTATTATAACCCGAGGATTATACCATATTCAGCATATCTACCACTTTTTATAGGCTCTGTGGTTTCCTCTACTGGACTCGGTTATGGGGCCGCAGCACAAGATCAAATCAGGTAACCCTTACTCAACATTATTCAAAGACGCCAGTCGACAGGTCATGAACTGCATGATGGGTAATGTAGAACTACCCGCACTCATGTCTAAGATAATCAAGGAATTTACATTCAGTGACGGAAGTTTTGGAGATGTCAAAGACCTGGTGCTGGGCATGCTGCACACATATAACTATGAAAAGGTAGGTTATCAGCACGGGCATACGTATTCTGTGCTATAATACATTGAGTGTAAAAGAGTTCAGGGTTTAAAACTACAGTGTAAACTCCTGGAGTAGTATACAACCATTTGGGAGGTGTCTTCTCTCCACCAGCATTAATTAATTCCATTTGTTGCCTCTCCTTAGGACACCGATATAACTTTTATTTTCTAATGTTACACTTTATCTAACACAATACTCTTGGTTTCTCAACTTTGAATCATATTCCTAAACTTGAGAGGCAGATTGGTTTGAGCTCGCAATTTCACTGACGAGATATATGTGCACATATATAACAGTTATGATATTAACAATGTGTTGATATTTGACAGACCCTGATGAGCACTGTCAGTAACATGGTGCACTTAGATTTGGTATCTCGATTAGCTGATAAGAAGGATCTACTCAACAAAGCTCTGATACCAAAGAATGATAAGTGCAGCTACTGTAAACGTCATGTCTTATCTAACACTGGCAGGCCTGAACTTCGACTGTTCAGGTATGAGTCACTGATATGGTATCGTATTTTAATCTGTGATATCAGGGGTGGCAAACTGAATTACCTTTTTGAAAAGGAAATAGGATGATGGTGAATATATGATTGTTTTATGATTGCTAGCAAAGCAAGGTGTGTTTTGTAAAAGAAATTCATCTATGTAGGTTTCTTCATTTCACATGCCACTGGCATTTTTGTACGGATTTGCCCTCCTATGCATTGGAAGAAGACAATCGCAAACAATTTTTAATCCATACACTGAAACGGCGCTGGAGAATCACATCATGCTGCGTTATTCTTACCAGCGCAAAATTCATATTGTTTTGGTAATTGCTGGATAAGCTTAATTTTGAAGTTGATCTGTGAAATAACTGACAGAATGACGGCACTGCTCATGCCATGTTTAATTTGTATGTGTATACATGGCGTAAATATAGGAATGTACTTTTGGACACAAGTTTTCTCTCCATGTTGTGCCACCACAAAAGCATGTATAAAACCTTATAGTGCCGGGCGGGCAATGATTTTAGTCTCAGTATCATCATTTACTGAGACTCATTCGCTCATTAATTAAATGCGTGTTATTATGATTTTGTCAGGTGTGGACATTTATTCCATGAGTCTTGTTTGGAGAGGACTGGTACATTTACGGACACTGAGGATAGCAGAGTGTATACATGTTATTTATGTAATCAGACCCAATACTCTTCTAAATCTCCTACTGGTGCTAGAAATATTAGGGTTAGTACAAAAAACAATAAATTGTCATCAATATGCACTTTTTGTAAATTGAATTATCTGCTTGACACCTGGGGTATGTGCAGGTCTGGTTTCTTTACAGAGTAATTCAGTTTTAGTGCATCACTACTCGGAACCTACAAAAAGCTATCTTATCCAAAAATTACACTTAAAATTTACCATCTGTAACAGCAAGCTGCTACTCAACAAGCTTTTGTCCCTTTTCCTACGATAAGCTATTTGTGAACATGACACCACAATCTGGCATAGAGCCAGATTTTATTACAACACTGGTTAGTCATGATAAACACGTTTATTAAATGCGAATCAAACATTGACAACATTGCGACACGTGTGGCATGACTCAGAATTTTATTTTGCAGAGAGGAATCAGCTCTCAAAATTTAAAAACAAGATATGACTCCACATCACAGTTTCAGGCAATAATAACTGATTATATAACGTATCAGCTAGAGTAACCTCTCTCAAGTGGGCTATGATCGGATTTGTTGCACTATCCAAATTTTTCTTCTGCCTGTCTTTACCCTTCACCTCCAAAGGCTGACAGTTGCCTCTACCTGCATGGAATACAGACAATATTTACCCAATGGTGCAGAAGAACTTTGTTGGTTAAGGTCAACTTATTTTCAGATCTGAGTTAATAAAACTTGCATTTTAGGATAGAGAAGATGGCCTAGAGCACAGATGGCGTGCAGGCAGCACTCGAGGTGGGCGGTACGGGCGTACCAGAAATAACACAACGTCAGAACAAGGCCTACACCTCACACCTCCTTCATGTATAGACAATCATCTATTAGATGATACCTGATCACCAGTCGCAGCTATTCAATTTTTTTTTAACTACCTTAATTCCACGGTGCTATGCTGGTCGCTTGTAAAACCAGTACAATGAAGCATTAACAGGTATCTACTATCTACCTGACCAGGTTTTGACTTTCATTATTCACCAATTTTTTTTCCGCAATTGTTTTGTTAGCAATAGCACTTGAGTAGCATGATTTTTTTCACCAGCATACATAGTGCCAAAGTTCATACCAGTAATTCACAATCTTTTCATGCAATAGGCAGCCATGGAACAACTCTATCATAGAACACACTTTTTAACCACTCTATGTGTATTTTGGTATTAGAAATTATGCAATACATTCTATTTTCTAAGGATAGAAAAAGCCTGAGCTGTCACACAATATTTTATGAGTCAGTGAGCCCTTTGATAACCGAAATCCTTTCTCAAACACATGCTGGGGTTAAAATATCAACATAAGTGGTACCTCCCCACACATAATTATATAATGCATAGGATTGCGAAATCTTTGCAGACTATTGATTATTGCGCTACAGTTTATGGCACTATTATCAGTATCTATGCGTTCAAACAATCAGCTAAAATGTGATTGGATGTTATTTTTATTGAGTAATCATGACTCATTTTCATCTGAGCAAGGTAGATATTTGCTATATAATCTATTTGCACCATGAATCTTGCTTCAGTCTTTGTACGAAGCTGAGAAGAGGTAGGGTATTTTGAGACCCCACACAATTAAATTGACCCCGAAGACATTGATCCACACACACTCGGTGACACACAATGGCTGGTATAGCAAGTTCATCTAGCTCCTCCTCTGAGGATCTCACCACACATGAAGCTCCTCGTCAGGCAGAACCAGTAGATGCTCTACTACAGCGCAGACGATGGTACGTATCCTCTTAAAATATTTGGAAATCAAGGGCAATTAGTTAATGGTCTCATATGCCTATGGTAAATGTAATGTTATGCATGCCAACGAATTATTGTGTTGACATATTTTGGCAGTCACGGATTTGTTATATACCCACTGATGATATTGCAAGCACCGTCAACTAGACTTTCTTCGGTAACTGTTTCTCGGTAGCCGGACTAGATGTTAGTCCTCACGCTACTTTATTTCCTGCAGTGAGCTGATGCACGAGCTGAAAAGATTAGAACATGGTGAAAGACCAGTGACCGGTAAGGAATCTCGAGACAAGGTAGACAACTTCCTCACTAGACGTCAGCGTCAGCAAGAGAGTACCGCCCCTGTAGCTAATGAAGATGATGTTGAGGAACACAGGCCACAACAGGTATGCAACATCTAGATGAAATATTTTATACATGTACTATAATAATATGCCTGTACACATGATATGGATGTACCACCCTCCCTGGTACAACTGAAGCATCTAAAGTATAATAAGCTACGTAAATTGAAATCTAGAAAGCCTGATGCAGTCTGAACAAACTATGTTACTGTCATAGGTCTAAATCTCAACTTCATTTGGTTATGCTGCTCATGTAACCTATGGTAATGCAGGATCAATTCATCAAGTGCACCATGAATAATGGTCTAGATTTATTTCACGCGATTAGGACATCAGGAAGAAATGAGACACAGCTGATTGCGAAGCATGATGAAACTGCACAGTTACTCATATTTCATAGAAAATTGTGAAATGTGAGGATTGATATCCGTGGTCATGGCCTGGCATTTGAGCATTGATCAACTGTAACAAACAACTCCCACATCACACGATGCATGCATAAATTGCGTGACTGATTATTGGTCAAGCGGTCATAAATAATCCCCAAATATTGTTTTCTCCATCAAAAATCATCCCTTTTCCTGCCGTATTTAAGGTTACAGTGGAGGTGCAGGGTTTACTTCAGAGGAGATCAGTCTCATCAATACTACAGAGTGCGGGATTCAGAAGATCCCTAGAAAGAGTATTCCGAAGTCACCTTGGGCCAAGAACCCGTACCAGCTCTACAACGTCTCCTCTAGCAAGGGTGTCTGAGTCCTCTAGCCGAACACAATCGCCCCAAATTCCTTCTAGAACTGAAAGCCCAGCACAAATACCTTCAAGAGCTGACTCACCAGCTCAAGTTGTTACAAACATTGACTCAACGGTCCGAGTAACTCCTCAAAATAATACTCAAACAAACACCAGCAGCACAGAGAACAATAGTAGGGTTAGCCATCAGAGTATCCCCACTCCACCACCTCCACCAGCTTTCACAGTACAGCAGGATCCAAACTTTGATCCTCAGGAGAGATTCAGAAGATGGAACCAGGATGACTTTGTTATGGAGATCAGCGAGCTGGTCCACAGACAGCTTGTCTCATCAACCCTGGCTGGAGGCTTCAGGGATCGTCTGGAAAATATGGTCATGGTAAGTTCGATGTTCATTAGGCTGAGAAATCTTTTTGTCAGTAGGTTTTTCAAAGATCAATAACGTATCAAAATTAAACTGAAATTCAATCCTCTTGCCTCGTTCTCCTCATATTGTGTGTGTCACAATTGTCTCATTTTGACGTCATGGTTTTATTTTTCACAGGCTCGAATCTCAGAGGCAGGACATGACGGTATTGCTGTACAGGAGGCTATCCAGAGTTTACCGCGTAGTAATATCAGACATAATGACTTCTCACATCTAGGTATTCCTACTATGGAACAAATGGATCTTGATGATGCTGTGTCAGTCATTAGTGCCACTGCTAGCGCTTCCATTCCATATGCTCAGGTGAGAGTCAGGGCAATATGTAGCCTCTACAATATCCCAAAGAGATTTTCACACATTCGGATTCTCAGTTGAATGCATGTTGTTTGTTTACGTACACCTTATTCAGAAAAGTTACGATTACAATTGAGTAATCTTCCAGCACTAGTTCTTGAATGACCAATGGCCACGACTGTACCTCAAGTCACAAGGGAGAAACAAGGATCCCCTTTTCAAAGTCTGATATCATGATGATGATTCTTACTTATAGAGTAATACAGCCGTACAGAGGGAAATGTCGGCTATGAAAGCACAAATTTCACAACTCACAAACATGCTGAAGAAGAGTTTAGAATTACAAATAGATATACAGCGATCAATCAAACAGGAAGTGGCTGCGGCCATGAATCAACACACCGCCCAACAAGCTAATACAGGTTTGTATTTGTGAGCAAATCATTGAATGGTTCATCGTTATTAGTAGTTATCCTCTTTATTTGTGGCTGAAAGGCGTGTCATGGGTTTAGCTTTCTTTGTAGCTTTAATGGTATAGGTTGAAATCGGAACTTTTGTCCACTTCTGATTGAAAGATCATCACAGCCAATAAATAGTATAAGCCAAGTATTCAAAATATTCTGTTGTCATAATTGCAGGTGCAGCTGCTGGTGGTATCTCCCGACGAGCCAACGACACAAAATGTATAATCTGTCTAGAGGGTGACTCAGATGCTGTACTGTACAGATGTGGACATATCTGTCTGTGCTTCTCTTGTGCTATGAAGATGAAGTCAGAGAGCGGCTCATGCCCCGTCTGCAGAGCTCCTATTGTTGATGTGGTCAGAGCTTATAGAATATCGGCGGATTAAATATAGTCCATAAAACTAGACCCATGGTTATTTTGTGCAATATTTTTAAATTTATTAACATACAGGCTCATGGTCCCAATTTTTCTATATTCCGACATTATGGATTTTTTACTTAAGCTGTTATATGTCCATGACCATGGCCAAGTACCTGTGATAGTTGATAGTTGAGAGTGATAGTTGTATATTATGATCAATGTTGGTGTTTATTACCCTTTTATTAATAAATTGCTTTGTACATGCTCTAGGCATACATATAAATAAAAAACTAGCATTTACAATGACAGGCACTTGTTATCATGGTTCATAAACACACAGGTGCTGCTCTCAACTTACAAAGGGAAAGCTTTGACTAGATTTAGCTGTAAATGGTGGCAGTTTGAATTTACAAAGATCTTGGTAAAATGATGAAGAGATAGCATTGAAGAGATACTTATAGATAGAGACAATCCGAGATCGTGTAAGATTTTCTTTCAGTATGACAGAAAACTACCAATGCTTCCGACTTAAAATAGAAATATATGTTTGTAAAGTGGCATATTGCTGGAAACTCAAAACCAGAGGTTTTGCAAAGACTAGACTAGTGACAGTAATTACGAGACCTATGGGAATTAGCATAAGAATTAAAATGACCAAGCAGGTTGAATCGAAGAGTTGGGTGGTTGGTTAGATGTCATGAGAATGTCTATCATCAGTGCCGCTTTACATGAAAGCAGGGAGTAAACTCCCTGATGAAAGCACAACAAATTATTAATAGGTTATCTGCTCATTACTTGAAAGAGGGCTACTCCCAAAACCTAAGGGTACACACGATCAATTGATTACGTAACAACAATTGCAAGTACATGCACTTGCATTGCAAGTATGGTTTCAAAAGTGCAATCAAAAGTTATTGGTTACAATTGTCCCGTAATAGAGCAAAGCATATTGCGAGATGTAGATGGAAGAAAAGCTGTCATGACCATGTGCTGAGGCAGGTTGATAGTCCGAAGCAGATTTTGCATAGTATTCAGATTTCTGGAAGTGAGCTACCGACTAACTTCATCTTCTCAAAGCCATCACCCTGCAAAAAAATTAATAGATCGGCAGCAATCAGAGAGTAATGTTTTGAACAATGAACTCGAACTGGATATGGACCATAGGCATGTAATATAATATAATATAATATTATATGCCTGTGATATGGACTAACAAGTGTGTTCGTGATTAAAAAGATCACTCATTTGTCAATTCTTCTACGAGGAAAACAAAAATGGACATGGTCTAGAACAAAGCGTTTGTTATTACCTTTGAGTTATTGCCGAGTTTGCCAAATAACTGATCTCCTTTAGTTTTAAAAGCCACTCTATTATTGAGCTCTTCTTCTTCATCGTCATCACTCCAGGCACATGTCTGAGCAGCTGGGAGTTCTCCTTCCTTACCCTGTGCACCTTCTACTAACCGCATATACTTATACTCCATCCTGATAAATATTACCATCAGCATCAAAATACAGTGGTGATATTTATGTATTTGTATTTAGTATATTGTTATGATGCTTTGAGGATAGAGGCTAGTTCAGTACTGACAGGCAGGTGAAATAGGAAGTACTGAAAACACCTATAAACAGGCCTATGCTAGATATACAAACATATTTCTATGAGTACCTAGTTTGATAAAGATTAACATTTCACGAGGGCCATACACAACAAACTCCTATAGGTGATTCAAGATTAAGACTTGAATGAATGATATTGAAGACTTACTTTTTACTACGTTTCCAGCAGCCTATAACACAGGCGAGTAACATTAGACCCACTAAAGCTGATACTAGTATTCCAATTTTTATGGGCAGAGTGAGCATAGAGCACTCCTGTGTGGATATTTTATTTCTTATCTCATCAGTCATAGGACAATATCTACAAATTAATTCATTAATATCTCGTCACAATAGGAATGCAAACAGTTAATCTGTCTTATCCATTTTCTACTCAGTAGTATCCATTTGCTGTACTGGTGAGGGTGCAACCACATAATTTCCTGGAATGAATTAAATTAAATGTGTGTGTTTCTCGGGCCAACAACATCAGATGGAGTACTGCCTTTCTCAAGCATCAGTTTGATTTTTTGTGTAATCAAGGCCAATTAAAGAGTATGATAACTTACTTTTGAGGGAGATATCTAATAGATTGTTGGCCATGTTTACACTCTCCTAATATTTTCTCATAATCAGACTCTTCACACTTTGGACAAGCATATCTGGTTCTCCATACCAGCTGATAATCACAACCCTTACATGTTCCTGTGACGCAGCGAGGCGGAAACGAAATAGTGCCTGTATGAATCAAACATAAAATCCAGATTGACCTTGGTATGTGCACGTGTGCACATGTATTGCACACATGGTGTCATCAGCATATTCAATCATTGCACAGAATGGAACTTCAATGTATGATTGGAGATTAGTTGTCATCAATTGACAACTAATTGTCGTCATTTGTCATTGAATTGACCTTGATCAGCATCAATAAAGTATATCTATATATATATCACAAGTTGGCTGCAATCACCATTATTCTATGCCTTGATTGAGTTGTGATCGATGGCTTCACACCGCATCACGTTATTCTTGTTACTGGTATTGATGTATATATATATATATATATATATATATTGATAAGATAAGCCTGTGTATTGCATAAAATTTCATGTCTCGCTTCAGTGATCATCCAATTTCATTTGCCTAAAATCAGCTTGCTTTGTTATGTTTTTTTGAATGTTTAAAGGGATAATGCGGTTTTGTCGTTAAGGAAACAGGCTGTCAGTAGGCCAAAT
>ERZ1740062.1304-NODE-1304-length-10474-cov-5.498608_pt1 | contig 10474 bp, 8 predicted proteins | sample MGYA00581741_ERZ1740062 | MGnify/ENA primary metagenome ERZ1740062 (study PRJEB43018, sample SAMN04849747) | marine metagenome | isolation source: floating plastic debris | place: Pacific Ocean | collected 2008-09-01 | study: EMG produced TPA metagenomics... | reverse complement strand
GACAAATATGCCAAAACTACCCTTTTTCACGCAAAGATCCTTTACAACATTCAAATCAGAGCTGCTGCTTCCTAATTGAGACAAAGAATTCATTGTAATTTTCGATTCCAAAAAATACTGCGAGTTAGAGCTATCCACACAAATGCAAAGCATGCATGGCCCCTTCAAAATTGCCTTAGCCTAAGTGTAGAACATTTTTCTGGGTCAACTTTTAAATACCAGCCTACAATCTCAAAGACTGGTTGCCATTGATTAATATCTTCAACCACCCCAAATTTGCCATCTTGCACATTAAATGATGAAAGTTTTACGAAGTATATTATCAAACCGAAGTTTTAGTCACTTTCCATGACACCCAAGCAGTGCAAATTCACCCACGTAAGGACAAGTTCTTGTGGAATTAACAGCTATTTAATCAGGAAAGACAAATTGAAGCTTTGACATGCTGTGTACTGGACAAGCAAACAACGGATATATCCATTAACTATACCATAAAAATACCACATCCTCAAATCGTCAAAATGAACCTGAACAATGTTTGCAAAACTCGCATTCAACAGCCATGGCAAGTGTCCTGTTATGCACAAAGAGGGAACAACTCCTTATGCCAATCATGTCTTGTCATGAGTGGGAGACTGAGAGATGGTCATTCAGAATACAGGTGTTCAAGGGCCCAGATAAAGTTGATCGATAATCTATTAACACTAAGCCTGTCAGGCAATTTGATGTAGCCAGCCGGGTTTGGTACTGTGATGCATAATACAATTGGGGACAAACAGGTTCGCTAATTGCTGGTTGCTAACTTTAATAGCAGCTAATGCTACTTCATTTGACTAATACTTTAATGAAGAGAAAACTCAATTTAAAAATGGGCAGTTGAAAAATGTGAATTTTTCGCTAGCAGTAGCTAAAATATCTGTGTGTGGGGTAGTTGACAAGTCACAGGTACGACACAAGACAATATTCTCACCTTTTTCTCAGGAGCTTTGTGTTTTTTACTCTGGTATTTTTCAGCACCTGATCCCGCGAGTCTCATCGCGGTCACATTAAACTGTTTCCTCGGCTTGCTCACTTTCTTACAAGCTTTCTGATGCTTAGCCAGCCTGTCTGTTGCAAAGTTTCTGCCACACACCGCACATGGTGACAAGTCAATGTCTAAACCTACAACAATAAAAAAATTCAGCAATATCAGCGTAACTTACCATAGTATTAGCAACAATAGGGATGTTAATGAGTATCCCATAATGCATTATCTCGGAATTCCCAGAAACACTGAGTCAATAATAGCATAAAAGATTCTGACTGAGTATTGCAGGAAATTCCAGTTAAAAAGTACATTGTGGGAATGTTGTTATCATGCCCTATTGCAAAATATTAGTCTGTCATTTTTAAGCTCATACAACTGTAATGCGATGTCAGTCAGTTAGAACACTATTATCACTACCGGTATGCAAGTGCTGCGAATTTGCAGGTATGGACAATTAAAGTGACCCGTGGATATTAAATTTAGACTTTATACTCGTTTACACAACCACACCGCGGAATATCAATCATAACCAAAGTAGTGAGACTTATATGTAAAATAACTCCATACGTCGGAGATCTACCTTCAGTTTGGGTCACTCATAACAATGTCAAGACACAGTGACAAATAAGAGGCGAACATACATTGAGAGCCTTGTCACCTAGCGTACCCTCGACTAATCCACTGCAAAGTTTCCAGCAGCACAAGTTTACACTACTTTTGTAACGTTCCGCTAGCTAATTTCAAAACCCATTTTCACCTCAACTTTTTGTGTACGCTACTGGAGAGAAAACTTAAGTGCATTATAAGTTGATTATAAAACTGCTGATTCATCTGAAACATCAGAAAGTGTGCAACACTTTTATCGCTTAAATTTCTGTTTGAGGGGTATTACTGAAACTTTTTACTTTATCCACTCACCAGCACCGTCCACCACGAATGGTTCTAACTCCTCACTACTCTTAGCCGCGATAGGTATGCTGTTTTCTCTGGACACTTTATATGTAGTATTCAGTTCATGTGTAGGCGGCCTGAGTGCAGCTTTAGCAGGTGAAGCGTCTGTATACTTTGGCTGTGTGGATGCAGGTGAATCTCTGTGTGCGCTTTCATAATCTCGGGCTTTTGATTTGTAAGTGTTGTTGCTATCTTGCTTTCTGATAACCTGGAATATTAAGAAGAACTCCAATAATAGTATAAAATGTAGAAGTTGAGGACAGTCAGCGACTGTTATTTAAATTCTCAATTACAAAGGTCAGATGAAAACGCACAGGTATTACACAATTCCAGAAATGAACCAAGACATGAAACAGGGATGTGATTGACAACCGACCAAAAAAGAGTGTTCACCCGGGATTTATTATGAAAAAAAGCTTGTTAGAAGCTTTTACCAAAAGAAAAAGCGTGTGAGCATCACAAAAAAAGAGCACTACAAGTCCATATATGGAGTAAACTCGCATTTCAATTGCATTTTCAGGTGTTTAAGACTAATGCCTAAGCACCTATAGCATAAAGTTTGTAATGATTTTCTAAAAAAATAAATTTGACAACTGGCTAAAAAATGTGCGTAGTGCGCTTTTCCGCGTGCCAATCACGTCCTTGTGCAAGATGAAAGGAATCCAAACAGACACCAATGGCATACATATACAGTTAGAAATTGTTGACCAGACCCTTACACTTTTGTAACCACTGAGCATGCAAAGAGGATAATGCTGAGTAGCCTCTTGATGCAAGCGAGGAAACAGCGCCAAATTTTTACTAAAAATAGCATCATAACAAATTTAATTTTAAAAGTTCATGTAAAGTACTTTCTTATGACCAACAAACCAAGCCCAAAAGCTTAATACCCAAAACACCATTCCTCATGTAAGAAATGCATTTAATACAATATTTACCAATATTAGTAAGTACAATTTACGAAAGTTATCTCCATGCAATATTTAGTGCTGTTTGTTCAAAAGTCAACTTATACTGCGCACGCGCAACCGTCGAGACACATGGTTGTCACTGCATTGTATCAGATAGACTTAGTTCCTACGGGAGTAAATTATGACCACCACGCAAATTTTATTTTAGGCTCCCTAGTTGTTTGTATCTCCCAACCGTGAATTCTAAGAGTTGTCCTCTTTTTGTACCAGTAGCGCTACTTTTGCCACAAGCACAGATAATCTATAGCCCCAAGATTATCTTGCAGGCTAGATTGAAGCCAACTGGCAATGGGAGAGAGCAGCACAGTAGTATATTAGACTACACACACACCTTTCTAGGTTTGGTAGGCATGCTGATAGGTTGTTCAGCCGGCTGTTTCCTGCTTGATCTGTGAGTGTCCGGAGTCGGATCTCTCCACGTATTCTGATGATCCCGAGGTTGTGGAGTATCTGTGTCAAGGTCATGCTTAGGTCGCCTCCTCTCAATTTCCTCTAAATCAAGTTGCTTTTGTTTCAGTTTAGCTTCTAGCTGTCGTATCATCTCAGCTTGCTCCTATAATAGTAAAATCAGGTAGACAGGGTGATAAAAATGCCTGATTAACCAACAGCCGGGCTATATTCGGTGTGTTACTCCAGATGGTCAAAGCGCACTGTTGCGGTTCGACCCAAAGCTTAAATAATATCTATATGATCTTCTAACTGCAGAGCAACCGCAGCGGTGTATATGTTAACAATGCGACAATACGGTCATACCGCAGCCTGACCGCAGCCTGAACCGCAGCCTGACCACAACCTGACCGCAGCAGCTTATAAGTTAACAATGGTGACATTATGCAATCCGCTGTGGTTCAAACCAGAGCAATCTGTTTAGACCATTGCTCCGGAAATGCAAGCAATATGATTGTGAATGTTACTGTAATATACACTCTATGAATATGGTACACTGTGTAAGCACAACGGAGTAATATCTCTGACAGGAAAACATAGCCCGTATTGTAATTGTCCACCTAATGTCAATGAGCAGATAACTACAAACTACAAATTTACCCTTTGGTTATAGATTTGTCATCGGTTTTGTCAACACACACAAAGATTATTCATAGACGATTCAGTTTACTTGAAATTTTTCGACCAATGCGGCAAGAAGAGACAACATAAATATCTTAAAACAGCTAAAATGTCACACTGATTAATGTGATTTCCGGCAGCATCTTATACAAACTAACATGCGAATAGGAAAAATGGCCCCTACACACTACATACAATACTTCAAATATTTTTTTTTTAAAATTGTCGTCAAAATTGCTGCCCATATAATACAAAAACTGTTGAAAAAATTTTGCAGTTGCATGGTAGATAACTGGTTTTTTTTGAAGTTTGGTGTGTAGTGTCGAGGGCCTTTAATGTAAGGCATAGGTGTAAGGCAAGTTCACTCAATATATCTTATCGCCATGTTTTTTACAAACTCCTAGGTTTTTACCTCTTTTTCTGCTTCTTCAGCAGCTCGCTGAGCTTCCAGATCATCTGCTAATTCTCTTTGTCTTCTTTCAGACTCCTCACGCCGTCTGCGACCCTGCTCTGCAGCTCTCCGCCTACAAAATAAGGATATACATGTAATTAGGATTAGTCCAAACTTTACAAGTAGTTTTTGATGGAATTGCCCCTTAATTTTTGACCACATTAGAATCTCAATTCGTGACGACATTCAAGACCTGTGATTACAGATGAAGGGATCTAAATTTCAATATCTTTCACCTGTATAAATATGATTGTTGTTCTAAAAGGATTCTTCTAGGAATTTGATGGTTACATTAGCAATTATAGCAATTTTGAGAGCAGACAATTCCAGTCAATATCAGCTCAGTTTTCAGACTGGTGTTCGTTCCGCTCTCCACAATCTGAGGCCTCGGACTAAGTTAGGATTGATGCAAATTGAATTTGGGTTTGCAAACAGCTGATAAATGATATTGAGTCGGCAAGAGAGAGCCTGCAGCTGAAGCAAAGCAGCAAATCTACATAGTGCTTCCAAGGGAGTAACTCGTACCAAACGAAAAAAGCCATGGGACACTTTTCAGCATAAAACCTTACACTAATGCGAGTATATGCAAATAGTAAGTAGGCTTATCAAAAACCACTACTGACTCATAATAACTTGACTCGATCATGAGTTAGATTTTACTGAAATTACAAACTAATTTCGCAAATAAATCGTATACATTGATGTCTTTAAAATAAACCTATAATCATGCACCCAGACTTATTGCATGGATTGGAAAGCCACATTATCGTTCAACCTATATATGAATGATGTGCACACAACCGTGACCTAATTACCATTCATTCATAGTCAGAAAATAACTAGGTCAACCTGACATAGGAAGTACAAAACTCAGGCTAGCCAAAGGACAAGCAATCGGTCTTTGAGTACATAGGTTTATGGCTATAATACCTTTTCTCTTCCTGTTTTTGTTTGAGTTGAGCTTTCCTCTCACGTTCCTCTTCTTGTCTCTGAAGTGCGAGAGCTCTGCGTTCTGATTCCTCTTCCTGCTTCATTCTGTTCAGCTCAGCTATCTCATTCTGGTAATGATCCAGTTGCGACTGATACTCATAGTGACCCGCCTCAGCATTCCTGCAGTTATCAATTATCATTTAATTGATTTTACATTGTAACTTAACTTAAACGTTTAAAGCAAAAAAATGTATTGATTTCGATAGTGACCATGTTTGTAAAATGATTATATTTTGTTGGTATATTTTAAAACTCGTGTTAACTCTATCATCGCAAGGTCTTTTGGCATGACTAAAAAGATGAGCGGTAATAAACCGATGTTGAGATGTTACAGAGGCTACATATACATCTCTAAACAACTGTAGTAGGCACAACTGCAATTACATTTTTACCGAAAAAAGACCTTCCAGCAACTGCAAGAACAAATTTGGGGTTTAGGCATAGACATTGAGCTTTCTAGACTGGCAATCACGTGTCCCTGCCTATTTAAAATTATGATCCTCTGTTACAGCCCTAGGCCCAAATCCGGATAAGAACTAGGCTATAGATATAAACCATTCGGATCAACAATTTGGTAGGTTTTAACGAACAAGCGAACTGATTGGTCAGCTGGTAGGATTTACAAGACTTGTGAATATACTGTTTGAATAATATGCATCAAGTAGATGTGCTATTCGCGACACAAAATTGAGGGCGGGCTTGGTGCGCTGCGGGAGTTTGATGATGTAAATTTTTTGAAACCCAATGGCCAATCTAGAAATCTCAATGTCTATGGGTTAAGGTCGAGCACAACTTCAATTACAACTGCAAATGATTGTTTCAGAGCAGCCACAACTGCAACTGTGATTACAACCGCATATACCTGCCTCACAAATGCGGACAATTGCACCATAAATATATATTCAAAACATTGATCAAGAATGCTTTGGGGGAGGCTTATTCTCTCACGCCTACCTCTTGTTCATAGCGTTGACCCTTCGCTGCTTATCCAACATATCCTGCTCCATTCTCCATTTCTCAAACTCACTGGGTCTATTGTCCATCTATAAAATAGAGGATAGGCAATAATCAAGAATTGATAGAACATCAAAAATCATATTCCCATAGACATATGTGTAGGCAGGGATGTATTGAACTAAGACCTTGAGATATATCTGGGGTCCGTGGTTGGAACCCGGGCTTGCCTGGAGTCAGATTTTGCAACTTTTTCAACATTTTACTCTTTTTTAAGCCTTTTTATGAGTGAATTATGTGAATTTTTTTTTACACTTTGCACAATCCAAATCTGGGGTCGGAAAAATACTCCCCTGTGTATGTTTACATGTAGATCCATAGACTCGACAATAATAAGCCATTCAGTGTATGTATAGATAATTTTGCTCGAGGCAGTGCAATAAACTATGCAGAGCATAGGCATGTTTCTCCCAAGACATTTATACAATATAAAATTCATTAAATAATAAATTAATTTAAGTCAGACTTTTGTACATTTTCTATCGGAAAAGTTCACAAGTTCAAGTTTAACAAGATTGATAGGAAATAGGCCTCTTTCAGCTTATTAGACAGCTTAGGTGCAACAACATCAAAACAATGTGGCATATCAGCAAAACCAGATGAAACGAGCAAGATTGGAACAGTTTCTTGCATGACGCTGTGTAGGATAAATAGCGGACATAGACAATGTCATTAAAGAAGTACTTTATCGAAATGATCTACCAAGGGCAAGTGGCTGCCAGTGCAGAGCAGAATCAGCGTTTCATAACCAGACATAGGGCATGTTAAAACATTGCCACAATTTAATTTTCATCAGAATTTCCAGAAATACTCAGTAAATACTTGTATGCCATCATTGACTGATTGTGTCTAGGAATTCCAAAGTAATGCATTACAAAATACTCATTAACATGCTCTATCGATTGGTTTTCATGCTAAGAGAAAGATTCAGAACCAAAGCTACATAACACAAAGTTGAATGTGTCCCACAGCATCATAACAGTGTGCAAACTAGACAGGGTTGAATTCAAGATTAAAGACAGTTACTAAGAATTGATTGACAACGAGCCATGCAGCCTACTGGCCAGGCAAAAAGGACAACAAAAGCTACTGTCATTGTCGTCAAAAAAGTAGCCGGCCAAAATGACGCTAAATAATTACATGAAATTAGTCGTGCTTAGGTATACAACATGCATAAGCACATCGAGTCACTAGATAAAAATAGACAGATATTGGTTTATGGAATTCAAGATGGCTGGCTAAAAGACAATGTAATAGATAAAAACTTGGCAGATAGGAGTATAAAAAGAAAAGGTACATTTAATTAGCATGTTGTGTAGTCAAAATTCATCTCAGCATACCACAGCAGGTGTATTTAACAATGTTAGAAGAGTTAAAGTAGACATATGACTACCAGGTATATTTTTTCCCAGCATGCAATGCAATCCATTCCCCATCAAATAGGGCATTCCCACGATGCATTTTTGCACTGGAATTCCCAGAAATACCCAGTCAAAATTATATGTTGTATCATACACTGAGTAGTTCTGGGAATTCCAAAACAGTGCATTATGGGATACTCTTTAACATGCCCTATTTACTTCTCACAGCACACAGCTTCAGACTATAGAATTTCATCTAGTATAATGTGCAATTATCTCAAGGTAGCACCTTGGAAAGAACATCGCTGGATCGAAAAACCTGGCACCCATATATGAGAAGTTTAGTTTTACAAGAAAAAGGCGGCAATCAACAAGCATAGGATTACCATTAAGTTGATTTTGCTTTCTCTCAAATAAGCGGTTCTTCTTAATGCTGTTATGAGCGCAGTCTAAAAATTTGTCAACATATCTTATAAGATGGGAATATTTAGCAGTAAAACTATGACTGAACTACCACTTTGAAAAGAAGCTGCATTTTGTGTTGATGTTCAACAATTTTCTAAAATTTCTAAGTAATTTATTGGTTTATGGGCAAAATATGTTTAAACCATTGGACTGGGGATATATCAATTCCAACTGTATATACATCGGCATAAACTGAAAAACGTTGGGTCTACAGGTATTTGTGCATCGATGAACCCCTCTAAGGTGTTTTATCAGAGTTTACATTACTCAAGCGGCAGCTGCAAAAACTACCATGGCTCCTAATGTAGCTAACCAACAGACCTTTTGATTCTGTAGCCTCAAATTGATTAGAAACTCTATATTGGGTCAGCGTCTCCCAGGGTTCAAGTTGTTTTTGTTAAAATAGTCCCATCACTAGACTATGGGCAGTGTATCAGGTTATTGATTAAGTGATTAGCAGCTAAGAGCAGGATTTTGATTGAAGACTACATATAATATCCTACTAAGGCTGCCGATGAAATTAAGACTTTCTCATGCTTTGCCTATAAATCTCTATATTAGGATATTAGCCTAGATTTTACCTCACGCACTCTACCAAAAAACCCTCTTGGTTTACTTTGGAAAATTATATGCCGCAAAAACATCAACATCAACGCTAGCTTAATGAGAAATTTTGTAATTTGAGAACTTAATGACAGCAGCCCATAGGGCATGCTAATAACATTCCCACAATGCTATTGCAATTTGGAATTCCCAGAAATACTCAGTTAAAATCTTATTATAGCATCTTCATCAAAGACAGCCAGGGAATTCCAAAATATTGCATTGTGGGATTGATACTATTTACTGTTCCCTATTCCAATAAATTTTCAAGCTGTCTAACCGTAAAGGAAAACACTGAAGTGGCGAGACATAATTTACCTTGCTGGAATGTTGAAGATTAGGTTCAGATTTGGAACTGCGTTGTCGGTATTGTGTAGGTTGGTTGTTGGATTTGTTAGATAGCGGTTGTAGGGGTCTTGACTTATCATAACCCTCCCTTTTCTTCTGCTGTAGGACCGCAGCCGATGCTGAGTTAGCAGCTCTTGTATTGCCGGTGTGAGACTTTTTACGGTCCTGAAAGAAGGACCTAACACCACCTGGATGCATAAAACAGAATTTTTACAAAACAATGACTTGCTTGTTATGAAGTAGACTAGAACTTTGGTGCCAGTGAAACAGTAGAAGAGTGTTGCTATTCTGGCTGTTATAAGCCCCTCCATGTATGAACAATATGAGGTAAAAACTTCATTGGCTGAGTAGAATTTCAAACTGAGAAGAGTTGACTAGGGACTAGGATGAAGGGCTGTGTGGAAATCATCTTTCGGTATGCTTGCTGTCAAGTTTTTTTACTATGATGACCTTATGAAAGTCTCAGTGCAATATGCCACTATGCCACAACATATAATATGTAAGTAGCTGTAGCGTTACATGATATACTATATAATCAACTGAGGGCCTGCTGATGAAACTGTTAGATCTCTTCAGGTTTGCTTGATTTGGAATTTCATTCTCCGCAATGACCTCGTAACTACCTGGAGCACTAATAGGATCCTTTCTAGAAGCACGTTGGTTTCTGGCAGCGTCTTGCTCGTGATATCTGTCCAGTGTATGCTGCTGTCTTTGTTGATCTCTATCCAACTGTCTCATCAATTTTTCTTCTTTCTCTTTCATCAATTTCTTCTGCTCAACAATGGGAAGTAAGATTTATCAGTACGTGTACGAAGTGCATTATAAAATGGTCAAATTGAATACATAATTTCATGCTTTAGTTTATATTTGTTGCCCATCATTCAATTAGTCTCAAACTCAAATGCCTCAAAATTTCTTCTGGAAACCTTCAACATTAACAGTCCTGCTGAAGAGGAATGCCAACTACGGTTCCAAAAACTGCAAAGAGCTCTCAGCCTGAGAAAGTTGCTAAGCCCTACAATAAATTGTATCTAACCGCAAGATAATCTTCAACTACATTAGTCACAGGTGTGACACCTCTGAAAACAAAAAAATTCATACTTCTTTCATGGGATATCCAAATTTCTAGATAGAGCTATCACAGGAGGGGGGGGGGATTTGGATTTTTTTTTAGAGTAGTCAAACCTTAGACTATTAAGAAAAAAACATTAACAGCGAGACAATT
>ERZ1740062.1303-NODE-1303-length-10475-cov-4.516411_pt1 | contig 10475 bp, 10 predicted proteins | sample MGYA00581741_ERZ1740062 | MGnify/ENA primary metagenome ERZ1740062 (study PRJEB43018, sample SAMN04849747) | marine metagenome | isolation source: floating plastic debris | place: Pacific Ocean | collected 2008-09-01 | study: EMG produced TPA metagenomics... | reverse complement strand
GTTCCTTGAAGCGGCGCGCAAATTGGCCGATATGATCAGCGACGATGACCTGGCGAGTGGCACACTGTATCCACCGCTGACCAGCATTCGGCATATCTCGCTCGAGATTGCTATTAGTGTGGCGGAGCGTGTTTATGCCGATGATCTAGCGGGTATCGAACGCCCCGCCGATCTGCGTAAGCACATCGCTGCCCTCATGTATGACCCAAGCTACTGATTCCACGCACTGGCATCTCTATAACCTGCGCTGCGCTGACGACAGTCTTTACACCGGCATTTCGCCGGATGTCGCTCGGCGCCTGGCGGTGCATCGCAGCGGTAAGGGTTCACGCTATCTGCGCGGGCGGTCCCCTCTGACATTAATCGCGTCATTCGAGATCGGCGACCGGTCCGCAGCGACTCGCGCGGAGATGGCGTTCAAGCGATTAACGAAGCATCGCAAGGAGTCACTGCTGCTCGATCAAACAGCGCTACGCTGTTTTCTCGATACCGTCACCGTTTCCTGACGATTCATCTTGCTGTGCGATCTCGTCAGCTCGTTCCGCATCGCGCCGCAGCAGGGTCGACAGTTCATCAGCAGCCTGACGCACATTCTGGATCAGCAGTTTTTCGTCCTGATGGTACGCATGTTGCTCGCGCAGATAGTGCTCGTCGTGCTTCAGGAACGTATCGGTACTATGCTTCGCTGCCTCCGGCGAATAGCCGAGCTCTTTCAGCAACTCGCGACACATTGCGAGGCTTGAGTGCAGCGTGTCACGGACCGGATCGGTGACACCGAGATCCATCAGGCGATGTGCATGCACACGATTTCTGGCGCGCGCTAGAATTTTCAGGTGTGGGAAGTGCTGGCGAATGATCGATGCCGTCGCGACGGAAGTCTCGACGTCTTCGATCGCGAGAATGAGGAATCGTGCCCTCTCGACACCCGCAGCGCGTAGCAAGTCGATTCGGCGAGCGTCTCCGAAATAGACCTTGTTGCCGAATCGGCGAGCCAGTTCGACTTGCTTCGGATCAGATTCCAGCGCTGTAAAAGGGATGCCTTTGGATGCCAGAATGCGGCCGATGATCTGTCCGAAGCGTCCGAAGCTCGCGAGGATAATGTCGTTATCCTCGTCAGGAATCTGATCGAAGTCTGCTGTTTCCGCTTCTCCTTCCATACGTGATTCCAGGCGATCTGCTGCGATCATAACGAGTGGCGTCAATGCCATCGATAAAGAAATCACGACGATTAGGAATTCCGACACTGCTGGTGCGAGCGCATTGGCTGCGACGGCGGTGGTCAACAGCACGAACGCAAACTCGCCCCCTTGCGACAGTATCAGTGCCAGCCTGATGCGCTCGATCGTGCGCATGTTAAAGCGGCCGCTGATCGCATAGACGATCAAGGCTTTGGTGAGCATCAACATGATCACAGCCGCGGCGATAGCCAGGCCATGCTCGACCAGCAAGGAAAGGTTGACGGACATGCCGACGGCAATGAAAAACAGACCGAGCAGCAAGCCTTTGAACGGCTCGATGTCGGTCTCCAGCTGATGCCGGTATTCCGAGTCGGCGAGCAGCATGCCGGCGATAAAGGCACCGAGTCCCATCGACAAGCCGACTTTGTACATCAGGACGGCTGCGCCGATCACAACGGCCAGTGCGACAGCCGTTAGGAGCTCGTGGATATCGGTGCCAGCGACGATGCGCAACAACGGCTGCAGGGCGAACTGACCGCCCAGCACAAGGGCTACGATGGCTCCAATGGCAAGGCCGATGGCTTGCCAGTCCATATTGATCGCGCCAGCAGTGGCCAGGATCGGTACCAGTGCCAGCATCGGGATGACCGCCATGTCCTGAAACAGCAGCACAGAGAAGGCAGATCGGCCATAGCTTGGGGTCATCTCCTTGCGTTCGCTCAGCAGCTGCAGAACAAAAGCGGCCGACGACAATGCCAGCGCAAAGCCCGCGATCAGTGCTGCGTTGATGGATAGGCTGACCAGCCAGGCGATAGCGGAGAGTGCCAGGCCGCACAGCAATACCTGCACGCCACCAAGGCCAAACACGTTTCGACGCAACACCCACAACCGCGCGGGTTGGATCTCGAGTCCAATGATGAACAACAAGAAAACGACGCCCAGCTCTGAGAAATGCAGAATTGCTTCGACGTCGGTCTGCAGTCGCAGCACCGATGGACCAATGATGACGCCGGCGATCAGGTAGCCGAGTACGGAGCCCAGCCCGAGTTTTTTGCTGACCGGCACGGCGATGATCGCGACGGTTAGGTAGATCAGAACATCAGTCAGTAGATACACGCCGCACTCCCTGCCCGGATATGCGAAGCAGTGTACCTGAGAATTGGCGTACGCGGCGAAACCCGCGCGATGGGATACTAGTCGACGGTGAAGTTGTAAAGCAGCGCGCTTCCGGCGCCTTCAACTGGCCGCACGACCATCTGGTAGGCGCCCGCATCGAGCATGCCGCCTTGCAGGGTCATGGTCAGGAACTGACTGCTGTTGGGTGTCAGTTGATCCGATTGCCAGACGAGCTTGCCGTCGACATTCTGTAGTGACGCCGAATAGCGAGGAGCCGGATCGAAGCCGACGTCGAGCTGCATCACGATTTGAGGCGCTTCGGTTCCGTTAATTGAGATGCCGCTGTCATTACCGCGGGACGGGCCCAGTGTCACGACCGGAATATTTACATAGGCAGCCATCGTATCGGGATTGGCCTGCGGCCCTCCCATCATCTGACCACCGGCGAACAGCAAAGCCGCACCTGCCATAAACGACGCGGCCATGCCGTACCAGCGCGACGGTGTCGCGTTGGTTGCTGAGGCCTGCGCCTGTTTTGCCGCTCTGGCGGCGGATAGGCTGGTGGCGCCAGCAATGTCATCCGCGTTTGCGCTGGCTTTCAATCCGTCGATCAGTAGCGCCGAAGACTCGAGTTCTGACATGGTCTCTGGGCAGCTGGCGTAGAAGTCTTCGAACGCCATCGACTCGGATTCGGTCAGGTGTCCTAGTAGATAGCGGTCTACCCAGTTGTCTTCGACCACCTGTTGTCGTGTCAGGCGGACGTCGCCTTGTGTCGTCGTCATGTCGTTGCTTCCATTATCCATTGCCGTTATTCGCCCCGCGTCCTTCCGCCAAATTGCGGGCGATGTCACTATCACTGCGCTCCAATAACTCTCTGAAACGTTTCTTGGCACGGTAAAGCACTCGGTTAAAGTGCAGATCAGAGAGTTCCAGTGCGCTACAAATCGACTGCTTGTCTTCCTGGTGCAGATAAAACCGCGTCAAGATGGCTCGGTCTCGATCCGATCCCAGCTCCTCAAGCATCTGTCGAACGTGTACTGCTACTTGATCGTCGTTTATCTCACTGACTTGAGTACTGGCTTCCTCGTCCGAGGCCAGCGCGATCGTATCGCTGTCAGCGTAGGTCTGGCGCCGCTGCCGTCTGCGGATCACACCGATTAGCAGATTTCGGCCAGTACTCTGGATAAAACCCGCCAAACGCGCCGGATCCTTGATGGTGCCTGCGCGCAAGCGTTCGATCACCACCCGGAATACATCCTGATGCAGGTCATTGGCGAGTTCCGGGTCGCCACAACGGCGACGCAGCATAAAGAGGAGCGGCCGACTGTAGCGTTCGACCATCTCCTGTTCAGCGGCTGAGTCGCCCTTGGCGATCCGTTCGGCCAGTGCCACGGCAGCGCCTTGCTCTTCCGCGCGCGCCTGTTCCTCCGGCGAGACGGTGTCGTCTGGCAGGTCCTTCCCCTTCATAGGGGAGTATTCTGGCAGAACTCGGAGGCTACGTCTGTATGTGGCAGTGGTCATGATCAGTGTTTTCCCGGTTTAGAGCGGATCGTCGTAGCCGTCCCACTCCCCTTCGTCAGGGTTGCGTTTGTGTTTGCAAGTGAGTCGGTGAACGCCTTCTTCTTGGCTCAGGCTCATGGTGAACGTCCGCCCATCGGGCAAACCGCCGCTCAATGTGTTCGTTTTTTCACAAATTTCAGCCGTCGCTTTCGACCATAACCCCGTATTCTTATCACTCTTAGCACTGCGGTGATGAAACTTGGCTTTACCGGACTCATCGATACAGATGTACAGCCGGTCACCCCGCTGCATCGGTACCGTCTCGCCTTCATTGGTGCGCACCGAGCAGATGTACCAAACCCATTCAAAGGTGTTCTTGTTCATTGTTTCCCCTTCAACATTCACGCCTTAGCTCCTCAAACACGGCTCGCATCATTGCGAACCCATCACAAATTGGTGATAGCCGAGGTACTGTCGGCTGATCGGTGTCTATCTCACCCGCCAGACAGCGGTAGCCAATCCCCTAGCAGGACAAAGCCTGACCAGTAGTTTGGGTGGCGCCAACGCGGCTCTCGCTGCATGCGTTGTTTGGCCTGCGCCAAGGCGACTGAAGGTGCCAGACCATCACTGAGCAATCCTTCGTAGAAATATTGCATCAGTGTTGCCGTGGCACGGTCATCGACCTGCCAGAGGCTAGCCACCACGCGTTTCGCGCCGGCGTACATGAAGCCGCGAGTGAGTCCCAATAACCCTTCGCCAGCCAGGTTTCGTCCGAGGCCGGTATCGCAGGCCGATAGCACGACCAACTCCGCCTCGAGGTTCAGGTTGTAGATCTGGCGTAGGCCGACGAAACCGGTGACCGGCTGCCCTGCATCATCGACCATCGCCAGCGCCAGCCCGGTACGTGCCGATACGTCATCGTCCACAAAACCGTGCGATGCGATGTGCACGATTTGCGCCTTCTGAATGGCGGGCGCACTCAGGGCAGACGCCGACGCGTCCGTACCAGTTCGCAACCAGACTTCGCGATCGCCTGCGAGATCTTCGATTGACGCTGCCTCACGGCTCGACATCTTCAGTCGGTTGAGGATCGGCCCCGCCGAGCGTGTTGCGCTGGGCGCCATAGCCGCCGCAATTGAAGCGGCAGCTAAGCGTTCATCCTGTAGATCAAACACTGGGTCGGCGAGCACAGCAATGCTGTCGTCTGAACCTGCTCGCGCGCTCTCGCGAGTTAATGCCAGTGTGGTCATCGACGGCAGATAGCTCACAGTCTTCCCAAACAGTACGGGTCGGTTTGTGCCGCTGGTTGTCAAGACCTCAAACGGGGTGTAATGCAGCGCATCGTCCGCAACAACGATTATATTACTTGCGCCCTCGATATCGTTTGCTGCCGGAGCCAGCAGCAAGTCACCCAGTGCACCAGCGTCGCGCCGGTAGTCGCCGCGACTGGCGAGGCTCTCGTGCAATCGCTTCGCCACTCGACGGATGCGGCGCCCATCTGTGAGCTTGTGCGCAACGATGCGATCTCGTGATACTACCCATACATAGCTGTTAGCCGAGCCGAGAAAGTACTGCAAAACGAGATCATCGTCCGTGAGTAACGCTTGAAGTTGGTTTGGTGTCAGGGCTTGTTTACGGTCACTGGCGAGGAAGCGAGGGTCTATCTCACCGATCCTCTTGTCGAGTACATTCAGTGCATTGATTACGTCCGGCAAATTGTCCGGGATCGGACGACCGCGGAGCCTCTTGTCTTCGATATAGTTAATTTGTGCCAACAAATTCTCGCGTTCTGCACGCAACGCCTTTGGTAGGTCGTTCGAGGCCTCGCGATTGTTCGCCAAAATGTCTATCAGAGTCTGCGCGCGATACGACTCAGCCAGTGCGAGCCCACTGCTGGGTTTCGATGTGTTGTCGTTCATCGTTGTGTCGACAGCGAGCTCGTAAGCATCTGATACTGCCGCTTGATAAACGGCACGCAAATCCGCGCTCGCAATGTCGGCTCTCAGAGATTCAATACTCTGGATTGCCTGGTCGGCGAATTGCTTTGCTTGTGGAGGACTACCACTGCGCAGGTAAGCCCACCCCAATGCTGCGGCTGTTTGGGCAGACCCAAGCGAGTCTCGAATTTCCGTTCGTAGCGACAAAGCGGTCCTCAGGTGTTCGATGCCCGACACAACAGAGCCGGTCGTCGCGAGAGTCCGCCCGATAAAAAAGTGTGCTTTGGCCAGGTCGCTCTTGCTCATCTGTTGAGATAAGTCAGATCGTATTAGTTGTTGCAGTGATTCAAGGCCCTTGTTGATATCCCCTGCGGTAATCTCCGCGACGGCTCTCAATGTTGCCCAGGAAGCGATGCTGGCAGGTCTCACCCGAACAATTTCTGTCAGTTCGATGGCTTCATCGTATAACGCAAATGCCTCATTGGTTTGACCCAAACGAATCAATGCATCCGCCAAACGTACCTTGGCGCGAATCAATCTTCCGTCTCTCTGCTTTGCTAACAGGTCATGCTCTCGCGTGAAAAACTCTCTCGCCTGACTGAAGTCGCCGAGTTTGCTGTATGCCACGCCTATGTTGCCGATGACACGCGCCTGATCGTCGCTCTTGCCGAGCGTTCTGTAAATTTCAAGCGCGGGCAGGTAAGAGTCCAGCGCATCCTGGAAGCGACTGGTTCGGCTATATTGAGTCCCGATGTTGGCGAGTGTGCGGGCGCGATTTTCATCGTCACCAAGCCTACGCGCAGACTCCATCGCTAGTTCCAGATATCGGATTGACTCCAGCGGGCGGGTGGTTGCTGCGTGCACGCCCGCCAATGCGTTCTGGTACCGGCGTACGCGATCGAGATCGTCGTATTGTTGCGCAATTGGCAACATTCGCTCATAGCAGGCCTGGGCCAGATCGTAATTATCAAGCTCCAATTCGAGGTAGCACAAGTTACTCTCAGCAGAATTGACCGCCGGCAAGTTACCTAGTAGAGGTTTCGCAGTCATCAGCAAGGATTTTGCCGCGTCCTCCCGGCGAGCTTTGGTCGCGGCTAAGCCGGCGATGTTCAAAGCGTGCCCCCGCAGGACGGGCTTTTTGATGACCGCTGCAATAGCAGCCGAATCCTCGCCAGCTGATTGTGCCAGATCTAATTGCCTCCGATCATAATGCAAGCTTGCGATGGCTGTCTTAGCTCGAACAACATTTTCTGGAATCGAGGCGGCCTGCCAGGCATTGGCCGCAGCAGAGAGCTTCTCTATCGCGGCTTTCGAGTCTGCATCGCTCAGCTGGTTGCCGAGGGTACTGACAGCAGCTTCCAGTTCAATCGCTTCCAGGCTATTCGAGTCCAGCGAACCGATGTCGAACAGTCTGGCGGTTACGGTGGCGCTGGGAGACTGCCGGTTGTTGATACGTATGACGACAGGTACGTCTCGCCGCGTACCCGAATCGAGTATCCAATAGATTCGCGCTACGCCACTGCTAGCACTAGCCAGCATCGCATATGACTCATTGCTCGGGACCTCAACCACGGTGTCAGCAAGGTGTTCCGTCAGCTCCAGCACGTATTCGCCCGGTGATACTTCAAGCGACAACGTCACCGTAGCTTTGCGGTCGGGCAGCGGGATTTCCCGGGAATCACCGGGTGCGAGTGTGACTTGCGCATGAGCGGCAGTTGCGAGCAGATGCCCGACCACCATCAACCACAGCAGACCGCTGCGCCGCGCTTTGCCGCGCCACTCTCCCCACGCACAGACCATGGCTCGATACTGGCACTGCACTCAGTCCGCTGCAAGCAGAATGCTGCCATAAATCAGCGATTTGCTGGACACGGCCACAATTGCAGCTATATTTGCGGTGAGCGCTTTAGCGCGATAACACGCAAGGATCTGAGAGCAGTGGTATGACACGACAGTGGTTACTGGCAATGTTGGGTGCATCGGCATTCCTCGCAAGTTGTAGCAAGGAGTCTGCGCCGCCACCGACGGCGCCTGCGGCGACTGCAGCGACTGCAGCGACACCCGCAGAGGAAGCAGCGCGAGTTGCTCCGGTTGCGGCTGAGGAGGCTGAGCCGCTCGACGTCGCCAGCCAATGGATGCCCTATGGCGAAGGAAAGGACGCGCTGATCCGCGGCTACTTTGCTTATCCGGAGTCGATGGTGGCCCCGCTGCCCGCCATCATCGTGGTGCACGACTGGCGCGGGTTGGACGAACCGACGAAACAAATGGCGGATCGACTCGCGTCGCGCGGCTATATGGTGCTGGCCGTCGATTTCTTCGGCGGCAAGGTCGCGAGCTCGGCAGAAGAAGCTGCCGCGTTATCTCGGGGTTTGCTGGAGCAAACCGAGGCCGCTGACCAAAACGTTGTTGCGGCTTACCGGTTTCTGACGGATGCCGCTGGCGCGCCGTCGGTTGCGACATTAGGCACCGCGATGGGCGGCTACTGGGCGGTCAAAAGCATGCGTTTGCTACCGGGTGAGCTAAAGGCGGCGGTGAACTGGTATGGACAGGTTGACGAAGATCCGGCCCTGATCGAACAGATGGATGCACCGCTGCTGGGTTTGTTCGCGGGCAGTGATCGGTCAATGCCGCCGCAACGTGTGCGAGATTTTCGTGCAGCGGCTGAGAGTGCGGGTAAGACCGTCGACGTACAGATTATTCCGAACGTCAGTGCTGGTTTTGCGAATCCGGACGATCCGCGTTTTGACCAGCAAGCGGCCGATCTGGCATGGCAGCGGACGATGAATTTTCTGACGCAACATCTGACGGCGATCTAGCGCAGCTGACATCCACCGCGAGCGGCTGGCTAAAGTGCCCGCTGCGAGCACCGCATTGCCAGAACAATTGTGCTGAAAATGCGCCTGGCAGAGACAGTAATTTTTCGTCGTCGCCGCCCGTGTCGAGATAACGCTGACAAAGCGGTGCGGACTGCAGCCCGGCCAGCTGGGCCGTAGCGACGTCTATCGTCATCGGGTTGTCGCTTGCGCCGTCGACACCTGTCCACTCCGTAACCGTATCAGCGACCATAATGCGCAGCGCGTTTGTCTCGTCGCGTTGATCGCACGGTGTTGTCGCGCGTAATACAAAGCGAATGCTGGGTGCGGTTGCGTCAAATACCGGAATGGGCTCGATTTGTTCAATCATCAGCGCATTGCCCGCAGCACTAGCCGATTGATCGTCGGCCGACGCTACTTTACTCGCGATAAGCAGACACAGAAAAAATTGTAAAAGCAGTTTAATGACGCTAACGTTAACCCGGAGCAGCATTGGATCGCCGTATTATGAGTAATCCTGTAGTTGATAGCACTTACCGTCTCGCGAAGCGGATCGTGATTACGGTCGTTGGCGTCACGCTATTGGTGTTCGGCGGCATCATGTTGATCACGCCAGGCCCAGGTATCGTTACCATCGCCGCGGCTCTCGGTGTGCTGGCTGTCGAATACGCGTGGGCCCGTGTCTGGCTGCGGCGCGTGCGACAAAAAATCAGTGCGGCCGGGCAGGCAGCCCGCAGTCGCGCGGCTGACAAACACCGCTAAGAGCCGTTTTTGGGAACCCCACGCGCTGGCGGAGGCGTTACCGCTAGTGCAGCAGGTTGGCCATTTTGCGACGATAGGTCTTGACGCGCTCGTCGCTACTGCCGAGCACCCCGAATATGGATAGCAAACCTTCGCGGCCCGCGTCGTTTTGGAATTCTCTGTCGGCCTTCATCAGCTGATAAAACTGCTCGAGTGCATCGCCGTAGTCCTTCGTCGCAAGGTAGGCGCGTGCCAGTTCATGTCGCAGGCTGAGGTTGTCCGGGTCTTCCGCCAACGCATCGACCAACTCGGTAGGCGCAGCAGCGCCGTCGGATTGTCGTGCGAGGGCAATTTCGTGCGCGAGCTGTTCGATCTCCGCCTCCATGCGTATCCCCGGCGGCAATTGCGCGAGACTGTGTTCAGCATCGTCAAGATGGCCGAGCTTGAGCTGCGTTCTCGCGAGGTCCGTCAGTATGCCGGCATTATTCGGTTCAGTCTCGAGTGCCTGCTGCAATAACGACAGCGCTGTGTCAAAGTCTTCCCGCATCAGCGCGTCCTGCACAGCGCGCCGCAGCGGGTTGGCCGGTGTCGCGATGTGTGGACCAATTTTCTTGACCAGATCTTCAGGGCTGTGCAGGCCGATGATCTCTTCCACAACTTTGCCGTCTTTAAATAGCAGCAGCATCGGTATGCTGCGAACATTGAATCCTGTCGCGAGCGTCGTCTCTTCATCGACATTCACTTTGGCCACACGCAATTTGCCAGGGTAGTGGCCAACGATGGCTTCCAGCACCGGTGCAATCTGTTGGCACGGGCCGCACCATGGTGCCCAGAAATCCACCAACACGGGGATATCAGCTTTGGCTACGACGGCATCGAAGTCGCGCGCGGTGACGTCGACAATCATGTCGTTCAGGTTTTCAACGGTGTCGGTAGTCATAACGGTAGCTCTGCCTGGATTCGATACTGGTGTCAGATATCAGGCTGCAATTGTCGTTTTTCAAGAAAAAACGGGCCCGGACTAAATGGGGGGGGTGTCCGGGCCCGCACAGTGGCGCCAGGGGAGTGACGCCTGATCCTCGCGGATCTGAAGCCTCAGGAGGGGAGTGGGCTTCACTAGTGCGCGGTGCGTTAATCAGGGGGGAGTCGCACCGCGCACCGGGTTAGTTGTTGTTATCGGCTACGGTGAC
>ERZ1740062.1302-NODE-1302-length-10479-cov-3.564275_pt1 | contig 10479 bp, 7 predicted proteins | sample MGYA00581741_ERZ1740062 | MGnify/ENA primary metagenome ERZ1740062 (study PRJEB43018, sample SAMN04849747) | marine metagenome | isolation source: floating plastic debris | place: Pacific Ocean | collected 2008-09-01 | study: EMG produced TPA metagenomics... | reverse complement strand
CGAAAGAATATCCCCCCGTGCCTCGTGGGGCACGCGGGAGTTTGCGGTGACGATTTTCAGGAGGTCTTCGTTAAGCGTCTCGCCCGACCGCAAGTGCATGACCGGAATGGTGACGCCCTCTTCAAAGACCGAGCGTCCCTCGGCAGACCAGCCGCGCCCACCGACATCGACGATGTGGCTGGTGCTGGCGAGGTAGCCGACGATCTGACCGTCCCGAAACGCCGGCGTCACGACAACAAAGTCAAACACGTGCCCCGCGCCGATCCAGGGGTCATTGGTGACCAGCGCATCCCCGGGCGACAGACGATTGGGCCCGACATGGCCCAGCATCGTGCGCACCGATGCGGCCATGGTGTTGACATGGCCCGGCGTCCCCGTGACCGCCTGCGCCAGCATCCGGCCCTCGGCATCGAACACCCCCGCAGACAGGTCGCCCGCCTCCCGCACAATGGCCCCAAAAGCGGCCCGCAAAAGGGCATTCGCCTGCTCTTCGCAGACCGAGATCAGCCGGTTCCAAAGGACATTTTGCGTGACCAGATCAAGCGTCGCGGTCATGTCGGTGCCCGCTCTAGGATAAGATGCCCTTGATCGGACCGGCGGACAGACCAACCGGGCCGCACCAGCGTTGTGGTCTGCTCCTCGGTCACAACAGCCGGGCCACAGAGCGCGCGCCCCGTCATCGCGGCGCGGTCCGCAACGCGGTAGTCGAGCGTCGTCGCCGCGGCCAGATCATAGACGGCGCGGGATCCAAGCGGCGTGTCATCGTCACGCCGGCGCTGGGGTTTGGGGCCGCACGGGGAGCGGGATTCGCGGGCGCTGACGCTGATCGAGACAAGCTCCACCGCGATGTCGGAAAGGGTAAAGCCGATGCGCCGCCGATACGCCCCCTCAAACCGTTCCTGGAGGGCGCCGAGGCCGTCTTCCGTGCCGCCCATGTCCAGCGGCAGCGCGATCTCTAGGCCTTGGCCTTGGTAGCGCATCTCGGCCTTGACGGTGCTTTGGATGGTGGCACCGGGGGCCGCGCGGGCGACGATGGTCTCGACCTCTTTCAGCGCAGTCCGGACACGGGCGGTCAGGGCCGCGGGATCAATCGCGCTCAGCACCTCCACCACCGAGATCGCGCTTTCAAACGCGACGGGAGAGCGTAGAAACCCAACGGCTGAGCCGACGCCGGCGTTTTGGGGCACGATGATGCGCCGGATGCCCAGCTTGTCGGCGATGCGCGCGCCATGCAGGCCGCCACCCCCGCCCGAGACCAGCAGGTCGAAGCCCGCGATATCCAGGCCAAGCTCGATCCCATGCACCCGCGCCGCATTGGCCATGGTTTCATCGGCCAGCTCAACAACGCCCGCCGCCGCAGGCTCCACCGCATCCATCCCCAGCGGAAGCTGGACATGGCTGCGCACGGCGTCGGGTGCGCGCAGGGGCCAAAGCGCGATCATTCCGCCGGCAAACCCCTCGGGGGCGATATTGCCGACGGTCAGATGGGCGTCGGTGATCGTTGCCGCGACGCCGCCGCGGTTATAGGCGGCGGGCCCGGGTTCCGATCCCGCACTTTTGGGGCCGATCTTCAGGCGGCCAAGCCCGTCAACGGCGGCAATCGAGCCACCCCCGGCACCGATCTCCACCAACTCCACCGTCGGTATCTTTACCGGCAGCCCGCTGCCCTTCACATCGCGCCAGGCCCGTGCAACCTCAAACCGCCGGGTGGGCTGCGGGGTGCCGTTTTCGATAAAACAGATCTTGGCCGTGGTGCCACCGATGTCGAGCGACAGCGTTTTGTCCGATCCAACCTCGCGCGCGACATGCGCGGCAAGCGCGACGCCGCCCGCGGGCCCGCCCTCAACCAGGCGAATAGGATACCGCATTGCTTGATCCACCGTGGTCAGCGCCCCGTCCGACAGAACCATCAAGAAGGCCCCGTCAAACCCCCTGTCTTTGAGGGCTGAGCGAAGCCGCTGAAGATACCGCGCCATAAGCGGGCGGACATAGGCGTTGGCACAGACGGTCGAGAAGCGTTCATATTCCCGAATTTCCCGCGCGACATCGGCGCTGCAACAGACCGTGACATCCCGGCCGAGAAGCTGTTGCAACCGCTTGGCCACATAGGTCTCGTGGCTTGGGTTTTTGTAGGAATGCAGGAACCCAATCGCGACCGCCTCGACCCTTTCGGCGTCCAAGACCGTCGCGATGGCATCGATTTCGGCGTCCGATGGCGCAGTCGAGACCGATCCATCGGCCAGGATACGCTCCCGCAGGGGCAGGCGCAGCGGGCGCGGAACCAAGGGTTCGGGAAGCTGAATGTCCAAGGCATACTGCTCAAACCGCTTCTCGTTGCGCATCGCAAGCACATCGCGAAAGCCCGCGGTGGTCACCAAGGCCGTCTTGGCGCCGCGCCGCTCAATCAACGCGTCCGTGGCAAGCGTGGCGCCATGCACGACATCCGAGATGTCCGCGTGGGTCTTGGAAAGCACGCCGAGAACCCGCTCGATCCCGTCAAGCGCGGCGACCTCCGGTTGTTGCGCGCTGGTCAGAACCTTGACCGAGCGAAGCCCCCCCTCCGTCTCTGCGACCACATCCGTGAATGTCCCGCCGATGTCGATTGCCACCCGAAGCATGCGATATAGTGCGTACTTTAAGATAATGAGTCAACATTATCCTGGGATAGGTCAGAGCAGCGCCGGATCCTCAGAGACCGCCGCAATCGGCGGTGTCTCGGCCATGGCCGCCGCGCTAAAAACGCCACCGCCCCTTGCCGCGCATTCCGGGCCTGCAAGGCGACACACCGCATGTCGCCGGCGCTGTTCGATCCGTCGGGCCTTGGTCGCGGATCAGGCTGGCGACACTCATCGACCGCTCCGCCGCGTCCCCTGGTGCCCGTGTGCGGTGGGCCGGCAGGCAAGTGCTTTTCACCGTCGAAATCACTCAGATCCTGTGCCGCCCCCAGCAGCGCCGCGGCCGGTTCGAACCGGGGTCGATCCCGCCGAACCAGAAATTCTTGGGCGAACGCATGGTTTTCCCGGCCCTACGGACCGGCGGCGTTCCGCGCGCCGAAGGGTCCATATGCAGCGAGGGTCGCAAGGGTGTAGCTGCTACAGGCCAGCGTCGAAGACCCCTCATGGGGCGCAATACGTCCGATCCGGTCCGCACCGCAGCGTGGGATCGCTTGGCCCCAAATGCGCACATAAGCCCTAAACCGGGGCTTTTTCGAGCGCTCGATATGGTCGGCGATGACCCAGGTTAGTGATCGAGGATGCCCGGTGTTCCGACCTTTTCGCGGCTTGTTTTAGATCCGGCGCGCCGCGCGGCGCTGTCGCGCTCCTGCGCCTGCGGTCTGCCGGGGCGCGGGCGCCGGTCGTGGGCTGCGCTTTACGCAGCGTCCTCCGGCAGACGCATCGCGCCAAAGCCGGTGCGGCCGTTCCAGACCTCGCCGCCCCGGTTGTGGGCGGCGTTGCGCAGGATCTCGAACATCTCCGCTGGGCTTTCGCTGCGGTGGCGGGTCCGAAGCGCCGCCAACATCCCCGCGGCAAGTGCGGAGGAGGCCGAGGTGCCGGTCGACACAAGCCCCGGATCATTGTCCTCGGCAAACCAACTGGGCGCGGCGAGATCGGGCTTGCGGTTGACCCCGCCGCCGCCGGGCATCAGCCCCGAGGGGCCAAGCCCGTGGGAGGCCGCGCCAATCCATTCGCCCGCCGTGGTGACAGAGCCTATCGTCAAAACCTCCGGCAGCGCGTTGGCCCCTTTGATCGAGCGCCCGTTCCCCCGGTCGTAAAGGCCCGAGAACACATCCGGCGCATAAGCCCCGAAATTGCCGGCGGCGAAAACGATGTCAAAGCGCGCGGCCATGCGCGCGACAGTGCGGTTAAAGGGATGCGCCCGACCATCGGTGTAGCGTTCCTCCGCCGGCAGGCCGAGATCCCATTCCTGGATCGTGTCGGCGACGGCCCAGGCGTTCACGATCACCCAGGGCTCGTTGCAATAAGGGCCGGTTTCGGCCTCACGCTCTATCGCCTCAAAAAGATGGATCGCGTCCTCGGTAAAGCTTTCGACATCCGCGACCCGCCCCGGCAGCAGCGGCGCGTCAAAGATCCGCGCCCGCGGCGCCACACGCAGGACGTTTCGCGCAATCATATTGCCGTGCCAATCGCCGGGTTTGCCCACCACATCGACAAAGGCGCCGGGGTCCGGACGCTCTGGCTCCCGGTCGACAAAGCCGCCGCCATAGTTGAGTTCGGGGTGGATCGAGCGGAGGTACTGGCGCGACAACCCGGTATCGACGATCACGACGTTGACATTCGCCCCGGTCAGCACGGGATGCGCCTGACCGATACGCCCGTCGCTCCACCCCGCACCGATCTGGCGCATGGCGCCCGCGGCCGTGCCAAAGCGTGAGACGGGCGTTGCGGCCGGGTTCCAACTGGTCTTCGGGATCGGGATGGAGGCGGAGGCAAGCGACAGGCTGCTTTCCACCGCGCCGGCCTCGGCCGCGTCGTCGGGCGCGGGCTTTGCGGGCAATTGCCGCCCCGCGCCGCCGGCCCGGTCCGGGCTGCGCCGGGGCCGCGCCGCTGTCCGCGCGCTGGCTTCGATCAGCGTGACGAGATCGGCCTTGTCGAGCAGCGTCGGCAGCACCTCCATCACGCTTTGGTCCGGACGGACAAAGCCCCAACCCGGCGCCCGCTCCTCCTTCGGCACCGGCGTGCACGCAGCGCAGGCGGCCAGCGCCTCGGCAGCCACACCGGCCCCGCGCCGGGCCAGCAACTGGCGCACAGAAGCGGTCAACGCGATTTCCTTGCGCAAGGTTTTGCGAACCGACATCCCGTCCCTCCCCATTGAAGTGCCGACACAGTGACCACAGGGCACCCGCACTTCAGTGCAGATTGTCACTGCCAGCGACGGCGGCGCCCGTATAGCCAAAAAAAGGCTGACAGGGCAAAGCCGCTATCCCTATAGTGTGCGCGATGGGGTCCCTCGGAAATGTCGCAAAGTCGAATATCACCGGCTGAAACGGATGTTGCGACCGGGGCAAATGTGGATGCCGTCCGGCAGCTGACATGCGTTGTCTTCGCGGATATGGCCGGATACTCGGCGCTGACCTCGCGAGATGAGGCTGGAACCCACCGGATGTGGATGGGCTTTGTCAACGCGGTGGTGCGGCCAAAGACGGTTGCGCACCAAGGGACCCTGATCCGCACCTTCGGCGACGGCATCCTGCTTCGGTTCGAAAGCGCCTCGGCTGCCGTGCAATGGGCGCTTGAAGTGCAGGACGTGATCAAATCCGCCCGGGGCGATGCGATCAACGCCTTCCCGGGCCTCGCGCTGCGCATCGCCGTCCATATCTGCGAGGCGATTTCGGACGGCACCGACATCTATGGCGACGGTGTCAACATTACCAAACGGCTGCAGGACAGCACCTCGCCCGACGGTATCATCGTGTCTGAGGAGTTGTATCACGCGGTGCGCAAAAGCCTGGGGCTAGAGGTGCGCAATCTTGGGTTTCTGAACCTCAAGAACATCGCCGATCCGGTGCGCGCCTATGAGGTGATCCAGCGCGCGGCCCTTCCCGCCGCCGGACTGCCATCGCTGAGCACCGATTTGCCCTCTATCGCCGTTTTGCCGTTGCAGAACCTCGGCGGCGATCCCGATGACAGCTATTTTTCCGATGGCGTGGTTGAGGACATCATCGTCTCGCTGTCGGCCCTGAAAGAGCTTTTCGTGATTGCCCGCGCCTCCGCCCTGGCCTTCGGCACGGGGCCGACCGACCCGCGGGAGGTGGGGCGGATCCTGGGCGTGCGCTATGTTCTGCAGGGGACGCTGCGCCGGTCGAACACGCGGATCCGGGTTTCGACCACACTTTCGGACACCCATACCGGGGAAACGTTACATTCGGAACGAAGTGAGTTTTCCCACAGCGACCTTTTTGAAGCACAGGACAGGATCGTCGAACGTGTCGTATCCCGTATTGCCCCGAACGTTCGAGCATCTGAAAGAACACGCGCCTTGCGAAAGCCCCCCGACAATTTTACGGCCTACGACAATTGTCTGAAGGCGTTGGACCTTATGGCCTCGCTCGACAAGGCGCGCTTTGACGAGGCGCTGACGCATTTGGATCGGGCCATCGATCTCGACCCCAATTTCGTGATGCCGGTGGCCTATGCCGCGCGTTGGCACTGCATCTATATCGGCCAGGGTTGGGCAGAGGATCGCGCGGCGCTGACGGCGCGCGCGCGCGATTATGCCAGCCGGGCGGTCAATCTCGACCGGCAAAATGCCTTGGCCCTGGCGGCCTATGGGCATGTGAAATCCTATCTTGAGCGCGACTACGACAGCGCCATCGTGTTTCTGGACCGCGCGCGGGAGCTGGCGCCAAGCCACGCGCTGGCCTGGATCAATTCCGCCGCCGCACTGTCCTATGTCGGGCGCGCGGAAGAGGCGCTGACCCATGCCGAATACGCCGTCCGCCTCTCGCCGCATGACCCTGACATCTACATGTACTACGACGTCTTGTCGGGCGTGTACTATTGGAACGGGCGCTATGCCGAAGGGTTGCTTTGGGCCAGCCAGGCGCGGGCGCTGAACGGGTCTTACACCTCGAATCTCCGCCAGATGATCGTCAATCACGCAGCCCTTGGCCAAGCGCGCGAAGCCCAGCAAGCGGCGGCGGAGTTGATGCGTCTGGACCCCGAGTTTCGCGTGTCGGTCTACGGGCGCGACCATTGTCCGTTCCAGCGCGACGAGGCGCGGGAGCAGTTTCTCAGTCACCTTATCGAGGCCGGTCTTCCGGAGTAAACAAAAGGGGATCAGGCATGGCAATCAAGCCGTCCAACTACTCAAACTATTCAAACTACTCGAATTATTCCAACTATTCCAATTATTCGAACTATTCAAACTACAGCGCCGCGGGTGGTGGCGGTGGCGGTGCCCGGGGGCTTGGCGGCACGCCGAATATCGCTCCTGCCAATTCCGGCGCTCCGCGCGGGGATCATTATTGGCATGTGAACGAGTGGCCGCATGCCAACCCGATGGCCTTTGACGGGCCCGGGATGGATGCCGGGCCGGTCCGGCTGCACGCGCTTTACGGCACCGCGACACCGCCGCCGCACACCATGCGGTTTTGGTCCCCGCTGAATTTTGCCGACAGTTTGGTCGCGGATTTTGTGCGCGCGTTCGACTGGTCCATCGATCTGCGCCCCGCCTGGGCCAAGGATCCAGCCGCGCCAGAGGATGTGACCAAGACCAATTGGTTTTGCGCCGAGACCACCGCCGAGATTGTGGAGTTGACCCGCCTGATAGAGTATCGCCCCGGGATGATGGCCGAGGGCCTTGCGCAGATCGGTACGCTTGAGGATTATTTCAGCGGCATCCTGACGTTTAACGCCTCGACCCACCCGGCCACCAACAGGCTGATGTGGATCGGGTTTCAAATTGCGACCGTCGCGGTCAAGCATTTCAAGCGGATCTACGCGCGCCCGCGTCCCAGCCAGATCTCACCGGCCTTGATGCCCCCGGTCGATCCCCCATCCCATGCCGCGTTTCCCAGCGGGCATGCGACGCAGTCTTATCTGACCGCGGCGCTTTTGCGCCGGGTGATGCCGGCGCTGGCCGAGACCCATCACGATGTTTGGGACGGGGGAAAGCGGCCCGATCTGGTGCGCGACCCGCTGGCCGATATGGCTGACCGCATCGCCCGCAATCGAGAGGTGATGGGCCTTCACTATCGCAGCGACAGCGAGGCCGGTGCAGCACTGGCCGGGGCGATCGACCAAACGCTGGGCGGCTGGGACCTTCTCGACGATCTGTGGACGTCTGCGCATCAGGAATGGGGCACCGGCCCCGATAAGGCGGCGGAGGGGGCTGCGGACGGGGCTGCGGACGGGGCGTAGCGCGCCCCGGCCAACCGATTGAGAGGATTTTCGGTCAAGGCAGATCAGCCTTCATCAGAAAACTGATCTTGAGACTGCGATTTCTGATCCAATGTGAACGGAAATTGCCCTAGCGGTTGCTTTTGCCGGTCGAGCGGCTGACGGTGTTGCGCAGCCAGAACTCGATCATCATGCCGATCACCAGCCCCACACCGACGACCATCAGCGGGTAGGTGATGCTGGTGACATGGGGCGTGTAGTTCACAAACATCGCGCCCCGCATCTGGTCGATGGTGTGAAACAGCGGGTTCCAGGCAAAGAACGGCAGCGCGTAGACCGGAATTGTGTTGGCGACGAAGAACTTCCCGCTCGTGATCATATTGGCGCGCTGGTAAAATGTAGAGATAATGCTGACCTATTTCGGCGCAAAAGGCTTCATCGACATCAGCACCAAGCCGATGACAACGCCGCTGGCCCACGCCAGGAAAAAGGGCAAAAGCAGCCCGGCGGGATCATGGATCTTGACCGATCCGCGAAAGAGGTAAAGCCCAAGCAGCACGATCAGAACCGCCAGAATGTGCAGGTAAAGCGTCGCCAGCGTCGCCGCCGCAATGGCCAAAATAGGCTTCATCGGGGCATGTTGCTGCAAGGGTCCGACAAAGCTGTTGGACCCGACGACCTTCGAGACGCCGGAATTGTGCAGAAAAAACAGCAAAAATCCGCTGAGGAGATACAGCATCGAATCGCCCCGAATGGGTGAGGCACGGATCCCCGCGATGTCGAATGCGATGTAGAAAACCATGATCATCGACAACGTCTTTGCCACCGCCATAACGATGCCCAGCACCGGATGACCACCGCTATCGCTGCGCACTTCGCGCACGATGCAGTAGAAAAGCAGGTCGATGAAGTTGAAGGCGCCCACCAGGATGGACGTCCGGTTTCTCGGGGCGCTCACCAAAGCTCCTTCCCGGTTCCGTCACCGCCGTAACATATGCTTTCCTCTTTTCGGGTGCAATTCCCCTGACGGACGCGGTAAAACGCCGCCGACTTTGTAAGGAGAGCCGTTGTGGACACAGGCAACCTGATGACCGAACTGCGCCGCTTGGCGCTGGAAGCCGGGGCGGAGATCATGGCGATCTACAACGCGGACGATTTCGATGTGGAGAAGAAGGGCGACGACAGCCCCGTGACGGTCGCAGATCTGGCCGCCGATAAGCTGATCCACGCGGGATTGACCGCGGCCTTCCCCGACATCCCCATCGTGACCGAAGAACAGGCCGACAGCCATACGCTTAGCGCATCGCGGTTTTTGATCGTCGACCCGCTGGACGGGACGAAGGAGTTTATCAAGCGCCGGGGCGATTTTACCGTCAACATCGCGCTGGTCGAGGACGGGACCCCGATCCGGGGCGTGGTCTACGCCCCCGCGAAGGCGCGGCTTTTCTACACCGACGCCGACGGCTTCGCGGTCGAGGAAACGGGCCCCTTCGACCTCTCCTCTCCCGGCGCGACGACACCGATGCGGGTTGGCGCGTCGGACAATGCGGCGCTGGTCGTGGTCGCGTCAAAATCGCACCGCGATGCGGCGACGGACGACTACATCAACAAATACAGCGTCGCGTCGTCGACCTCCGCCGGCTCATCGCTCAAGTTCTGCCTGGTCGCAGCGGGGGAGGCGGATCTTTACCCGCGTCTTGGCCGCACGATGGAGTGGGACACCGCGGCCGGCGACGCGGTGCTGCGCGGCGCGGGCGGCAAGGTGGTGCGGTTCGATGACCATACGCCGCTGACATATGGCAAAGACGGTTTCGCCAATCCGTTCTTTATCGCCTATGCCCCGGGTGTCGCGCTGAAACCGGCTTAAGAGATGCGCGTTCTCATCGTCGTTCCCGCGCGGTACGCATCGACGCGCTATCCGGGCAAACCGCTTGTTCCGCTGCGCGGGGCAGGCGGCGCGGCGGCCAGCCTGGTGGAGCGGAGTTGGCGCGCCGCCCGGGCCGTCAGCGGCGCCCACCGGGTGGTGGTGGCCACCGATGACGACCGGATCGCGGCCGAGGCCGCGCGCTTTGGCGCGGAGGTTGCGATGACGCCGGAAAGCTGCCCCAATGGCACGGCCCGCACCGCCGCCGCGCTTGCGACGCTGCGCGATCCCGCAGATATCGTCGTCAATCTCCAAGGCGACGCGCCGCTGACCCCGCCGCATTTTGTCGAAGCGCTGATCGCCGCGATGGCCGACCGGCCCGAGATCGCCGTCGCGACGCCCGTTCTGCGGTGCGACGCGGCGGCGCTTACCGGCTTTCTCGACGACCGGGCTGCGGGGCGCGTTGGCGGCACCACGGCGGTTTTTGCGGCGGATGGACAGGCGCTTTATTTTTCGAAAGAGGTGCTTCCCTACACGGGCGGCACTGTCGGCGACGCGCAGATTCCGGTTTTTCACCATGCCGGCGTCTATGCCTACCGCCCGGATGCGCTCAGCCGGTATGCGACCCTTACCGAGGGCCCGCTTGAGCGGTGGGAGGGGTTAGAGCAGCTGCGTTTTCTTGAACACGGCCTGCCTGTCCATTGCGTTGAGGTGGCGGCCACCGCGCACCCATTTTGGGAATTGAACAAACCCGTC
>ERZ1740062.1301-NODE-1301-length-10484-cov-4.129926_pt1 | contig 10484 bp, 12 predicted proteins | sample MGYA00581741_ERZ1740062 | MGnify/ENA primary metagenome ERZ1740062 (study PRJEB43018, sample SAMN04849747) | marine metagenome | isolation source: floating plastic debris | place: Pacific Ocean | collected 2008-09-01 | study: EMG produced TPA metagenomics... | reverse complement strand
GCAACAAAGCAATCACATATTTCATGAGCTCACCTCCTCGCTGTCAGCCGACGAGACGGGATCGGTGTCCCTGTCATCACCGGGAACGCGCAACACCGTTTCGAATCGCCAGATATTGTTTTCGTCGACAAACGCTTTCCAGTCGCCCTCCAGGCCAGCGAATTCACGATCCGTCGCGATGACATCACCGACCTCGACGGTATCCACACTCGCGCCGTCCAGAGCGATGAGTCCGCGAGCCGGCAGGTACAACACCCACTCGACTTGCTCTTCGGATGCGATACCGCGCACGCGGCTGGCAATGCCGACGACTTCACTGTTCTCGTTGCGCAAACGATAAACCGCCGCCAAACCGGCAAACGGTGCAAGTTCTGGAAACCACTCCGCTGAAACTGGAATCGTGACAGCCTCAGACTGGGTACCGGGCGCCTGCATCAGAATATCGTCGTCGAGATGTATTTCGAAACGCTCAAGACGCCCGCCATTGGTCACGACTTCGGTCAGTCCACGGACGCGGGACTGCTCCAGAAATGGCGCCATGTACGCGAGTGTCAGGGAGCCGATCAGCCCGCCCAGAAATCCAATGAGTATCGTCAGTCGCACAGCATTCAAACCCTGCAATTTGCCTGCTATGCAGTGTAGGCGCTCACGCTGTGACTCAGTATTCGATTATGGTAAATCTGTGACGCAGTTACCAAAAAGCGCTGCCGGATTGTGACAGAACGCATTAGTCGAGGCGGAAATAGTCCGCCAGGTAGCCCTCGAAACTGCCGGTATCCTCAGACTCTACACGCTGTTGTTTTTGTAGCGATTCACTCGCCTCCCGATGCATCGCACGCGCCAGCTGCTCAGGCATCGGCGGCAGACCGGCAAAATACGCCGCGTGATCCCGTGCTTGCTGCATCGCATAGGCGTGGTAAGGCAAGCCACTGTCACGCATTTCCCGTAATACTCGAGCAGACGGCGTGACATCAGCATCCTCGATCAACGGTGTCATCGCATCGGCCGCCGTCTGATAGCGAGGATCCTCCTCGCTGAGCCATGTCGCGACAGCGCTGACCCCTTCGTGAACCTCGCGCGCCCAATCTTGTAGCAGGACACTGCGGCCGCGGCGGCGCAACTCGAGAGCGGGTGCGCGTCCACTGTGAGCGACCAAGGCATGATTAGCTGCATGTTCTGCGAGCTCAGTCTCGTCGATCGGTGGGCTATCGAGCAGCAAGCAATATACGAGCAGTGCCTGCGTGTAGTGCATCTGCTCCAGTGTAAGGCCGACGTGCGAAAATGGATTGATGTCGAGCGAACGAATTTCGACGTATTGCACACCGCCTCGTTGTAGCGCCAGCGTCGGTCGTTCACCGCTTCGGGCGACTTGCTTGGGTCGAATCGTATTGTAGTACTCGTTCTCGATCTGCAGGATGCTCGTGTTGAGCTGGCGCCATTGACCACCGACCTGCACACCGATGCGTTCGTACGCGGCATGCGATGTCATGATTGCAGCAGTCAGATCTTCGACGTACTGCTGCACACTGTTCAGTGAAATTCGTAAACTGGATTGCGCGTTCGAGTTATAACCGAGGTCACTCATGCGCAGCGATGTGGCGTAGGGCTCGAATAACGTGTCGCTATCGAACTCGGCAAGCGCGCTCGTGCGATCCCCCAGAAAGCTCTTGCACATCACTGGAGATGCACCAAACAGGTACAAGACAATCCAGCCAACACGCCGGAAATTCCTCGCCAATGCCATGTAGGCGGCATCGCGCGCGCCTTCAAGCGGCTGGTCGTCGCCGATGCAATGCTGGTAGACGGGCCAGAACTGCTCCGCCAGCGAGAAGTTGAAGTGAATACCGGCGATCGCCTGCATCGCTCGGCCATAGCGATAACTCAAGCCGCGACGGTAAACAGTCTTCATCGTCGCGACATTGCTGTTGCCGTAGCGCGCCAGTGGGATCGACTGGTCGTTGCCGATCAGGCACGGCATGCTCGCATTCCACAGCAACTCGTCGTTGAGCTGTGCCATCGTAAACTGATGGATATCGTGCAGACAGGTCAGCGCTTGTTCCGGTGCGTCATAAGCCGGTGTCACAAACTCGAGCAACGCTTCGGAGAAATCGGTGGTAATAAAACGATTGGTGAGCGCCGAACCGAGCGCGATCGGGTGACCCGTGCTTGCGATAAAGCCATCCGGACCAACACGCAGAGACTCCTTCTCGATACCGGTCAATGCGCCAGCGGCAGCATTGCGATCGGAGGAAACCAGCGCCGACAATCGATTTTCAAACGCTGCAGTCATTGCAGGCCTTTACGCTCAAACGTCAATTGTAGGCGCGTTGTCCGAGGGTCGCCACTGTTCACAGCCGTTGGATTTGGCGAAGCGGGCCGCGGGCGGTGGCGCTTGCGACGACTCTGCCGAGAATCCTCTCTCGTCGCTCGCTGCTTTGGCGAGCGACTGGCACCCAGTGTGGTCGATTGGTGGGAACGAATTGATGGACGTGCCAACCACGTCACAAATATTCCTGTGAACTGGCGTTATGCTAAATACACTGCAACGGGAGATCAGAGACATGGCAGGTTTTGGCAAGCGCCGGGTACGCGATACCGCAACAGGACCGACGACAATCATCGCTGAAGGCTGCTGCCTGAACGGCAGTCTGTCCGGGGATAACGACTTTTTACTAAGCGGCACCGTCATGGGTGACAGCGATTTGGCTGGCGTCGTGACGATTACACCCAGCGGCAAGTGGTCTGGCACGCTAAAGGCCGGCAACGTTATCGTTTCCGGTCGTGTGGACGGCGATGTCATCGCCCGAGGCAAGATCGAGATCACGTCGACGGCACGTATCAAAGGCACGGTCACGGGCGATATGATCGCCGTCGCGGAAGGTGCGGTGATTGACGGCGATATGAAAATAATCGGTAAAGATGCGTCGGATCATTTCGTCGAAAAGCGAAGCGACGACAAACTAATTCAGGAACATAAAAAAGCAAGCTAAACAATAGTTTGCTCTCTCCCGTAACGCCTCCGCACGCTCTGCGTCGGAGGCGTTGTCTATATAATGTTAAGAAAACTAAAGAAACAGCGCTAGACGCTTCGACCCACATTCGTCAATATGCCCAGTAAGGCGAAACCGGCCATGGAATAACAATAACAACCGGCAAGGCGACAAGAATGGGCGTGACGGACCTTACGCAATACGCAGTCGGCGGACTCCGCTGATGCGCCTGCTACCGCAGGCACTCGCACCAAGGCTCTTCTTTGGTGCGCTGATGGTCACTTTGGCCATGGTTTGTGCTGCGATTCTCATTCTCTACGCCAACACCAACAGCATCATCGACCGGTTCCTGAACGACAGTATCGATTCCCGCCGCCAGACACTAACGCAGCAATTCGACGTGCGGGCTAATCAGGCGACGTTATCGCTGGAGCGCGAGATTGACGGATTGCTGCGAGACGATCGCATCAACGATGTGCAACGCTCCATTGACGAGTCCGTTGGAGATTTGCCACAACTGGACGCCGCCTTTGTATTCGATCGACAAAACCAGCTTGTCGCCGGCACCAGCAATCGGTCGCCATCACCGGTCAGCGATGCTGCGGCTACCTGGACCGACAATCGTCTGACGGTCCGACGTGACATTCTGCTCGGCAGTCGTGACCTCGGAGAACTGCAACTCGATTTCTCGCTCGCGAGCCTGAACCAACAAGTCGCCAATTTCGCCGCGCGTCAGCAACAGACCCGGCTTGCCTGGCGACAACGCGCGACACTATGGACCATCGGTGTGTCCCTATTGGTCGCATTGATCTGTGGCGCGGCGAGCTGGATTGCTGCACGTCGTCTGGTCGATCCTATCGGGGCGATCACGCGGCAGGCGAAGCGACTGCAAGCCGGCGACTATGGCGAGCCGCTCGAGGTCGATCGCGATGACGAGCTTGGCACGCTCGCGCATTCGTTTAATGCAATGCGAGACCAACTGCGTCAGACCACGATATCGCGAGACTATGTCGACAACGTGTTGGCCAGCATGAGCGATGCGATCATCGTGACAAGCAATGAAGGACTCATCACTCACTGTAATGCGGCGACCATCAATCTAACGGGTTTTACCGAGACCGCATTGCTTGGCATGACCATCGACGAACTCATCGACGATAGCGACAAAACGCAGTTCGCCAGGATAACCCCCGGCATGCAACCACGCGACGCACAAATGCTGACCCATAGCGGCGAAACCGTACCGGTAGCGTGGACCATGTCGATCATCAAGACCGACGACCCCTTGCTCGCCGGGCGCATCTACTCGGCGCAGAATGTCAGCGAGCGCAAACGATCAGAGGAGCGCATTCGATACCTGGCGCGTATGGATCCGCTGACCAAAGTGCCGAACCGTATGCAGTTTCAACACCTGCTACAGCGCGCGATCGCTAAGGCGCGGCGTAATGGCACGGTGCTCGCCCTGTTCTATCTCGATATCGACCAATTCAAAGACATCAACGATACGTTTGGTCACCTGGCGGGGGACACGACACTCGAGACGATGGCGCGGTGCATGAAAGAAGGACTCCCTGAAGGCGCAACCATCGGCCGCCTCGCTGGTGATGAATTCGCGGCGTTCGTCGACAACCTGCCGCTGGTCGACGACATGCAGGAAAGCCTGCGCGGCACCGGTCGCGCGCTGCTCGCTGACATCGCAGAACCGTTCATGGTGCAAACCAACGAGGTCTACATGACAGCAAGTCTAGGTATCGCGCTATACCCGGACGATGCCGACAACGTCATCGACCTGCTACGCAATGCCGATGCCGCGTTGTACTCGGCCAAAAAGGCGGGCGGTAACAGACTATCGTTCTATGACAGCGCGATGAACGATGCTGCGGTCGAACGTCTGATGCTGAAGAGCCGGTTGCGACGGAGCTTCGAGCGCGATGAGCTGTTGCTCAATTATCAGCCTAAGTACGACCTTAAGAGTGGCCAGATCGCTGGTGCTGAAGCCCTGGTGCGATGGGATCTTCCAGACCATGGCCGTATTCAGCCGAATGATTTCATACCGTTGGCAGAACAGACGAATCTGATCATCGAAATCGGTGAATGGGTGATCGAACGGGTTTGTAGAGACATTGCGGATTGGCACCAACGCGTTGGTGACTGCGGACGTATCGCGATCAACCTGTCGCTGAAACAGCTGCGTCAGCGCAACTTTTTCAATCGCATCAATCGTATCTTCCAGCGCTACGACATCAAGCCGTCCGATATCGAGTTTGAGATCACAGAAACGACTCTGATGGAAGATATCCCGCGTACTGTAGCCGTGCTGGATAAGCTGCGCGCTTACGGTCTTGAGTTGGCCATTGACGACTTCGGCACCGGGTACTCATCGCTGAGTGCGCTACAGCTATTCCCGATCAAGACGCTCAAGATCGACCGATCCTTTGTGACCAACGTGGCGACTGACGACAACGATGCTGCGATCGTGTCCGCCATCGTCGATATGAGCCGTAACCTGCGACTCGAAGTGGTCGCGGAAGGGGTCGAGAACGAGGCCCAGCTGAAATTGCTGCGTTCGCTAAAATGCGATTTCGGTCAGGGCATGCTGTTCGGGGAGCCGATGGATGCCGACGATTTTGCGATCCGGCTCAGCGCCCAGCAAGACGGTACCGATCAGCATCGCGCACTGTTCGGCTAAGCTGCATACGGTCTTTTTTAATCATTTTCGGTTCTGCGATTGCAGGATCGGTTAGAAATCAGCTGCTATTGCTTATATCATGAGCGCATCAATCGCAGGGGATAGCGAGGCGCGGCTTGAGCGTCCGTGCCGCTTGCGCACGGAGATTACCGATGAAAATTTTGAACGCCCTTCTCATATTGTCCGGACTGTTGCTCGTGTCCACAGCGGCACAAGCTGCCTGTAATTACCCATCCAAGGTGCCCGTGCCGAATGGCAGCGAGGCGTCGCAGGAAGAAATGGTAGCGGGCCAGAAGGCAGTCAAGAATTACATGAACTCGATGAACGAGTACCTGGACTGCATTGAGGCCGAAGCCAAAGCCGCGGCGAGCGCAGATGAGGCGCCCGAGATCACAGAGCAGCGCAACACGTTGATGACGAAACGCTACAACGCGGCGGTCACCGAAATGGAAACGCTAGCTGCTGACTTCAATGTGCAGGTGCGCGCTTACAAGGCACGCTCCGAGTAGGCGATCGCCTGGCGCGTTATAGGTTATCGATCTCGCGCTTCAGACTGTAACCACTATCTGTGACGATGCGCTCGAGCACGACGATACGGTGCTCGAGGCTTTCAATGATTCTGATCACTTCGTCGTTTCCCGCAGAGTCGGCGCCGGCATCGCGGCATTTTGCACGCGAGTCGATGTAGTGGGTCACGATGCTGTAGATACAGCCAATGAACACAATGGCAACGACCATACTGAACGGGTTACTCGGAAACATTAACGCACTCCCTTTTTAGTGTTTGTCATCGTAATCTGTCATGCACGCGCGCGTGTTATAGATCACGTATTTTTCGGTCGAGATCGAATCGGGGTGATGTCACAACGCGCTCCATCTTTGCCAAACGTGCATCCAGGCGCAGCAAACTGCGCTTTACGTCGGTCACCGTAGCGGACGGCGAAGAACGCAGATGCGTCCTGAACTTACGGCGTGGCTCCTCAACGACCGGCGCATTGTCTCGCGCCGGTACCAGGAACACGATGCCTAAGTACAAGATGATGACGGGCGGCGGCGCGACCAGCAAGGCGATGACAGCCAAGATCCGCGTGACGGTTAAGTCGAAACCGAAATAGTCCGCCACCCCCGCGCAAACGCCGGCGATCTTACGGTTGCTGCGGTCGCGATAAAACCTTCGAAAGTTATTGTTGCTCATGCGGTTAGTAGCTCCTCGGACTGCGCCAAAAGTCTCGCTCGCGCTCCGGATCGGTGGGCGCCAACGGTCGGTCGCTGAGCAGCGCTGCGGCAAGTCCATAAGCGACGGCCGTCAGCAGCGTAAAGAAGATGAAGCCAAGCGCGAACAGGATTCGGACGACAGAGACATCGATGGCAAATCGATCGGCCAGACCAGCGGCCACGCCGAACAGCCAACCGTTCTCGCGATCCAGGTACAACCCGCTCAGGTAACGACGATAGTCGTGTCTCATGTCTTGTTCCTCCAATCCGGTGATTCCAGGTCCAGAATTTCTTCGAGCACTTGCACCCGCGTCTCGATTTTCTGGGCAATATCCCAAACCTCTTCGATTAACGACTCATCCGAATGCGTCAATTCTCTTGATGCTTTCCATTTGGTGACGAAGTGCAAAATGATCGCCAGTGGCAGCGCAATCGTCAGAAACAGAATGCACAGTACAAATACGTAGTCGCTCATCAGTGCTGCTGACCCTCCCGTTCAGCGAGACGTGCTTTCAATCGCTCAAAATCGTCTCGGATACTCTCTTCGGCTTCCAAGTTTGCGAACTCGTGGTCCAGATCCTTTGGCGTACCGAGATCGTAGGCTTCCACGCGGCTCTCAACGTCTTCCATACGGCGCTGGTACTGCTCGAAACGCGTTAACGCATCGTCCACTTTGTAACTGTGCGTCAGGTTGCGCGCCTTAAGACGCTTGCTCGCCGTTGCGTGTCGTGACAACAGCGATTGCTGGCGTAACTTGGCGTCTTTCAGTTTGGCCTCAAGCCGAGCGATGTCATCGTTCAACTTACCTAGCCCCTCTTCAACCGCTTGATACTCCTCGCGGATCGACTGTGCGGCCTGGTCGGCATTGTTCTTTTCGATCAGCGCCGCCTTAGCGAGATCCTCGCGACCTTTGGTCAGCGCAAGCTCCGCTTTCGCTTCCCATTCAACAACATCGCGCTCCAATGCTTCAAGCTTACGGTTCAGGAGTTTCTTGTCCGCGATCGAACGTGCGGCGGCCGAACGTACTTCTACCAATGTGTCTTCCATCTCCTGAATCATCAGGCGAACGATCTTCTCCGGATCCTCCGCTTTCTCAAGAATGGCGTTGATATTCGAATTAACGATGTCGCTAAAGCGAGAAAAGATACCCATAGTCAGTGCCTCAAAAATAGATCGGTCTCATTCAGATAAGAGCAGGAAGCATGCCAACTTGAAGAAAATCAATAAACCATTGTTTTTATTATATTTATAGTTCCATCAATTTAATAAAGTTCATTTAGAAATTAGTATTTTCTACTAATCTTTTCTATTTTTTGTATTTTTATAGTATTTTTTGCTAATGCAGAACATTCAGCTCATTGGTGAGTCGCCCGTTTTTCTCGCAATGCTCGATCATGTGTCACGCGCGGCGCTTGTGGCGAGGCCCGTTCTGGTAATTGGCGAGCGCGGCACGGGCAAGGAATTAATCGCCGGCCGGCTGCACTTTTTGTCCGAACGCTGGGAACAGCCGCTGATCAAAGTGAATTGCGCGGCGTTGACCGAGAGCATCCTCGAGTCCGAGTTATTCGGTCACGAAGCCGGCGCGTTTACTGGCGCCAACCGGCAGCACCTGGGGCATTTCGAGCGCGCCGACGGCGGCACGCTGATCCTGGATGAACTCGGCACCGTATCGATGCGTGTGCAGGAGAAAATTCTGCGCGTGATCGAATATGGCGAGTTCGAAAGAGTTGGCGGCAGTGAAACGCTGAATGTCGACGTACGCCTGGTGGCTGCGACCAACGAAGATTTGCCAGCCCGCGTCAACAAAGGGACGTTCCGCGCGGATCTGCTCGATCGGTTGGCCTTTGATGTCATCACGGTGCCGCCGCTACGTGAACGGGCTGAGGACATTCTGCCGCTAGCACATAGCTTCGCTGTCAACATGTGCGCTGAGCTTCGTCGCGACCATTTTCCGGGGTTTCACTCACGGGCCGCGTCAACACTGCTGCAGCACTCGTGGCCCGGCAACGTCCGTGAACTTAAGAATGCCGTCGAGCGCTCGGTCTATCGTCAGGAAGACAGCGAAGAACTGGTCGATGACATCATCTTCGATGCTTTCGACTCACCATTCCGACTGGTCAGTGAGCCGCCGACACCCGCGAGCACCGTTGCGCCGCAACCCGGCAAAGCCCTGCTGTTACCGTGCAATCTGAAACGCGAACGCGACGCGTTCGAGCGTCGCTATGTCGAGCAAGCGCTGGAGCGCGCCAACTTCAATCAGAAAACAGCAGCCGGCCTGCTGGCGCTTTCATACCACCAGTTTCGATCAAGAATGAAGAAGCTGAATGTCAGCGCCAAACCGGATGCGAACACACGACTTGATGCGCGACGACGTGAAGCTCAGGTGCGGAAACGGCGAAAATAGATCGCGCCAGCCAATAGCGCAGCAGCCACCGCGAAACCGCCCCACAAGGCCGGAGTCGTCAGAAACTGCACCGGCGCCACCAGTTCCAGTACATTGACTTCGCCACGTGTGAGTAACTCGACCAGCTCATTGTCATCGACCTGACTGATATCAAACCCACTCGGTGCGGTGAACGCAGCGGGTACGCCGGCACTGAAACGATGACCGATCATATTCAGAATCGTGCCCTGGCGGAGCACAATACCCTCGAGCATGATCAATACAATCCACGGCACAAACACCCAGATCAATACCGAGCGTTTGGCGAATGCCGAGCAGAATAGGAACCACGCGATGACCGGCGCAAACCACAACGAGCCTGCCAATAGGAAATACCCAAACAGTACCCAGGTTTGCACAAACGGCAGTGGCCCCAACAGCAACTCCACCGGGTTGCCGCTGCCCAGCAGAATTGCGATAGAAGCAAGCGCGAGCAGAATGACCTGTGTCACCAACATCACGAGCATCGTGACGACCGGCGCAGCGATGACCGCGGTCAGGAATTTCGAGATGACCGTCTCAGTATCAGTGACGGGCAGAGACCGCCAGAACAAGATGCTGCGGTCTTGGCGCTCGGCGTACAGCGCATCGATGCTGTAGAAAAAAATGACGGCAACCAACGCCAGGTTGAGCATGCCAAACGGCACACCGACCAGTGCAGCACCGCCAGCCAGTGATGCCGGAGCGCCGGTCAATTCCAACGCAGCGACTGCAGCATTGAACGACGAGCCCGTAAACACCATGACGAAGAACGATAAGATGAATCCGAACACGATCAATGCAGCGACGACGAACGGCGTCACATACAACGCCTTGTGCTCCCAAAGCTCGCGGCGCAACAACATCGGCATCTGCTGGATCATGCGGCACGCTCCCTCGAAATTCTCGCCACAAACAAATCGGCCAACCCTGGTGTGCGCACCTCGCCAAGCTCCTTCAAACGGTCTCTGGGCGTGCCCGCGAACGTAAATACGGTTTGACCAAATACGCTGCGCTCTGCAATCGGTGTCAAAGCGCGTGCAGCGGCGGCGTGTTCGGCGGTCGCCATCAACTCGGTGTACTGCTCGCCGATCGACTCCAGTGACTCATTGAGCACGAGCTTGCCATCGTCGATGAACATGACATCGGTCAGGATATTCTCGACGAT
>ERZ1740062.1299-NODE-1299-length-10490-cov-3.885194_pt1 | contig 10490 bp, 15 predicted proteins | sample MGYA00581741_ERZ1740062 | MGnify/ENA primary metagenome ERZ1740062 (study PRJEB43018, sample SAMN04849747) | marine metagenome | isolation source: floating plastic debris | place: Pacific Ocean | collected 2008-09-01 | study: EMG produced TPA metagenomics... | reverse complement strand
CTAAGAGATGGCAGCTCGTACATCGTATCCAGCAGCACGTTCTCTAAAATCGTACGCAAACCGCGCGCCCCGGTTTTACGCTCCATCGCTTTTCTCGCAACAGCGCGCAGGGCATCCTGGCGAAACTCGAGTTCCACACCTTCCATGTCGAACAGCTTACGATATTGTTTTGTCAATGCGTTGCGCGGCTCTTCGAGAATCGTGACCAGCGCGTCCTCGTCCAGCTCTTCGAGTGTCGCAACGACTGGCAAGCGGCCGACGAATTCAGGGATCAAGCCGAAACGGATCAGGTCCTCTGGCTCCACGTCGTGGAGCAGCTCGCCGATCGCACCGTCTTCATCCTTGTTCTTGACCTCGGCGACGAAGCCGATACCGCTTTTCGTCGAACGGTCACGAATGATCTTTTCCAGCCCAGCAAACGCACCGCCACAAATAAACAGTATGTTGGACGTATCGACCTGCAGAAACTCTTGCTGCGGGTGTTTGCGACCGCCCTGCGGCGGCACAGAGGCCACCGTGCCTTCGATCAGCTTCAGCAGTGCTTGCTGTACGCCTTCGCCAGACACATCACGGGTAATGGATGGGTTATCTGACTTACGAGAAATTTTGTCGATCTCATCGATATAAACGATACCCGTCTGTGCTTTTTCGACGTCGTAATCGCACTTCTGCAACAGCTTCTGGATGATGTTCTCGACATCTTCGCCGACGTAGCCGGCTTCCGTTAGTGTCGTTGCGTCGGCAATGGTGAACGGGACGTTCAGTAACCGAGCCAACGTCTCCGCCAGCAAGGTCTTGCCGCAGCCCGTCGGGCCGACCAGGAGAATATTACTCTTGGCCAGTTCAACGTCGTCTTTACCATTGTCCGACGCCTTGCTCTCAAGCCGCTTGTAGTGATTGTAGACAGCAACAGACAACACACGTTTGGCGCGCGCCTGACCAATGACATAGTCGTCCAACGTCTGGTTGATCTCAGCGGGCTTCGGCAGCTTGTGATGGCCCAACTCGCTGGCATCTTCAAGCTCTTCGCGAATGATGTCGTTGCAGAGCTCAACACACTCGTCACAGATGAACACCGACGGTCCCGCAATCAGTTTGCGTACTTCGTGCTGGCTCTTGCCGCAAAATGAGCAGTAAAGCAGTTTACTGTCGTCGCCTTTGCCGCGTTTCTCGTCTGTCATCCTGATTCCCTAATCGTCTCGATCGTTATGCCCTACCCAGTTCGACCCGGGCAACACGCGAGTTGTTCCACCGGATATATACCATGCCCGGAGATGCCGCCGCAAAAAGATTGCGCCAAGCCGCGACGCTTGTCACATCTGCGTCGATCTTTACTCAGATGGTGCCGCTGGCCGCGATTCCAAGACGGTATCGATCAAACCGTATTCCTGAGCTTTTTCGCTGCTCATGAAGTTGTCGCGTTCCGTATCGTGCTGGATCTTGTCAAATGGCTGTCCTGTATGCTTTGCCATGATCTCGTTCAGCCGTTTCTTCATGTCGAGAATTTCCCGCGCATGAATATCGATATCGGTAGCCTGCCCCTGGAAACCGGCACTCGGTTGGTGGATCATCACGCGAGAGTGAGGTAACGCATAGCGTTTGCCCGCTGCGCCACCCGACAACAGCAACGCGCCCATGCTTGCGGCCTGGCCGACGCAGATGGTGCTGACATCACACTTGATGAATTGCATCGTGTCGTAAATCGCCAGCCCAGCAGTCACTGCCCCGCCTGGCGAATTGATATAGAAATGAATGTCTTTATCGGGATTTTCCGACTCAAGAAACAGTAGCTGTGCCACGATCAGGTTGGCCATGTGATCTTCGACAGGGCCGACCATAAATAACACGCGCTCTTTCAACAAGCGCGAATAGATGTCGTACGAACGCTCGCCGCGCGCGGTCTGTTCGACAACCATCGGGACCAGGTTCAGCGCTGTAGGTTGGTTTTCCAACGTCAATCTCCAATACCTTTAATTCTAGGCTCGACTATACCGTGTGTGAGCGGCAGGAAGAAGCCCGACTTGAGTCGTCATGGGCAGCTATTGAGCATCCATATAGGCCTTAAACGCTATAGGCTTACTCGTTTCACTGCCTTTCGCGCGCAGGGCCTCAATCGCCTGATCCTCGAGCACCATTGGCTCGATTTGCTGAACAAACTGAGGTTGCTGCAAGTAGTTCTGTATCAGTTCATCGTCGCCGTCGTAGCCGGCAAACAACTCGCGCATCTTGTCCTCAAGACGGCTTCGGTCCAGCGTGATGTTCTCACTCGACAAAAATTCCTGCATCAACAGGCCAACCTGCACGCGGCGGCTGGCCCCAGGCAGAAAGTTGTCGATTGGCGGCGCATCGGCATGTTCTGTCACGCCCAAACGCCGCATGGCATCTTGCTGCAAAGTATGCGCTTCCTGATCGACGAGCGACTGTGGCACATCGATCGGGTTGTGTTCGATCATTTGATCGAGGATCTGTTGTTTAATGTCGGCGCGCGTCTTTGTCGCAAGCTCGGCGTGCATGTTCTTCTCGACTTCCGCGCGGAGCGTCTCCACAGAGCCATCCTCAACGCCAAACGCCTTTGCAAAATCCTCGTCGATCTCCGGCAGCTCACGCACTTGCACTTCCTTGATGACTGCCGAAAATTGGGCGGTCTTCCCTGCCAGATCTTCAGCGGGATAGTCGGTCGGATAGGCAACGTCAAACGTCTTCTCCTCGCCTGCCTTCGTGCCGTCAAGCGCGGCATCGAAATCCGGCAGCATTTGTCCGCCACCCAGCACAACCGGCACGTTTTCACCCTGGCCGTTCTCGATCGATTCACCGTCAATCTTGCCATCAAAGTCAACCAGCACCTGATCACCTTCGCCGGCCACCTTGTCGGCGGTCTTCCATTCGCCGCGCTGCTCACGAAGACTCGCCAGCATTTGATCAACATCCGCATCGGAAATGTTGACGTCGGGCACCTCGATCACAATTTTGTCGAGGCCTTGCAATGAAAATTCTGGAAATACTTCAAACGTTGCGACGTAGCTGAAATCTTGCCCGGCATCCATCTGATCGGGCTCAATGCTCGGATTACCGGCGGGTGTCAGATTTTCTTTCTGCAGTGCCTCAGCGTAACTGCTTTGCATCACCTCGGAGATCACTTCCTGACGCACCTGTGGACCGTACCGTTTGGCGATGACCTTAGCCGGCACTTTGCCGGGCCGGAAGCCCTCCAGCCGTGCTGTCTTGCCGACGCGCTTGAGGCGCTCTGCCACTTTGCTGTCGATCTGCTGGGCAGGTACCTCTACCCGCATGCGGCGCTCCAGTGCGCCACTGGCCTCTACGGAAACCAACATAAGTCTGATCCTATAACGAAATCTGCTGCTATCGCGCGCAGTTATCGCTCACCACGAGCTTGATATCACGCCGCTATAGCTGTTTATGGGAAAAATAAAGCAGTCATGGTGCGAAAGGAGAGACTCGAACTCTCACGGGTTACCCCACTGGTACCTAAATCTTTCCGCCCACATCTGTCTATTCAATGTATAAATTTGGTACCTGGGAGAGGACTCGAACCTCCACACCTCGCGGCACTAGAACCTAAATCTAGCGTGTCTACCAATTCCACCACCCAGGCATCCGTACAATTCTACCGGACAATCTCCAGTTTGACACCCTTTGTGCCGGCTGTGGTGGGTACTTCCACAGGTGGAACTAGGTGTGCTGTTGCTGTGTTGAGGCTGCTCGGGGCCAAGTGAGCGTACCGCTCTGTGGTCGTTATCGAGCTATGGCCAAGCCAATCCCGAACACGGTAGAGGTCGACGCCGGCCTGAACCTGCCGACTCGCGCAAGTGTGTCGGAGCGTGTGGAGGGTTACGACAGGATACCCGCAGAGATTCCGCAGCCGCGCAAAGCGGCGCTCACACCAGTTGACGTTCACCTTCGGCCAGTCCAGCACAAAGCTCTCACAAATCTTAACGAACGGCATGATCTGAGGAACCAAAGGTATCGCGCGGTCGCGCCCGTTCTTCGTGTCGAGAAAGGTCATCTGTCTGGTGTTGTAAGAGCCCAATCGGACAGCCTTGATGAACTCAGAGATCCGGGCGCCGGTGTATGCCAGTGAGTGGATGAGCGCGGCCATAAACTCAGCCTCAGGCCGCGGGAACAAGTTCACAGTCTCTTCGGAAAGGTGGCGTTGCTCCTCGTGGTTCACCCACCGTAGCTTCTTGCTGGTTTCTCTCTGTTTTGGGATTGGCGGCCGTGCGTCCACAAAACCCAGCTTCACAGCCTCGCCGAGAGCTTTACTGATACACGAAAGCTTGCGATTTATGGTTGCGTTGGATTCTCCCCGCTCCCGGAGCTTTTCCACATATGCATTCAACCACGCATAATCAATGTCGAGACAGTCGACATGCCCATCCTCCCGGGACATCTTGCCGATGCGATAGCGTACTTCTTTCTCGGACTTGGAGTGCTGCCAGATGCGTTCGTACGTGTCCTTCAGTGCCTCTCCAAGTGTCCAGCGAGATCCACGGCGGGACGGCTTTTTGCCCTCATTCTGTATGATGACTTTGGCCGCACGCTTGGCCTTCTCGTAGTCACGCTCTCCGGTTGAGATGCGACGGCCGTTGTAGCGAAGCTCGTAAATGCCATTTTCTGAGCGAGGCTTGAGGTTCATTTTTTCACCTTTTGCGCCAAATCGTAGATGACATTACCACCTAAAAGTATGCCTCCAACATAGAGCCATACCGTGAATGCCTGCGGTGGCATGAAGGAGGTCACTATGAGTCCAGCAAGCCAGACCCCGAGCGCACTCCAGGTGACCTGTCTCACCGAGCGCTCTCTAACTTCTCGACAAGCTTCATGCCAGCCTTTGATAGCTCTATCGACTTCCGCCGTCGATCGCTGAACAGCTCCCGGGAAGCTAGCAGCTTCTTCCCCGGCTGTTGTTTCCAATCCCAAACTCCTAACGCCGAGATTATCCGCGATGTGACAGATGCCGCTAAACCACATCTTTGTATTACATCGCTTACCTCGATCTCCTCTCCCTTGTTGTGCGCAATAGCTACGCACAAGAAGACCTGCATGTGACGAAGCGTGGTTTTTTCACCGAGAGCCTCTCCCATCAGTGTCATCGCTTTGTTCAGCGTGTTCAGTTTCAACTTGTCGCCTCCTCTTCACGGAAATCAAGAAGTGGAACTCTTCCGTGATCCTAACCGCGACCGTTATTGCCACTTTATCTTCCTTTATCAGATTTATTCTTTTCGGAAGGAAGAGTAACGACCGGCCCATATACAGCTCAATCATATTGTCAAAAACCCCTTCGATCTACCTTGGGCGTCTTCACTGCTCGCCCATATATAGTCAGCTCATCAGTACGCAGTCTTTCCGTGCTGCGCAGACCCCTTTGTTATCAGGGGTTTCGCTACGGTTGCGCCTTCCATGGCGGTCAGGGGCTCTCTGACCTAGTTAAAACCCCTTCTGCCGTGATTTGCGCAACTATCCCACCTATGGATGCAATTTAACCGTAATCAATACGACCAATTCAGGTCGAAAAGTGTTCAATCTGCTTTAGTTTTAAGAGGCCGACCAGATACGGTAACGGCGGTCAACTCAAGTATGTCTTCGTCGGTGACATTGAAGCCGTTCAAGGCCGGCGTTGCTGCTCTCCTTTGTGCCTTGTTTTGCTGGAAAGCTCGAAGTGCAGCACGTTGCTTCCAGCCGGGTATCGTCACGGCCAGCGGGTTCTCCGCAGCTTCGACGAGCTTGCTGGGTACAACGTGTTGTCTCGGGGCTATCGATGGGATATATGGGGCTGTCATTGGTGGAACCGCTCCTTTTATGGAAATGTTAGGGCCAAAGCACTGCACATGGCATAGCATCAGCAGGCGCTCTGTCTTCTTCGGTGTACCCGCCTGGCGGTAACTCGACGCCTGTGCGATAGCCGATGTACCCTCCCCAGCTAGCACTGGACGTATGGCCATAACCGCCAACAAATGCATGCTGGTTTAGGGAAACGTCGATAAGCTCGTTGTATCCATTACCTTCTTCGTCACGCGATAGGACAACAAGGTCGTTGGGGTCTGCTTGCTGTAGCAACTCAATAAGCTCATGCACTTTCATCATCATCCTCCGGTAGATAGAGCGGCATGCATTCGCCGCCAAAGTTTTCGCACCACCCGTCTACCACGCACTTAAGCTCATGCACTCTTTTTAACGAGAAATTTCTGCCATCGGTCGCGTGCCCCTCACGGCCACCCACACGCGCGTAGGCGAACGGCTTTTGCTCGATGCGGATGTCGTACAAAGGGTTTGCTGAGTAATAGCTGTGAGGGCTATTGACCCATACATTTGGGTACTTCCTCTCGCAGAACTCGAACTTGCGCCCATCCTCAATAGCCTCAGCAACCACCATCGCACGCTCAGCCAATTGTCGAGGCGTTAGGCTGCCTCCGGGGTAGTAGGTGTATTTCATCGCTAATCCTCGCAATCAATTGTGTAATAGCCATCCAGTGCTTCGAATATCTCAGAATCAAGATCAGGGAAAATTAGCCAAGATGCACAGTAGGTATCGCTGTAAGACTCCCACATCCAGTGAGCTTGATTTCTGCTGCATCGAAGCCCACGGTCAGCGAAGATTTTCACAATTCGATCAACATCAGACAGAAACCATTCGCCGGGTTCGGACCGAGCAAGTGTTATGCTTTTCACGCTTCCACCTCCACAACATCAAAGCCCTTATCTCGGACAAACTGCTCTATGTAATCTGCTGCGGCTTCTGGTGTCTGGGCGTTGTTGCAGCCGCTAAGGCTAAACATCCGCCAAGCCTCCGATTTGCTGACACCAAAATAGTTTTGAATCTCGACGGAGTTTTCTACGGTCTCCCGATCTCTGAAGAACAGATCTAAAGCCTGTAGGTCATCGCTCCACCTTATTGAGAAAACTTTCTGCAAGTCTCCCCTGCCAGCGTAATTGCCAAGCGCACATCCAGGAGTGCCACATGAATAAGTGAACTTAGTCATCGTAAACTTATCCGCATGCTCACTCTCGCGACACGCTCGGGCGACGTTCAGTAGTCTGTTGGCTTGTTGGGTGTTCATTCTGTTTCCTCTGCTTCACGTAGCGTGTAGGTTGTGTCCTTGTCTCCTCGATAGATGATCTTCACGGTACGATTGGGATCAGCTGCGGCGCACACCACATGCTCATCTAGCTGCCCCCAGACTATCGACTCGAAGGGCTGCGTAATCTCTACTAGATGGCCTTTACTCAGGGCATCAATGACGGCGGCAACACGGTCCGCAAGATCATCAGGTGTTACTTGCTTCACGCTGCGTTCTCCTCAATTGTCTCCAAGATCACCTCACGCGCTACCGGTTTACCGTCGGGATCACTCAAGACTTTCTCTGTGATACGTTGGGTGCCCCGACGGCGTGGCGGTAGGTAGACTACGTGTGCGTTTTGGAGCTTGGCTGATTTGAAGGTCTGGAGGATTGTGTTAGAGGTCATTGGGTAGCTCCACGTTGTGGATAAGGCATGCAGCCTGTAAATGCAATTCAAATGCCTGCACAAAGTCGTCACCTTCTGGTGCCGATATGTTGGCGTCGTGCGCTCGCTGTACGCGGTCGGCGAAGTCTGGGTGGCAATCCTCAGCCCACTCATGCAGATAACCTGGGAATCTCTTCAGAATTGTTGAGGCAGTGACGCTGTTTTGCATCCCTGAAGCGGAGTCAGCCGCTTCGCGATGCTCAGGCAGTACAGCAGGAGCGAAAGCGCAGCCCAGCCCCGAGTAGTAACACCGACCTCCTCGCGTGCTCGGCGCTCGTGTTTTACGGATGTGTGCAAGCGCTTCTCTGGCGAGCCGCGCGTTAGCTTCTTGTGTCTTGGTGTTCACTGTTTTCCCTCCCAAATACGTTCGGCGATGGACTTTAGTCCATGCTCATTGATGTGACTTACAGCACCAAAGACGGCGAGAAAGCACACCGACCAGATAGCTAGAATGCATACCGATATGAGTCGGTTAACTGTTCTTGTTCTCATGACTTGATGACCTCCTTGATATGTACCAGTGGGATACGGAACACGGGCTTATGCGGAAAATGTTCATGCTCATCGCATTCGAAAAGACCAGCACATCCCCACCATGCATCGCAACGATAGGTAAGCTCTTCGTCGCCCGGGTTCATGTGTTCTGGGTGGAGCTTTATGACGTCTCCGGGTTTGATGTTCATGAGTCGCCCCTTTCAAACCCACGGATATGCTTTAACGCTTCCTCTCTCGATGCGGCAGGAAACGGCCCGTATGTGGTAACAACGAAGGAAGAGCTTCGAGCCTCGAAGATGTCTTGAGGAGAGAAGTACCGCTTTACTTGTAGAGAACCATTCGAGTGCTTATAACCCCACCATTGATTTTGGACATTCACGCCACCACCTCCTACAACTCGTCGTAGATGTCGCAGATCACTCCATCAATGCTGATTGCCTGCCCCGTCGTTGCACGGCCCCAGACACTCAGCCCGTGGATGTCGTGGGAGACCATTTCGCCCTTCTCTTCGAGCTTGCGGGCTAACCAGTCGGATACGATCCAGTGTTCAAGGGCTTCGATGGTGTGAGGTTCAATTCCCTCGTTGTCGCACAGCTCTTGCGCATCAACTTCACCATCCCGGATACGGTCAAAAAGCAGGATGCGGCGCTCGTTGTCGGTGAGGTTGTCCGGCCACATTTTTAGCCAGCCCTCAACGTCAGCGATGTGCAGATAATCAACAGCGTCCAACGCAGGCTCAAGCCAGTCGTCTTTGTTCCATATCAGGCTGAGTTCATCGAGGTACAACGCCCCGTGAGCTTCAGGGTCTTGCGACAGGTTGTGTACTAGCGTCGAAGCATTGACGTGCAAATGCTGACGCACAAATCCATCAACAGCGCGTTGGTACTCGCCAGTCATGCGGATGTCTTTTGCAGGGTTCATGCTACTAACCCTCCACCGTCACCAAACAGCACCTGCTTAACAATGTAGTGCGTGTACTGGTACTGAAACCGTTCAACGATCTGGGTGACACTGAAACCACACAAGTGCAGCCTTCTACATGTCCTTCTATCTTCTGAGTTCATCTGCAATTACTCCATTTGTGGAACTATAAGTGCTGGTTCAGGTGTTCATTGGCCAGCCTCAGTAGTGACGTTACCGGAACATTTCCACTTCTGCAAGTACTTTTTGCAAAAAGATTTAACTTTCTCTCGCTCAAGGCTGCCAAGGGCTACACTGTTGGCGTGTGTTGGTACTGTGCTGGGCCTTGAGTGCAGCTATGGGTGTGACCTAGGGCTGGCCTGTGGCTCAACAGTGCAGCCTTTGGCTCGGCATCGGGCGGACTGTAGGTGCGACTACAGGTGCGGCCTGAGGTGGTGGATGTGGCTTAGCGTTAGGTGGACTTTGAGTGTGGCCACAGGTGCAGCTTTGAGCTGATGAAAAAAACATATGGCAGAGAAAAGACACGGCCACACACAGCAAAGCCCAGCCGACACAGCCCAATGACGGGCAGATCATGGGCGAGTGTGTTGCTGTATCCATCTCGCAGCCAGCAACTACAAGGGCTAGAGCCTGACTGTGTAGTTATTAATGTGTACCCCCTCCCCCTTTTTCATTTCCAGACAAGGCCATGGGGGACTTTTCGCGGGTGTGTAGCGTATATGGGCTCTCACAGATTTCTGTCAAATATTTCAGACCAAGCCTTGAGTCCACCTGCCATCCACTCAAAGCTTATCTCAAGGCTAGCTCTGAGTTCCTGCCTGTCTATTAACAGGGGTGGGATGAGTACAGAGTAGAATCCATACCCACCTACCCCTCACTTACAGACCACCCTAATGTTCAACTCAATGCTTACTTAAGGTACACATTAAGTATCTTATAGTTGCTACCTTCTGGGGCTTCGCCCTAGAGGTGGCTTTAATACCTAAGTGACTGATTCTTCGTAAATCAGTTAAAGCCGCCCAGACGCACTTCTCCACTGCTCGTGTACACCCTCCGTCGGCGTCGAGTTTTGCCACGGATTGTGTCCATGAATTTCAGCAACTCCTCGTCCTGGAGTTTCTCCTTGTGTTTCTCCTCGGCCTTCTTGGTGTCTGCCTTCACCATATTCGTGAAGTACCCCACCATTTCAGCGAGGGCATCCACACGGTCATCATGCTTGAGAGACCCGCGGTCACGCGTAAGGTGAGTCAGCTGATAGAGCCCTGAGTTGTGGTTGTGGCCGTACTCAGGGTCGATCTCCGTGTCCTTCTCAATGATGGCCTTATTGAGCACCACACGGTGCTGGTTCAGGGCAGGCTCGAGCTTATCGATGATCCGGAGTTCTTTCTGTCCAGTGACTTTGTACTCCTCGATGGTCACGGGGTAGCTTCGAGCGAACACTGGGCTGATCAGTGAGTTGAACATGCCGTCGCCCCAGTTGGACTCGATCATGCCCTTGTTCCCCTGCTCAGCCTTAGCGATCGATACCAGGGCTTCCAGTGTCGTGTCGTCGT
>ERZ1740062.1297-NODE-1297-length-10494-cov-9.069355_pt1 | contig 10494 bp, 7 predicted proteins | sample MGYA00581741_ERZ1740062 | MGnify/ENA primary metagenome ERZ1740062 (study PRJEB43018, sample SAMN04849747) | marine metagenome | isolation source: floating plastic debris | place: Pacific Ocean | collected 2008-09-01 | study: EMG produced TPA metagenomics... | reverse complement strand
ATGTTAGTGTGGCCATTTCACACCAATTTGTTCACAAGAAAATTATTTTCATCCAGAATTTTGTAAAATAAATGCTATGAAAACCTGTGATTGTGTGGAAGAACACGATCCTCACAACCAAGCAGGACCTGAATGATACTCACACATGTGCTGTATTATCGCTACTTGCCAGTGTGACAGAGCAGGGGTCATTGTTATGGAAAATCTGGCATAGTTTGACTCGAAAATTATCGTTAGATCCGAAAAATAATTATAATAATGCACTTTATTAGACTCTCTTTACAGAATACATAATACACCTATTTAGCGCACCCTCGTATCAGGTGAGGGTGGGCAAGCTAGGGTCTATGTATGGAGAGCTCACCTCCATCAGCTGCATGGGTAGTGATCAGGACTTGAACCTGTGACCTTCGGGTCACCAAGCACAAACCCTAACCACTGCACCACCCTGCTTTTTACGATGTGAATATTTTCCCTCACTCCGCTTTTCTTTTCCTCCTTTGAGGAAGTTAAAAACTCAGCGTCTCTTGATCAGGCAATCAAGATCGTTCCCAGTCAATGGTTTATATGGATAAATACCTCTTATTCTTCAAAAAACTGTCGCCAATTTTATCTTTATATCATTTTTAATTATTTTACGATCTTTGCCTCTACCAGGTAACATGGGTGCCGAGCACGAGACATACATTAACTGTGCAGATATTATGATAAGTGACGAGGGAGAGACGTATACCACAACATTAACACCTCCACTACAAAAGAGGAGACCGCTGTACAAAACAAATAAAGAGGTTTGATATCCGTAATCTAAGTGCTCAGACTTCAAATGGTGTTGATAACAGAGTGGCACAACTCCATCACTACCATAACCATAGAGTGCTCCTATGAAATGTTTGGGCTTGGATTGGTGCTTCAAAACTTCGTTACATGATTGCTTTACTTCTGTTGCAACCTAAATCTATCCGCTCTGAGGTGGCCTGGCACCAACTACTGAAATCATTTACAATCATAAATCTGAGAGCGCAAGGGCCTGAATGGTGATAAGCCCAATAATCCAAAAACCACTTGAGGCTGAAGGAAAATAATTTTGGTGGTGAATCCAATATTTGCATATTTCCCGCTGTGCCTTCAAAACCTCCCATTTGACTTAAACAGTAGTAACAAACCTTCAAACTGAGGATCAAGGATCAAGATTGTTGGATCGTGTACAGTTTTTGTAACAGTCCAGAGTTTTGACAATCACAGCCAAAAGAAATAGAATACCGCAAGTCCCCAACCAATATCCTCATGCCTTATGTTTGAGCGAGGCTAATATTTGTTTGAGAAAATCAATAGAATAAGCCACCCTCATACATAAGCCACCCTCATGTAAAAACCACGGCTTGTAAATGAATATCGGAGCCTTTCATTTGGAAAACATTTTCCTCTTAGAAGCCATGGCTTGTGAACTCCATCTACAAGCTGCGCTTGAATAGAAGCCGCGTGGCTTCTTGCCGGGACTTACGTCACATGTTCACATTGTCACAAACTTGTATTCTTAGGGTGAGGAGATAACTTCGGAGGAATGGGATTGTGATCCCGTTCCTCCTTATGACAAACCGGGAGTCAAACAGCAGACTTATAATTGGTGCATTATCAACTGCGTCATAGTACTACCTCAGTTCAGGTGAGCAGCTGAACAAGATTATAGCCTAATCAAACAGACTTGAAATTTCGTCGGGGTTTGGGGGAATCATGACTATGTTGAAGTCAACATGTGCACAAACTTTGCACATATTTCACTGTATGCTTGTCAGATAGCTGAAATAACTGACCATAAAAGACAGATAATAATGAACTGAACTGATCAATTAATGATTGGACTAGGACTTTGGTTGCAATATACTGATTGTACTGTACTGTCCATTTCTACAACACGAGTAGAAACCCATGCTTTTGGCCTGTGAATTTAGTTGTCATAATTTTTTCGGACAAGCCTACAGCTTTTCATTGATTGGGGCATGTTCATGGGTATCCCACAATGCATTATTTTGGAATTCCCAGAAACCCTCAGTCAATGATAGCATATAAGAGTTTGACTGAGTACTTTTGGAAGTTCCAGTGACAAATTGCATTGTAGGAATATTGTTAACATTCCCTAGTTAGTATGCATGTGATGAAACCATGGTAAATTATCAAAATAAAAAGCAACACAATCATCAGAACAAAAAGGGCATTGGTGTTTATTCTGTTATCAGAGTTTTTAATGCGCCTGCAGGCCAACAGAAATTTATCTCTTTTTACTTTTGTATGTAGCACTGTGCGAACTACAATATTTATTAACTGATTACTCTTTAAAAATGTCTTCACATTATTAGACGTTGCTCAGATAATCACTGTAAATGCTATAAATTGGGGGAGACAACAACCATAGACTCAAGTACCACAAACCAACAGACAACAGGATCAACTGAACCCTCAGTGACACCACAACCTACTACCCAAGGACCTCTTAAGAGAATGTCACCTTTGTATAAAAAAGATTCCCTGGTGAGTTTACCGATCATTGTCAGTGTTTTATTTCCAATCATTTATCTTTTCCTTGTTTTTTTTCTCGATGAAAATATTTTATGGTGAATGTGCCAAATTATCGAATTTCTCCCTAATTTATTTCCCTGCACCCGATGAATGTGCCATTACCAACTGAGTCTGCGTGATATGGAGGCATATAATTAACTATTCGCGGATAACTCTGCGAAGTTGTCCACTTTCAGAGAGAGGGCATATAAATCCTAATTTGTATCAATAACAAAAACTGTATTTGGCATATTCTAAATCATCACTACCAGGCTTGAAATAGTAGGGAAACTAGGGCACTGTGTTATACTTCTGCCAATTGCCATGTGGATTATCGTAGATCATAGTTGTAAAATATGGATTGGTGCACACTTTTAAAGATAAAAATACTGACAAATTTTTGTTACAGGGGAGAGATATAACATCGGTACAATGGGATTGTGATGCGTTAGCTCCCTTCAACGCACCAGATAAGATTCAGATGATGTATTACTGGTGCATCAATAACTGTATACTACCAATACCTCTGTACAGGTAGGTGAAAGAACTTCAGACATGTGCCATGATACAAATTTAGCCTTTTATTTTTCCTTTTGCTTCTTTTCATATAAGTAATTTTGTTGCCTTAAAAGGCATGCGAGGTTGTCTTGGGTTGTTGTAGTGTGCCCTGGGAATATCTGCCTCTCATTCTGCATGGGTTGTCTGGCCTTTATTCCCAAAGCCAAGCCGCTTTATGGTGAGGTTTGTTGCTAAAAGGACATGAAGTTTTATTTTAGTTTTGATCAAGCAGCGATTGTACCTTTATGTTGAGGCACTTGGCTTGTTCTGAAGTTTTGTGAATATTTTTTAATGGTTCATGGTTTATGTCGATTAATTATTAATTTCTTCTGATATAAAGGATAGCACCAATCTTGCAATGATCATCAAGTGGATGATGTATTTGTCTTGTTATTTTGAAGAATGAATAACCATAACAATATCTTACACAATCTAACAAAAAGAAACACACTTGGAAGAAAAACTGTTAATTGATGTCAAAGTATTTATATCTCTCATTCCAGCTTAGCAATGATTTGCCTAATATTGAATTGTTCTTCTCTTTAGAAAATGCTCGGCAGTACACTGCAAATGTTACAAAGTTAAAACAGACTTGTCCAATACACCCTTAAAACCGACCAGACTCAATCTCAACAAACAAAGATCTAGTGTTGACGGCAAAAATACAAGACCATCACAGTCAACTGACGGCACTGATAGCACTGACAACACTGACGGCACTGGCAGCAATGATGGCACTGATGGCCACACGACACAGCAAACATCATCCAATCAAAATAGTGAAAGCTATTCTACAGAAGCGCCCGAAGTAAGTTACCCTTGATGGGAAAAAAATAGTCGGGGAATGAAAAAAAATATCTCAATACCGATGGCACATGAGAAATATAGCATGAGATCATTTTTGAGAAACCCAATGTGGACATTAATTTGCTATGAATCCATCAAATTATTTTCCATCACACACACGCAGCCAAGGTTAGTAAAAGTACGCAACCATGGATAATGTAGCTGTTACATCGCAATGTGCTTTCACTGCATCGCGCTCAAACTTGTGTATTAGGAGTTGCCCTCTTAATGGATATGGGATGATGACTCCAACTAATAACAAGAATAAGATCTCAGGGAAATGGTCTGTCTTTTTACAGATACGACACACCAAGCTCAGAACCCATGACACCTCCACATAGATCCTTGTGAAGCAAATAAAATATTGAAAATGTAACAGCAAGGTGGATAGAAGTAGTTTTATCTAAAACAACAAATTAAAATATAAATTGATAAAAATGCACAACTGATTTTTGTTATTACAGAGTTCTGCCACGGGACGATGCAGACTCCTCCCTCCTTATGATAGTAAGCCATGGGCTGATAGACTTATGGCTATGTGTGTCTCCCGATGTACTCAGCCAGATAACTCGTAAGTATAACTCGTAAGTAAAAGTATCAACCTTGAACAAATTCTCTAAGTTTTGGTAGTTTTGTGTTGGCTACACGTTATGACACTGATTTAAATGAACCATGATGAGCCAACTACACGGCTCCCTCTCTGTTTTTATTTCAGATCTTGTCCTAGACACGCATGTGCCTGCACCTGATGTTAGTACATGCTGGGAACTGAAGCTGATCATCGATATTTTTAACAAGTTATTCCACAAAATAAGGGAAGCATAGCTCCCATTACTAACTGATATAACACAGGTGGAAAGGATACTCTACACAACACACACTTAAAAATAAGTTGTTCTAGTTTGGGCTCGTACCATGTCAATTGACATGAAGAATTGTTTATTTAATTTATTATTATTACTGGGTGCCAGGCATAGGCTCTATCTGTATATTTGCCTGCATAAATGTACATGTGAGTATCAAAATTGAATTATTTGTTCTTTAACCACTGTGTTGATGGTCAACATTTTTCCAATGAGTGTTGGAGATCATTTCAAATTTGCCACTATTCTTATTGTTCGAATTTTGATTAATCTTAAAATGATTTATTTATTTTAGAGTCCTCCAATGAGAGAGCTTTTGGCTTTGCCTGTTAATATAGGGCTGTAAAATTTGAGACACTTATGAATTGATATCACAAAATATTGATTTGGAGAGTGTATGTAGTGTTTAACCAGCCACCACTCTTGTGTCTAAATTTTCTAACTTTTCTAGTGTAATTTTGCAATAAATAGGAAATAAATCTGAAGGCATGTGATAGTTTGTCTCAATCGTACTGAATCTCACACAACACATAGTTGTCGTTCAATATAGAACAACCGATTTTGTGTTGCATCTAGATTTAGAAGCAATTTGAAGGTTGAATCAAATCAGTTTATTTATTGATTTAATGTGGTGTAGAGCTACACAGTGAATTACAAGGCAGGAGGGCTCCAGTAGTAGATAGCAAAATAGTGAACTCCATAGCCCAAGTCTCTCTTCTTTACCACAGCCTTTCTTAACGCTCTACAAAAAATGTTTTAATCTTAGAGCCAACCAGTGAATGTAGTACCAACAAAACATAAATTCTGTCGCTATATAATCGTCCTTTATCATTTGTTATTTATGTACACCAAGTATTTATATCGATTGAACATCAAAAAAAAATTTCAAATAAAGCGCTGTACCACAGTTATCGAATACCGACCCATGCTAATGGGGATTTTGGTTTTTTGCAAGTTTTAGAGGAAGTGCCAACACCACTGATCAGGCCATCAAGTGACAAAAAAGTTTTCCAACAGTAAACATTGAAGAAAATTATTCTGTATGAAGTTGTCTCCTTCATAGGGAGAAAAAGACAATTTGTATTCATGTCAGGCTAATTTCTGGATTAATTCTCTGCTTGGCTCAGTCCAGCCTTCTGGCATAGTAAGATTGTAGTGATGAAATAAGATGGCAGCATTTTCAGAGTCGATGAATTTTGTTTCCCCGTCGTTTTCCAACAATTTAATATGCAGGCCATGGCAAGTTATGAGCACTTGCATAGTGGGCAGATAACTCTGAATGTGTCACTGTTTATATTTTCAAACATTACAAGCTGATGTTTTTAGCTGTTAACTTCCACAAAAACTTGGTGCACCACGCTACATGTACATTGTATAACAGAATTTTTATAGAGGGTTGTACGGTTATATTTAGAAATTAAAATATTTAAATAAATTTTACGCAATTTTGCCAAAAAAGTATAGCATATCTCTGCGGCTAGGTCATTGTGGTTTATCTCAAACAAAGCTGAGCTCAAAGGTTATCGAGGAAAACTTAAATAATTCTGCATTAAATAATTGGTTATCAAATTAATAATTGAGCAATAAATTAAATAATTTTAGCTAACCTTTTGGCTCCACCAACTTCCTCTTCAGCATAACTCTGTGCAAACAGACATGCTACAGCGATGACTAGAAATAAAGCAAAACTCAGCTTCATGTTTGTAATATTCACTTGGTTACAGTGCGACGTTCGAACAGCTTGTCTGTGAAGTGGACTGAATAAACATCCGTTTATATACCCTCATGGTCAATCACCCACATCAACAGCAGTTTTGTTTGTAGAGTGGTCAATCGATTGAGCTGCCATGTTGGGTAAAATGCTGGAGGATTTCCCTATTACCATGTCAAAAACTAGCATGTAAATTACATGCAAATGATGAAAAATGTTGACAGTCAGCAGCAAGCTTGACACGGATCTAATGCTGGTACCATACAGGAAGAAAGTATTTATTGAAATTTAAATTTTGTTACACAAATTTTGTTGATGACAAATTTCCTTAATTTTAAGGCCAAACTATTTCACAATGTACGCGCTTGGCTTTCAATAGTATGGAGTAATACTTTTCAAAATCAAGATTTCATAACTGTGTGGTTACATTTTTAGTTAATCTGGTCACCAACTTGTAGTACACAAATACAGCATATTATCATATAGGTAGCAAGGAGCATATTTGAACATTGCACAACACATAAGAATGTATCACAAATCTAAGCATGAGCAGATTTTCTTGATGATGAGTTGGGGAAATGGAAATGGAAGGTTAGCATTTGCATACGCTCCAACACTGGCTGACGTGATGAATTATTGATGGTCAATAAGTTTACATGTTTATCCATGAGAGCTGAGCTGAGTACAATATATACCAGGGCTTCACCAAAAGAGGAAGTTTGAGCCAATTTCCAGACATTTCCCTAAACCTCAATTAGCCATTAAATGCCACAATAATTAATAGAAATGGAATTAGGAATTAGCCCAGTTAATTGGAATGCCTGCAAGGCTGAATTAACCGATGCACATCATTGGCTACAATCGCTTTGCTGTCAATTGACTAGCCTTCTGTGCTACAAGTGTTCTCTGAACTTCCAGCAAACTGAGAGAAAATTGGCACAGTAAGTGTAGACCCGCTCTTATATGACACAGGTCATGGGCTAAGCATGTGACTAATCATGAGATTTCAACGGAAGTAACCAACCAAATTTTTTCTTGATTCCTTTGATGATAGCCACGTCTTTGAATTTCAAAATCTGAATTTGATAGTTACATTTAGCTCTGTGAATTGGACAATTATCATAAAGGCAGCTTCATTCAAATCCTCATATTTTTATCCTTGTTGCCTGCACATGATGCTATCTTCACCTTTGTTTCAAGGATTAGGTAAAATGAGATAGCACGCCTATCGGTAGTCATTGTTTTTCAATATTAGGGAACTCAAACATTTTTGGAATAATTTTTTTATCTTTATGCAAAAGATTGAGCATCTTCAATCTTCAATAAATTTTAATTTGTTGGTTTATATGAGAGAAGAAAGCTTGTGAGGATTGCCTCTACTACATGAATGAATGGGTGTAAAAAACGAATGCTGACTGCAGCAAATATGGTTGTGTTAGTACTAATAGAATAAAAAAGGTGTTCTTGGCAAAAACACCCATCATGGTTGGAAACATCCACACGGACATAAATGAGTTGAAAGTGGAGGCAGGTGATAATTTTCAAAGAACTTAAAGAATCCCCATTCTCACAGGATGCTCAGATGACGAAATCTGTGTCAACGATTTAAACAATCATAATCTTCAATATCATGGAAATGCGACGGGAAGCCCCGTTGTGTGGAGTGAGCTTTACCACAGGGGCTGGTTTACCTGATCAATGATCAAAGGTATAACCCCTGCACCTTCGCTTATTAGACATCAGGGAGCTGTTATTTCTACGGTTGACCAAAGAGGACAAAAATTGATCGAGTTTTAATTGTGGTTCCTGGTCAAATGTAGTATTTTATTGCAAACTACATAGGTTTGACAAGTATTTGGGTCAGAGCGTAAGCACCCAGCTATACTTTTCTTAGAGTACGCGTTGTGTGCCTCATGTTACCATTGAAGGAGGGAATATCGTAAATAGGGACATTTGGATTATGACACTTGAATACAGATGCCGGCTTGTGTCAACAGCGGCAACAGCCATGAAATATCAAATCATAAATGTAGTTACATATAAATCCTGCTTGCGCTGTTCAAAAATGAACTTCTCATGAGGTAACTTGTTTCAAGCAGGAGTTTATGGGTATTGCATGCATGTTTAAGAGACCTCTGTTGATAGTGCCTCTCTTTGTTGACCGCTAGTTGCTTGATGATGTAATAGCCTATAATACTGACTGTCCAAACCAGACATTAGGGAGGTTTGATAGACGTTTACCTGAACGTGAACCTCTATACTAGTTAGAGACAAACCTCAAAAGCTCACTTTTCAGGTCTGTTTACAAACGTCTGAGCTTCATATGAGTGCGTGACATCATACTACTCTGAAACTGGCTCAAAACCCACTTCAACATGAGAATCGAAACCTCCTTATTACAATCAAAGCTCGAATACATGTAATATTTTGTTGGAGATAAACCGGATAAATAATTGTTATAGGGAAGTTACCATAGATTGGCAATGGGGTCAGTATTGATGACAAGCTTGTTGTCAAAACAATTTTGGATGTGGTGGTATACCAGCATGTTCAAAACATGCAATTTTCAAATGATTCTGTTGGTCATTAAACAGAATTTTGATCAAATTGTTTTGTAATGAGTCTCTTCTTTCAATAGAAATTGGCATGATCCTGCCAGGGGCTTACCGTAACTTTTTGCCGACTGCAAAACAAATTCTTATTCTGTTCTGGGGTTGGAAAAGTGTTCTGGGATTGATGCTTACGGGGCTTTAATGGCATTTTTCATGATCAATAAATCATGATTTCCTCAGTGCCAACCCTATAACAGTGTAACTCACCCAAGAAAGTTCTGGTGTTCTTCAAGTTCAAGGCATACCACTGGTTCCTACCAAACCTTTCTTCTAAACATGATGTCTCAATTTATCACGACACAACCTAAGCCATTTTGTTGTTGGTCTTCTCCAGTCAATTTATTAATAAATGAACAAAACGTTTCATAATTCTCATGCTTTGATACCGAATTGCCTGATAAAATGGAATCGAAACTAAATGACTACAGTTTCCAATTGCTAGATATTTTGTTAGTAGCAAAGAAAGCCCCTTGTCATAAATGTACTTCATTCGTCTTTTTTTTGCATAAGATACATATGGAGTGCCATTTTTAAAATTTTTTGAGGTCAATGGAGGCGATGCGTGTATGATATAACAAGTTTGATGTCTGTCATACCAAGTTTGATGTGCTGCATGCCATGTTTTATATATTTATGCAAATGTTTATTATGTAACATTCCAATTTTAATGTTTATTGTACATGTATCATCATTCGTGTGTGATGTGCTAAAACTTTTGCATGCTATACCAATAATCTTTCATGCTATGTCAATCTTGATACATGTTGCATGATAACTGTTTGGTATGTCAAAATTTGTACATGTTGCATCACCATTCTTTTATGGCCATACCAAGATTTCCACTTTTGTTGCATTGCCTTCTCTCATTTTTGCTATATCAAAATTTTATATGCTATATGCCAACTCAAAAAATTCATGTTGTATCAAGATTTGTCAGCCATTCCACTTTTTCCATCATTCCAAACAATAAAAAGTTAGCATCACTAGCAGTAGCCTGTGGACTTGCTACCCCAGGATCTTAAATTTCAAGGCAGAGAAATTCTCAATGGTGTTGTCTTTGCGAACGATTGTTTGCGAGACAAAATCGCCTTCAGGCACCAAAAAGAAAAATCAATGCTTCCTACAAGTGATCTTTTGAAATTCATACTCACTAATTATATTTCCAGACAAACAAACCACTGTTGGTCAAGTAATGCTTATATCACTAAGGCATACATAATAAACCAAACCAATGACTACGCATGCTGCGCATAATAATCATTGTCTCAAATAAGCCGTTTGTCCTTTTGCATTGAATAATAATGTTGTGGCTGTCTTTTTCTTTGCTCAAACTTGCAGTTATTTATGT
>ERZ1740062.1296-NODE-1296-length-10499-cov-6.087419_pt1 | contig 10499 bp, 10 predicted proteins | sample MGYA00581741_ERZ1740062 | MGnify/ENA primary metagenome ERZ1740062 (study PRJEB43018, sample SAMN04849747) | marine metagenome | isolation source: floating plastic debris | place: Pacific Ocean | collected 2008-09-01 | study: EMG produced TPA metagenomics... | reverse complement strand
ATTGGTCGATTAAATCACAAAACCTCTTTGAAAAATTTCTATTTTTGTAATGCTTCATCGGGATATCCAGGATTTGCACCGACATTTTGGACGGGAGCGCTTTTATATCAAAGGTTATCGGGAGAGCAGATTTTATCTAAAGTTTAGATTGGGAATTGGGCATGAGGCATTGAGTATTAGGAAAAGATTAAATTATTCGTAACGATTAAATTTTAACTGCTAAGTCCTAAATACTCATTTCATTGTTGACTATTCAATAATAATTGTTCATTGATATCGGAGTTGAAAAATGAGAATAGCGATTATTGGCGGGGGAGCGAGTGGTTTAGTTACGGCATATCTCCTAGATAAACAAGGACATCATGTCACCGTGTTTGAAAAACAGCCTATTCTGGGGGGACATATTCGTACTCTGAATAAAAATGTTCAATCCGATGGCATAGAATGTAACGAATTTTTAGAAGGTGGAGTACTAGAATTTCCCAGTAATTTTTATCACTTTCTCAACTTGATGAAAGATTTGGGGGTTGATTTAGAACCTGTCGATTTAGGCTCTACAATGTTTTTCAAAAATGGTCATCACATACATTCTGCAACAGCAATTCGTAAAAATTTCACTGGCATCAGACGAATAATCGAATATCTCAAGCTTGATGGTTTATATGCTCGTTCTGCGGGTTTTTGCTTAAAAACTCATTTTGCTCAAATGCCGGAAGTTTATAATCGACCTTTATCTTACTATTTAAGAAGGGAATGCCCGAGAAACATCTGGATTAAATTGCTAAGTATGTATAGTTACTCGATGCAGTTTGAACTAATTGATGATTTTCCGGCAGAATTAGGAATTCTCTCTCTGCGAGATTATATTTTTACAGACTGGTTTAGAATCAAAGGCGGTGTATATTCTTATGTTGAAAAGATTTTGCAGCATTTTAAAGGAGAAATTCGGCTAAATGTCAATGTCACCGATATTTCTAGAGTGGGGGATACTGTCAAAATTGAACTATCGGACGGCGCAACTTATGGATTCGATGGAGTTGTGTTTGCAACTCCACCAGATAGAGTATTAAAGCTATTGTTAGATCCAACAGAAGCAGAAATTAAACGCTTTAGTGCTTGGGAGAATAATCAAATAGTGACGCTGATTCATACCGATACTTCAATGTATAATCGATATGGTATCAAGCAACCTTCGGAGTTTGATTTTTTTCAGACGGCAAAGGGATGGGGATATAACGCTTACCTGAATCAGTTGTGTGGTGTCTTATCCAACGATGTTCAATATAATTTAGCGTTCAATCTCGAATCTTTAATTAATCGAGATAAAATCATTCAAAGCTTGGAACACGATACGCCGCTATATACCGTTGAATCTTTTCGATATAGAGACGAAATAGTTGATACTAACGGCGAAAATCATACTTATCATGCCGGGGCTTACTTAGGGGATGGCTTGCATGAAGGGGCGATCGCATCAGCAATCCGAGTAGCTAAATTAATCGGATAGATTGCTGAAAACTGTTATAAATTATTTAGAGAGGTTGCATTGAAACCTCTCTCTATCATTTGGGTAATTCTTCCGATCAAGTTTCTACTTTTTGCCTAGATGAAGCCAGTAATTTCTTCAATCGATGTCCTTGCCACATCCACAATCCAGTCAAGCTCAAGATTGGAACAATCAAGATTCGCATATACAAAAGAAATGAGGGTTCATTTCGCCATGGAGAGTAAACAAAGGTGTATATTGCCACAGCACCAATCAAATGAATCCATCGCATCAAATTTCGTTCTTGCATTTATCACCTCAAAAAAATTGATTGATGACCCTTTTTATTTGCGATTTTGCAGAAAAGTCGGCAGATTTTAGATTAGAAAATAAACTCCCGAATTTCAAGCAGGGGATGGATCTAAAATCCAAAATCTAAATGACTAAAACTCTCAGAAATCACCAAGTTTAATATGTTCGGAGAGTAGTTTCTTCAACTCCACTATGTTCTGTTTCTCTTGTTCCTTAACCTTGCTCCAAAAAGCTTGCACTGAGTGATAGCCTTGTGCATTGACAATATATGGTCATACCGCCATAGTGCATCTAGCCTTCGACTCAAATCGTGAATCATATCGTGGTCGTGGTCTTCTACACCTCTTGATTCTCCAAGATGGGCGATTTCTTTTTGATAAGTTTCCGAACTCATTTTCTATTCTCCCTTTTACTTACTCAAGTAACCATCTTATTGGGGTATTGGGAAATGATGTATGAGAATTCTATATTTATGGAAAGGTCAGCTTGATACACCTAATCAAAATATTAGACGAAGATTATGAAGAAGTTGTGAGCAAGATTAATTAATCAAAACTTGGAACCCTATTCCACCGCCAATAATCTTTCAGATGCTTTATTTTTCCGGCGTACAGTTTTCCCGGTAATTAATTCCACCACATTCATACCATTACCAATTACACCAGGAACGCTGGGATAACCAGCACTCGCACCGACGAAGAATAAATTGGATAACTCTGTAGTATATCCCAAACGATTTAAACCGATTTGAGAAGGTACTAACTTGGCACCATAAATATTACCTTGGGGTTGTCCGAGATAAAATTCGCTGGTGGTGGGCGTGCCGTAAACTTTCATTCGGGCATATTTATCAACATCGGGAATTAATTCCCGCAGACTAGTCATAATGTGTTGATAAACTTCTCGCTTTTTGGCTTTGTAAGCTGTTGGATTATTTTGATGTAAATCTTCAAAAGGTTCGTAAGGGCAAACTGTGGCTATTTCTAGAATGTGATGCCCCGGAGGTGCTATTCCTAGTTCTTCAGTTTTCATTGTCGGACAGGACAAGAAAATCCACGGATGACTCATATCGCCTTGTAGCTGTTTTTCATACTCTGCATTTAAGTCTCCTGTAGGATAATACCAAACATTCCAATTACCGATACCGTAATTTTCTGGCTGGAAGCGATTATCTAAACCCAAGTAAATATTGAACGCGCTGGTTGAATATTCATAGTTGGTGAGACGTTGACGCTCGCCCTGACTCAGGGCTTGAGAATCATGCATTAACTCTACAGTTAATTTGGGATCGATATCGCTAATATAAGCATCGCTTGCTTGATAAGCTCTACCATCTGCAATAATGCTCTTGACTTTACCTTCATCGACTTGAATATGTTCTACGGGAGTTGATAATTTAACTATTCCTCCAGCAGATATAATTGCCTCAACAATGGTGTTTACAAAATGTTTAAAATGATGTCTGGGATAGTAAGCCCCTTGTGAATAGTCCCAAACCAAACTAGTATGAGTAATTAAGGCAATCTCTTTGGGAGGTAGGGCATAATCACCACTTTGTCCTGCTAATAAAGCTTGTAACTTAGGAGATAAACCCACATGGTTATACAAATCTTGAAGAGTCCAATTACGTCGGGAAAATAAATACCAGTATTTTGGTAACTTTAACCAATCGTGCCATTTTTGGTCATACCAATGTACTTCCTGCCCTAAGTCGTGGATTTGTTGATGCAAATGCTTAATTTCATCGCAATAGCGGTTAATTGCCACTGCTTCTTCGGGGAAATCTCGAAGCAAACGTCTTCTCAAATGTCCCCATCCTAAAGGAATATCAAAATCTGCTTTTGGCGTAATTATTCTATCGATACAATCAGAATTTAGGCTATTAAAAGCAATATTTCTTTCAATGTAGTTCAGAAATTGGTCAATAGTCTGACCGGCACCACATTGAGATATATAGTGTACGTCAGCACAAAAGCTGTATTCACCATAATCAAAGGTATGACAGCAACCACCAGGTAAATAGTGTTTCTCAAAAACTGCCACCCGTTTCCCCTGCTTAGTTAAACAGGCTGCGGCTGCAAGTCCGCCCAATCCGGCTCCCATAATAATATAATCAAAGACTTGCATTTGTTGCCTCCTTTGCTTATCTTGATATATCTTATAAAAATAATTGTTTGATAATTAGATGCTATTTGTTGGAAAAAAATTAGATCGTATTCACAAATTTGAGAAAAATTTAATTACCGGCGATAGAATTAGGTCTAGATTATTGTGATGCGAGCAAATGTAGTTATAAAGAGGGTTTGCATTATCACATCTATATTATAATTCTAACAAATTATTTTTTTGTTTGGCAGAGAAATAGAATCGATAATATAACATACTTGGGAGAATTTAGGGGCATAGTATACACAGGGCAAAAAGTAAATTGATATTTCAATTTAGTAACGCATTTTTTATTAACAGTTAATTTACAGATATTAAGATTAGAACTTACGTAACTGCGATATTTTTTCCTGTAGGTTGCATGACACAAGCGTAAGATTATGAACGCAATATAATGGTCTATGGTGTCGAATTCAGCTCACAGAGGCGAGCTTTGTACCTATAGCCCCAGCCTTCTATTACTCCACCAAGCAAACTTTGCGGGGTGTATTATGCAAGCATAAAATTGTTTTCTCCTCTTGCTCCCTCTGCTTACCTTCACCCGGCAATTTTGCTTTGGGAAACCACTAGGCTGCGGGTGCTGCTTTATTATTTTTAATACAAATTAAGTCTTATGCTCCTAATAATATCAAGACAAGTAAACTTATTTGGCTCATAAATCTTGATTTCAATTAAAAGTAAAGAAACGTTTCAAAATTATCGATTTTAGATTGATGATGCTATATTGAAGATGAAGCAATTAAAGCTTCCCTGGCAGATAAAACAGCCTGGTATGTACAGGTTAAATTAGTGAAGAGGTGAAGAAAGCTGTTTCATAATCTGTCTCGTCAACTAACAACAACACCCGACTCGAACACTTATATTTCCTAGTTTTGAGAATCAGGGGGCAACGTAACTAATAATGTGTGAAGCATATAATGTGGAGCTATTAATTAGTACAACCCTGTGAAGCCAACGAATAATAGGAAATCACCAAGTTAGTAGATGCTTGGGTGTTGTTGTTTATAAATATTTTTAACTATTAATATCCAAATAAATTGCACTCCTGTCGTCATATTTTTTCAAGTATTAGCCAACTTTTTTTATATATAGATTTGGGGTTGTTAATTTGCGATCAATTGCATTTTTGATTATTCTTTTTTTAAGATACCTATTTGCATAAACCAGTTTTGAAGGAAAATAGTTTTATATTTATTGAGTCCGAATAATAAATATAAAACTATCTGCGTATATCAGGACATTGACCTGATTATTGGCAAGTTCAATATTCAAAATAAAATACAAACATGAGGAACTTGTGAGGATAAGTATAAATATGCTTATTTTGATGAGTTGCTAATTAAAAAAAACCTAATTATAAGGGAACAAGAAAATTGAAAGTCCTCGGGGTTATATATTTTTGAACGTAGAGTTTTTTTTATAATCTATTCCGCTAACGCTACATTTCCGGAAGGCTCGCAATGACACAAATAATTTTGCTTCTCTACTTATAAATCCCAATCATTGAAGATTAATAACTTGATGCAATTTTTTGAGTAAATCTTCACAGGTGTAAGGTTTGGGTAAAAATAATTTGGCTCCATTAATCATTGCTGCATTTACTTTATCGCTTGTAGATAATCCACTGATGGCAATTATTTTAACCTGCGGATTTATTCTTTGCAGCGTGCGGATAGCCGTTACACCATCCATTTCTGGCATCATCATATCCATTAATACGGCATTAATTTCATTTTGATGTTGGGCATAAAGGGCAATTGCTTCAATTCCGTCATTAGCAGTAATTACTAGGTAATTATAGTTTTCAAAAGAAATTGTTGTAATATCACTAAAGCTAATTTCATCATCTAGTGACGTACCCTCACTTCCGCTTCGCGGTAAGTGTGGGCTTCTCAGAGACTCTAAGCAACCTTAGACATTAACTGAGCTTTTTTATTCAGGTCGTGTGCCCCACGATTCCTGATGTTAATTGCTGCGTTGTGGTCACGACATAAAGAAGTATGACAAACCGGGCAATTATGCATTCTTTGCGACAACGGTTTCTTAACTTTGTGACCACAACTTGAACATTCTTGAGAAGTTCCATGAGGCAATACTTTTACTACCAACAAACCAGCGTTTTCGGCTTTGTTTGTAAGTATTGATAAAAATTGTCCCCAACCTGCATCATGAATACTTTTAGCAAGTCTAGTTCTAGCTAGACCTTTTATATTTAGCTTTTCAACTGCTACTACGTCATACTTTTTAAGCAGTTGATTAGCCGTTTTGAAGTGAAAATCTTTCCTAGTATCAGCTACTTTTTTGTGTTGCTTGCCTAGCTTATGGACAGCCTTTTTACGACGTTTTGAACCTTTTTTACAACGAGAAACACATTTTTGAGCTTTACGTAATTTACGCTCTGCTTTACGTAAATATTTAGGTGCTTTGACTCGTTCGTTGTCAGAAGTAACGATAAAATCAATTAGTCCTGCATCAATTCCTACAATTTTATTTGTATCAAAGTCAGGCTTGACTTTTGGTACTGTCTTATCATCAAGGCTTAAAGTAACATAATAACCGTCCGCTTTTTTTGTAACAGATACAGTTTTTATTGTAAAACCGTCCGGCATAGGACGATGAACAATTACTTTTACATCACCAATTTTTGAAAGCTTTATAGCTTTATTTGAAAAATGATGTTGTTTAAATTGCTGATAAGTAAAAGTCTTATATTGACCTTCGCCTTTAAACCTTGGTCGTCCCGACTTTTTACCCTTAACGTCACCTTTCAACCATCTATCAAAAGCTTTTTTAACTCTTTTGGGAACTTCCTGTAATACCTGAGAATGAATATCTTTGTACCAAGGACGCTCTTTTTTGAGTTGCGTTAGATATGCTTTTTGATTGTAATATAATGGTTGTTCCGTTAATTCGGGTAAGTAACATATCAAAGAACATTTATCAATAGAGCAACGATTCTGTTCGTACCAATTAAATCTTTGAGCCAACATAAAATTATATTGATAGCGCAACATATTTAATGTGTTATCGATTTTTGCTGCTTGTTGTTTTGTTGGCTTGATTTTGTATTGGTAAGAAGTTCTCATTGATTTATTCCTTGTTTCGACCTATAAATATAGTAACATAAATTACAGCCATTGTACAGACTAATGAGTAAAAAAAGATTAGACGTAAGAATGAGTGAACGTAGATTAAATAAGTTAAAACTATATGCGGCAAGCAAAGATAAAACTATGACCGCAATTCTTGAAGATTTAATTGACTCGTTACCATCCGAAGAGATTGATAAAAGTCTCGATGTCCTAAAAGCTCGTGACATTTACTGACATTGCTTTTAGAACTCTCAACTTTTATCCTCGGATTCATGAGCAAAAATGCGGTGTAGCTCTGCTTCCCGCATTATTTGCGTCTCACCGCCTCACTCCTTGTAGGCGGGGGCTTCTCCGGTTTTAGCTAAAATATTTAAGAAATTGACGGCAAAAAAAATTTTGCTATTTATCTTTTTGGGGAGAATATTGTGTAATTATACTGGATTGATGCATAAAGATTCACTAAAAGTATATGAAAAGAACGATGCAAATTCAATAATTTTCTCAATTGCCAAAATATATTCAGATAAGGCAATATAGAAGCATAATCATATATAAATTTGGTTATAAAAGAGGGTTTAGCTATGATAAATTAATCAGATAAATAGGCTGTAATAATTGATGTAGCAAGATTTTGACCATACATAATTTAAACTTTGATAATCATAAAAATACGCTTTTACATGATTTTTTTGCTGCACAATAATTCAAGTTGATATTAGTTATTAATTTTATATAACTACTCTGAAAGAGAATTGAGCGAGAACTTTCAAACAAAAAATAATGAGGTCTAATATGTTAACTTTACAATCGATAGAAAATGTTGAAGATGTACTATCATCAGTAGAAAATATTGAGAGTAAACTGTCGTCGATAGAAGACATTGAGAATGCACTACAGTTAAAATTTTATCAGCAAGTAACTGAGCCAGGAATAAAGAATCCAGTCAAGTTTTTGCAAAGATGGTCATTCCTTTCTACCCAAGTGACACGAATTGCTGGAGCTGCATTGAGTCGCGCACATATCGCAGAGATTCAATATTTACTGGCAGAAATTGCTTACAGCGAGTGTGGTCTTGGAAATAGAGACGAAATTCACAGTAAATTGATGATTGAGTTAATTAATAAATCTCCTTATGCTGATGCCATTACTCAAAGATTAGATACATATTTCTTAGATTTATTTGAAGAAACAATTCTCGAATTATCCCAGATGAGCCAAGAAGAAGCAGTTGGATTTATTGTTTCCCTAGAAGCTCCTGCTTATCAAATCCTGGAATTACTAAAACAAACTTCCATAGCTGTTGGTATTTCTGAAGTGGACTTCTTAAACTCTGAGTATTTTTTGATTCATGATGCTATGGAAAGAGAACACCAACAATCATGTAATGAATCAATGCAAGTTATTGTAGATAATGGATTGGAATTAAGTAAAATTTACAAGGGCGGCGAGAAAGGAATTAAGTTTCTTATTGAATTCCTTGGGTGCTGATTTCTGAGATGGACTTCTTAAACGTTGAGTATTTTTTGACTCATAAATGACTCATGACACTCGATTTTTGGGCAAAGACAAACGGTACTTGGATCAATGCCATCAGTGTTATTTTGGGTACGACTGGCGGTATACTCTTGAAACACCGCCTTCCTTTGAGAATGCAGCGTATTATCACCCAAGGAGTAGCGTTGATTACCCTATTCATTGGTTTCCAGATGACTGAAAGCCTGTTACAAGTCAAAAATAGTCGAGTTGATGGGGTCGTATTAGGACTAATTGCCATCATTATCGGCGGACTGTTGGGTGAATTGTGGCAGCTAGAAGACAGGCTTTATCGGGTGGGAGAGTTTCTGAAAGTACGCTTTCAAAAAAGTGGCTATTTCACAGAGGGGTTTGTTGCCGGTAGTTTGCTATTTTGTGTGGGACCAATGGCTTTAATAGGCAGCCTCAATAACGGTTTAACCGGGAATAACACTCTGCTGATATTGAAAGCGACAATGGATGGTATAGTTTCTATAGCTCTTGGTAGTAGCTTTGGTATCGGAGTCGGATTTTCATCTTTAGTAATTCTGGTTTACCAAGGTGGTGTCTCCCTCTTAGCTGGATTTTTTGTTCAATCTTTACCAGATCCAACTCACGACCCCTACTTATTAATGATTACCGGTGTGGGTGGTTTAATAGTTTTAGGTCTGGGATTGAGCTTATTAGAAGTTTCTCAGGTAAGAGTAGCTTCATTTTTGCCAGCCTTGCTCGTAGCACCACTTCTCTATTTTTTGTGGCAGTAGCAAAGTAATCTTATTGACCGAAAATGAAGGAATTCAAGCCCCGCCCTTGTAGGGCGGCTTTCTACAATAATTGTGATATTGTTTAGATACAGGACAATTAATAGTTAATAATCGGTAGAAGCAAGATATCGTTATCGCATCTACCCAAAGGAAGAACAAAAATTTGCGTTAAGCAAGTTGTTCGGTTGCGTTCGGGTAGTATGGAACGATGCTTTGCGATACTGTATTGAAAAATATAAGTCTGGACATAGCAAACCAAAAAATGCACAGCTACAAAAGCAATTTATAACGAGCGCAAGGAATAATTATGATAGAGCTTGGTTAAAAGATGTATCAAATATTCCTTTGCAACAATCATTAAATGATTTAGAAAAAGCCTTTCATCGCACCAAGAAAGAATTTGAAATTTTACCTAAGCGTTGGATAGTAGAAAGAACATTCGTTTGGCTTAATCATTAGAGTTGTCTTAGTAAAGATTACGAACGTCTTATTGAGATGAGTGAAGCTTCTATATATGCTATTATAATTTGCCGTGATGCTGCGTCGTTTAGTGACCTAAAGATTTACTTTATAAATGGTCTCTCAGATAAACCCGATTTCTAGTCGTGAAAGGATCATTTTCTCGTTGTGAAATTAGAAAGAAACCGGGTTTCTGAAACTGCTGCAAGATTTGAACTTACAAAAGTACATAAAATTTAGTAACCATTAAAACTTAACATATATAAAGAGATAAAAATTTTGTATAAGTTTCGATGAGCTATTATATTTCTCCACGCTTTGAAGATAAACTTGCTGTTCACATAACTAAAAACTATCTCGACCTTCCCAATGTTAGAGTCCCTTTGATTTTGGGTATTCACGGACGCAAGGGTGAAGGAAAATCGTTTCAATGCGAACTAGTTTTTAAGAAAATGGGTGTGGAGGTCACTCACATTTCTGGTGGTGAGTTGGAAAGTCCGGATGCTGGAGACCCAGCACGGTTGATTCGGTTGAGGTATCGGGAAACCGCTGAATTAATCAAGGTGCGCGGTAAAATGTGCGTGTTAATGATTAATGATTTGGATGCTGGTGCTGGACGTTTTGATGAAGGTACTCAGTACACGGTGAATACCCAATTGGTAAACGCTACGTTGATGAATATTGCGGATAATCCTACCGATGTCCAGT
>ERZ1740062.1295-NODE-1295-length-10503-cov-4.346478_pt1 | contig 10503 bp, 5 predicted proteins | sample MGYA00581741_ERZ1740062 | MGnify/ENA primary metagenome ERZ1740062 (study PRJEB43018, sample SAMN04849747) | marine metagenome | isolation source: floating plastic debris | place: Pacific Ocean | collected 2008-09-01 | study: EMG produced TPA metagenomics... | reverse complement strand
TAATATTCTTGTCACCCGGGGTGAAATGGAAACCCCTGAGCAAAAAATTCCCGATGGTCCAATGCCCGGTCCATGGGAAACTTGTATGACCATGGGCACCCAATGGCAGTATAAACCTACCAATGAAGCATATAAAGATGGTACCGTATTGATAGAAAAACTGATTGAGGTACGAGCCAAAGGTGGAAATCTTCTATTGAATGTGGGTCCAAAACCAAATGGTGAAATTCCAATTGAACAAGAAGAGCTTCTGCGTGAACTGTCCCTTTGGATGTTTGTTAACGAAGAGGGCATAAAAAATATAAGGCCACTTCCCACCCTTGTCAAAGATGGATATTTATGGTTTACCCAAAACGAAGATGAGAACGCTGTGTATGCATTTGTGACCAAGCAAAAGGATTGGTTTAAGGGAAGACGCCGAAATTTTCTAATAAAAAACTTGAAGGCAACACCAAATACTACGATTTCCGTGTTGGGGCAGAATGACCTGGTTGTTGAATATTGGCCTGAAAATATTCCCACATCAAGATTTATTCAACATGAAGAATTGTTGGAAATTTCAATAAGTAAAGCGCAAAGACTTTACAATGATAAAATTTGGCCCAATCCTATTGTGGTTAAATTGACCAACGTAGAATTCGCAGAATCAAAATAAGAAGTAACAGCTAATGTATTTCAAAGAAAAACTCCATCTATTATTCTTAATTGTACTGTTAAATGCAAGTGGATATGGTCAATCAGAAATCGCCCTGAACGACATTCAGGTTATTGGCAGTCACAATAGTTATAAAATTGCTATTGAAAAACCATTGTGGAACTACCTTTTTCAATTGGATTCGACAATGGCGAAGTCCTTACAGTATGACCATCCATCATTAACAGACCAATTGGATTTAGGTTTACGCAACTTAGAACTAGATATTTTTCATGATCCCATGGGGGGCAGATATGCCAAGCCAAAAGGCATTGCTATTGTAAAGCAAACTGGAGAAATCCCTTTACCCTTTGATATAAATGCTGAGTTGAAAGAACCTGGACTCAAAATGTTTCATATCCAAGATATCGATTTTAGGAGTCATCAATTATTATTTAAAAATGGGTTGCGCGAACTCAAAGAATGGTCCAATAAAAATCCAGACCACACGCCCATTTTCGTGCTGATCAATGCAAAAGATAGTAAGGTACCTGAAACTACCGACCCGTTACCGTTTACAAGAGCTGCCTTGGATAGTTTGGATTTAGAAATCATGAGTGTTCTATCTAAAGACAAACTCATTATCCCAGATATGGTACGGGGTGATTTTAATAGTTTGGAAGAAGCCATAACTACAGAAGGATGGCCGAATTTAGAAGACCTTAGAGGCAGGTTCATTTTTGTTCTTGATGAAAAAGAAAGAAAGATAAACGCCTACATCGATGGACATCCATCATTGAAAAATAGGGTGTTGTTTGTAAATATTCCTGAAGGAAACCCTGAAGCCGCCTTTCGCATAATCAATGACCCCATAAAGAACTTCAACCATATCAGAGCCTTGGTGTCAAAAGGTTATCTGGTTCGGACAAGGGCAGATGCTGGAACCTTTGATGCGCGAAGCAACGATTATACCCGATTTGAAAAAGCAAAAGCATGTGGAGCCCAGATAATTTCTACCGATTACTATGTTCCAACAACGCTATTTTCTTCAAACTTTCAGATAAATTTTGCCAAAGGCGTATATGAGCGAATTCGGAAGTAAAAATATTCTTGGCAGCTTTTTTCTTAGCCTTTTAGTCCTATTCTCATCCTGTAAGACGAAGGAAGGACAAAAACAGCAAGTGAAAATTGCTTTTTTGGCAGATATACACCTTCAGGATATCTGTACCGAATTCTCAGATACAGACTATAGAGGTGTTTTAAATTCCGAAACAGGTAAATATTACACCATTAGAACCATGGGAGCGCAACTACGCTCTACCCGCTTGTTCAATGAAAATTATTTTGCCTTTAGGGCCGCACTAGAAGATATAGTCAAAAGAAATATTAAGCTGGTTGTCCTTCCAGGTGATTTCACAGATGATGGGCAGCCAATGAATGTGAGAACCCTTAAAAAAATACTGAAGGCGTATTCAAAAAACCATGGGATTCAATTCTTAATGACCACGGGAAATCACGATCCTGTTAGTCCATTTACCCAGGAAGGAGGCAAAACAAATTTTCTTGGAGAGGATGGAAAGGAACAGCCTATTTTCAGTGACTCGAGCATGGTACAACCCTCAAATCCATATGCTTTGATGCCAATAATCACAAAAGACATCAAAGAATGGGGCTATCAAGAGATTACCGATGAATTGACTGATTTTGGCTTTTACCCAAAAAAAGAATTTTTCTATTGGGAAACTCCATATTCCACATATTCGTATGACAATTATACCCACAGAAAAGCGAGCGATGAGGCCGCATTAGCAAACAGAAGCTACCCTATTTCGAATACAAATGATCTTATTCCAGATGTAAGTTATTTGGTAGAACCTATTCAAGACACCTGGCTTTTGGCTATTGATGGCAATGTTTATGTGCCAAAAGAAAACACATCAAATGAGGCAAATACATATTCAGATTTTCGTGGGTCAAGTGTTGGTTACAATGAGGTCGTTGTACATAAAAAACATCTGGTTGATTGGGTAAAAAAAGTGTCCAAAGAAGCGAAACGTCGGGATAAAAATTTGATTGCTTTCAGCCATTACCCCATAGTAGAATTTAACGATGGGGCCTCTGAAGCCATAAAAAGTCTTTTTGGGTCAGATAAAATGCAGTCCCATAGGATTCCAAACAAAGAAGTATCAGAAATTTTTGCTGATGCAGGACTACAAATTCATTTTGGCGGGCATATGCACTTAAATGATACCGGGGTGCATACTTCTGCAAAAGGGAACACTCTATTTAACATACAGACACCCTCACTGGCCGCCTATCCTTCAGCTTACAAAATATTGACTTTAAATTCCAAACATAAATATCAAGTTGAAACTGTTTTATTACATGACGTACCCCAATTTAATTCGTTGTTTTCATTGTATTGTAAAGAACACCAACACTTGAGGGAAACACAGGATACATTGATTTGGAACAAGGATATCTTACGTTCAAAAAACTATAAAGACTTCACTAATTGGCATTTGAATGAGTTGATTCGGTTTCAATTTATTCCAGATGATTGGCCAGAGGAATTTGTGGAGAACTTCATAACGAAATCAGGAAAAGAATTACTCTCTGAGAGTACCGTGAATTCCACTAAACTTTTAACCCGATTAGATGCCATCAACGTCACTCTTTCGGATTTTGAGGAATGGAACGGTCTGGATATGATTCTTGATTTTTATAAAATGTACAAGGCAGACGAGCTTGCTTTTTCCGAAATAGGTGCTCATCAACTGAATCAATATGAATTGCTATGCAAGCAGTGGCAAAATTCAGAAGACGAAAACCTACGGTCCTGGTCAAGGATTTTTTACAGCTCGTTTAAGGGTGCCCCCTCCAATAATTTTACCATTGATTTGAAAACTGGAACCATAGAACGGTTGAGCACCGAAAAATCAGTTGTAAGTGATTGATAAATTGTAAATTACAGTATGCATTGGATGTTCCAATTTTGTGAAAAACCATACCGGAAGGAATTGATTCCAATACTATTCCTATGCTTTCTAGGTAATTCTCAGAATATCAAGTTTGAACATTACAATGATAATGATGGGTTGTCCCACAATTCTGTTCGCCATATCACGCAGGATAATAGTGGTCTCTTATGGTTAGGTACATTTTCAGGCCTTAATCGTTTTGATGGATATCAGTTTAAACCCTACCTGAGCAGTCTAACCAATACCTACGGGCTCAAGAATGATGATATTACAGCCTTGGAGTTCGATAGTGATTCGAATGAACTTTGGATTGGCACCAGAAACGGATTGACCTATTTGAATTTAGAACGCCATTCCTTTCGAACTTTTTTACCAGAGGTCAATAATCCAGGTAGTCTGGGCGATAGCGAAATACGTTCCGTGCTTGTGGATAGCAAAAAAAGAATATGGGTTGGTACAAAGACCCGAGGACTATATAGGTATTTGCGTAGTGAGGATGTTTTTGTAAAGATTGATATCGAAGGATTCAACTACGTAAAGGAAATTTTTGAAGATAGCGAAGGAAATATTTGGGTTGGTTCGTACGGAAAAAAATCTGTTGCGAAAATAGTATTGGACAATGACGGGAACAGTAGCCGTATATTCCAGTACACCTTATCACCATCTGATTTAGAAGAACAAAACCCCTATTTAAATTTTATCTACCAAGATCATAAATCCGATATTTTTATCGGAACACGAAATGGTCTTTTCAAACTGGACAAAGAGAAAAACGCCTTTAAAAATCTTTATATAGAAGATCGCGGAGTAAGAGAGCAATTGGGACCTCATTTCATTTCGGTGGCACGTTCCCCCGAGGGGCAATATTGGGTGGGTACGTTGGGTGGTCTTCTTACCTGTAACCAACTAGAGGATATAGCAGATGGAAACTACGATTGGCACTATACCATACTTTCAGACGATAGTTCCGTTGTAGATAACCTCGTTTATGCCCTTTATTTTGATACTTCTGGGGTATTGTGGATTGGCACCGAAGATGGACTTGATAAATATGACCCATACAAAAACCAGTTCAAACTTAACAAGAGCATCTCGTTGCACATTGATAATCAAGTTCCTCGAATACGCGGATTTTCAAAAACATATGACAATAAAGTAATTGTAGCTACTAGGCACAATGGTTTGTTCATCATCCATGAAGATGAATTCTTGCCACTTTTTGACAAAAAGTATGATATCGCCAGTATCTATTCTGAAGATGGCAAAGTTTTCTACTGTGGGCTTTGGGATGGTCGTATTTTGGTCTACGACTATACCAAAAATATTTGGAGAGATGTAGATTTGGGATTTCAAGGCTCATCGGTCCTCACATTTAGCAACTACAGTGATACTAGCATGATAGCCGGCTCTTTTGAAGGCGGGGCAGTGTTTTTTGATAAAAAAACATTAACTCCCATTCATGATAAGGGAAGATTGCTGCCTGGGCGGTCCATAAATAAAATCGTTGTTGAAAACAACAATAAAAAGATATGGTTCGCTACCGAGGATGGCGTAGCTAGCTTAGATCTAATAACGAATGACATTAAAAATTATAGAGCCTCTACTGATTATCCAAGTGGTCTGCCACATGATAACGTGAGCGATATCATCATTGACGCCCATAATAATTTATGGGCCGCAACAAGACTAGGTCTCAGTTATTACAATTCGAAAAAGGATGCTTTTGAAAGGTTTGATGGCCCTGTAGAACTATCTGGTAAATGGATAACCGATATGCTTATCGACGGCAACGGTATGATTTGGTTAAACATGAACAACAGTATTGCCAAATTGGATACAGAAAACAATGAGGTCAGTGTTTACAATACGAATAGTGGCAATCGATTAGACGTGTTCAGTTCAAGTGGATTTTATCACATAGCGGGCTCAAATATCTTCCTTGGGGGCAAGAATGGTGTCATTTATTTTTCACCCTACAGTTTAAAGGAAAACCAGTGGTCACCGAAACCTTTTATCACGGAGTTTAAAGTTCAAAATAAATTGGTCTATCCAGGGGTTAAAATCAATAAACAAAAGTTTGACATGCAAGACCTCAATTATGGAAAAAAGGTGGTCCTCAATTATAACAATCGTAATTTTTCACTACAGTTTTCCAACCCTTCTTTCTCCAATGAACGTTTGAACAAATATGAGTACATGCTAGAAGGTTTTGACAAGGATTGGATTACCGTCGGGAGCAATTCCAGAACCGTACAGTATACAAACCTCTATCCCGACAAGTATACCTTTAAGCTACGTTCCAGCAATAGCAATGGATATTGGAGTGATTTTGCTTCTTATGACATCACCATAAAATCACCATTTTGGCTAACTCCAGAAGCTTTGTTTATTACACTGGCTGTATTATTAATCAGTTTTTTCATTGTCCGAAGAGAATTAAAAAACAAATCCCGTCTGCGTCAAGCTTTGCTTTTTGAAAAAATAAAACAAGAGCGTATTGAAAAATTGAACAATGAAAAATTTCGATTTTTTACCAACATTTCACATGAACTTAGAACACCTTTGACTTTAATTTTAGGTCCAGCCAAAGACCTTGTTAAAAAATCGACCGAAATACAGAATCATTTTTTGGAGTCACGTTCCCAGCTTATACATCAAAATGCGAATCTATTGCTCAATCTCGTCAACCAAATACTAGACTTTAGAAAGGCACAAACTGGAGAGTTGAGCCTAAAAGTCGGTGAAATCGATATCTTACAGCAATGCCAGAATATTTTTGACTCCTTTAAAGACTGGGCCACTGGCAAGAACATATCCTTTAACTTTAATTGTGAGTATGAAACCATAACGGGCTGGATGGATAAGGATAAATTGGATAAAATACTATACAATCTTTTATCCAATGCTATAAAATTTACCAATAGCAATGGTAGCGTGGACCTTTTTGTAGGATTCACCAACGACTCAGAAAAACACCTGTTACTCGAAATCAGTGACGACGGTATTGGGATACCACAATCAGCCCAAAAAAACATCTTTTCTCGCTTTTACCAAGCAAGAAACGGTAAAGAAAGTACAACAGGCTCAGGTATAGGACTCTCACTGGTAAAGTCTCTTGTAGAAGTACATAAGGGAACCATAGTACTCCAAAGTGAACCAAACAAGGGGTCGATTTTTACGGTGAAGATACCGATAGGACGAAAGTACTTTGATGAAAATGAGATACGAAACGTATCAATAAAATCATCGGGTATAAAAGCATTGGGAAAAACCGCCCTTAAAAAGAGGATTGTACAATCAACCCATATCAAAGAAAAAATTCTAATCATAGAAGACAATATTGAATTGCGGAACTATGTTGAGGAATATCTTTCAGAGTACTACAAGGTATATTGTGCTGAGAATGGACAGGAAGGCCTGCTTATTTGTCGTAAAATATTGCCCATACTGTGTGTTGCGGACATTATGATGCCCGTTATGGATGGACTTCGATTCTGCGAAGAATTAAAAAAGGATGAGGCCATAAGCCATATTCCCGTTATTTTACTGACCGCACGGTCTGAAAATGAGGATAAAGTACAAGGATACAATGTGGGTGCCGATGACTATATGGTAAAACCTTTTGACCCAGCATTGCTAAAGACCAGAATCGTAAATATCATCAATTCACGGAAAGAACTGAAGGCTAAATTTTCAGGTGAAGTCGACAGTGAGATATCCCTTTTGACACACTCGCCCATCGACGAAGAATTCATGAAGAAAATAACTGAACTGATCGATAAAAAAATTGGTGAAGCCGATTTAACTACTTCCTTGTTGTGCCAAGAACTAAATATGAGCTCTTCCAAATTATATAGGAAAATTAAAGAGTTAACCGATTTGGCACCTAACGAATTCATTCGCACCATACGCTTAAAACAGGCAGCAGGTTTACTGAAAAGCAGGCGATACAACGTTTCTGAGGTCTCCGTTCTAGTGGGATTCAATGACCCTTTATATTTCAGTCGTTGCTTTAAGAAGCAATTTGGTTATCCGCCCAGCCAATTGATCAAAAAAAATATACAAGCGAAATCAATATAAATCAGTAGACTTGAAAGTATCCATATTTTTGAAATGATATTCCATGTTCTCTAGTTTCTGAAACAGTACTTTCGTTTTTCTACGTTAACCAAATACAGTGTCTATGAAACCATCTGAAAATAAAAATCTTCGACAGCCAATGAACGACGTGGATGATTGGGAAGATGATTTGTTACGACGCTACCCCGACCCTGACGAAACGGTAAAAGAGAAAGAAGACTTTAGAAATTATGTGGATTCTGAAAGGGTGGATGGCGTGCGTGAATTCTATCGGTTAAACCATACGTTTCAAACCTATGATTTCGTACAAAAAAAGGAAGCCGAATTTCTAAAATTTGATAAACGGACCATGACACTCTGGGAAGCTGTCGATTTCCTTAATACGCTTGTGGATGATAGCGACCCAGATATCGATTTAGATCAATTGCAGCATTTGCTGCAAACATCCGAGGCGATTCGTACCGATGGACATCCTGATTGGTTTGTATTGACCGGTTTCTTGCATGATGTGGGCAAAGTACTTTGCCTTTTTGGCGAACCGCAGTGGGCCGGTGTGGGCGATACTTTCCCCGTGGGATGTGCCTTTTCGGAGAAGATAGTGTACCCCGATTTTTTTGAGGAGAATCCAGATTCTAAAGACGAAAGATATACAAGTAAACTTGGGGTGTACAAGGAAAATTGTGGGTTGGACCAAGTAAAAATGAGTTGGGGGCATGATGAATATCTCTATCAAATTATGAAAGATTATTTGCCCGAGCCAGCGCTTTACATGATTCGCTACCATTCGTTCTATGCCCAGCACCGTGAGGGAGCATACAATCATTTAATGGACAAAAAAGATCATGAAATGTTCGAATGGGTCAAAAAATTCAATCCCTATGATTTATATTCAAAAGCACCCACGCCGCCAGATGCTAAAGCATTAAAGCCTTATTATGAAGATTTGGTTGCCAAATATTTACCAGCAACATTGAAGTTCTAATTAGGTAACTGCCATAATGATTTCCGCATATATTGGGTTTTTTGGATTTACGCTGTTCGTTATCGTCTACACGGTTTATAAACTTAGAAAAGATAACTTCAGCACAGCAAAAGGTTATTTTCTAGCTGGAAAAAGTCTAACAGGACCCATAATTGCAGGGTCAATGATCTTGACCAATATTTCTACCGAGCATTTAATAGGAATGAACGGGAGTTCCTATAAAAACGGGATTATAGTCATTGCATGGGAAGTTACTTCTGCGATTGCGCTTGTCATTGCTGCAATTTTCTTTTTGCCGCGGTTCATTCGGATGGGGCTGACCACTATCCCCGAGTTTTTGGAAAAACGTTTTGACGGATTAACCCGTTCTATCGTGGCTTTTTTATTAATGCTGTCCTTTGTGGTCACCTTGTTGCCTATTGTACTGTACTCAGGTGCCATCAATATTGAAAGTGTTTTCGATTTTTCTACACTTTTTAGTGTGCCTAAGAGTGTAGCTATGATTTATATGGTCTTGATAATCGGCGTGATAGGCTCCTTGTATGCCATTTTTGGCGGATTAAAAGCAGTGGCCTATTCGGATACTCTAAATGGAGTGGGGCTTATGTTAGGAGGCTTGTTGATACCTGGAATTGCATTGTATGAAATTGGTAGCGGTAATATACTTGAAGGACTCTCTACCGTATATGATTTTGCCCCGGATAAATTTGATATTATTGGAAAGCCTGATTCCGTTTTGCCCTTCTCGGTATTGTTTACGGGGTTGATGATCAATCAAATTTATTTTTGGGGAATGAATCAAGCTATCATTCAAAGGGCATTTGGCGCAAAGAACTTGATTGAAGCACAGAAAGGTCTTATTTACACAGGTGTTCTTAAACTCTTGGTTCCCCTGATTATTGTTTTGCCCGGCTTGATTGCCTTCTACTACTTTCAGGACTCATACTACGAAACACCAGATTTGATTTACCCCATGCTGGTGAAAAAAGTATTGCCAACGTATTTGTTTGGTTTTTTCGCAGCGGTTATTCTTGGTGCAGTCCTTAGTACATTCAATAGTGTATTGAATTCGGCAAGCACCGTATTCTGCTATGATATCTATAAAAAAACTATTGATAAAAACGTTTCGGATGCAAAACTGGTTCGCAATGGAAAATTGGTGTCGGTACTATTGGCCATCATATCAATAACTGTTGCCCCCCTAGTGGCTTATGCTCCTGATGGGCTTTATTTTCTTTTACAGGAATTAAATGGTATTTTCTTTATCCCTATTTCTTCGGTAATTATCGCCGGAATTTTTGTAAAACAAATCAATGCTATTGGTGCCAAAGCAGGACTTTTTTTTGGGTTCACCTTTTACATTCTAACCACATTTGTTTTTGATGTAAATATCCATTTTGTACATCTTTGGGGTATAGAGTTCGTATTAAATTTTATTATCATGTTTGTTGTTTCTAAAATGTATGGAGATACCGTTTACATAGAAAAAACGTACGAAGACACTTCAGACAAAAAATGGCCTTTGGTCAATATTATGGGCACTATACTTGTAGTGGCTACCGTTCTGATCTATGTTTTACTTTCATAAATATAGATAGCAAGTGAATCCATCTAAAAACAAGAGGATTTTAGAACGAGAGAGAGTTTTAACTACTGAAAACAATCTGATGATGGATACATTGACCACTCCTAAGGGAACCAAGTAAATTATATACTTTAAGAAAAATAATTAAAGTGATGAAAGTAAATTTAATTGGTTCTATATAACGAACGTGGCTGTTGCACAACTCTGAAATTCATCAATTTTCGCTTTCATAAGCGTCGGG